>Ga0208246_1001024_pt1 | contig 17434 bp, 18 predicted proteins | sample RifOxyD2_FD_184039 | JGI IMG/M metagenome (GOLD analysis project Ga0208246, IMG submission 184039) | Soil microbial communities from Rifle, Colorado - Rifle Oxygen_injection D2 (SPAdes) | ecosystem: Environmental > Terrestrial > Deep subsurface > Rock core/Sediment | place: Rifle, Colorado... | reverse complement strand
GTACCCTGCTATAAGCCCGACTGCAACTCCTAGAAGTGATGAGTGGGCTAATGTTTCGCCTATTAAAGAGTAGCGTTTAAGCACCACAAAGGTTCCACTGATTGAAGCAAGAATTGCAATGATAATACCTGCTAAAAAAGCTCTTTGCATAAAATCATAGGAGAGCATTTCAGTCATTTAATGCTCGTGCTTGTGATTATGAAGCAGATGTGCGTCTATGCCGTAAAGTTCGCTCATCTCTTGGCAACTCAAAAGATGTTTCGGGTCATTGCATATAATCGCTTTTTCGTTTATGGTAAAAAGTCTTGCTATATCGTCTGCGATAACGCCTATATCATGTGTAATAAAAACAATGGTTATCTTATCTTCCTGATTTAGCTTTCTCAAAAGTGCATAGAAGTTTTTTTGTGAAGCGACATCAACACCGGTATTTGGTTCATCGAGTATCAAAATTTCAGGTTTTGAGGCAAGCGCACGGGCTATCATGGCTCTTTGCCTCTGCCCACCTGAGAGAGTTCCTATCATCTTATCCTGTAAATCTAAAATATCCATCTTTGACATCGCATCATAAACAAGCTTTTTATCCGTTTCGTTAAAAGAGCTAAAAATCCCGCCCTGCGATGTTCTGCCCATTTTTACGATATCCAAAACCGTAGCCGGAAAAGAGCTGTCTACATGTGAAGCACGCTGTGGAACATAACCGATTTTATGCCACTCTTTAAAATCACTGAGTTTTTTTCCATAGATTTTTACCTCACCGCTTGTAGGTTTTTCAAGTCCCAGCAACATGCGAACAAGTGTTGTTTTACCGCCGCCGTTTGGACCTATGATGGCAATATACTCCGAGCGAAAAATCTCCAAAGAGATGTTTGATAAAATTCTTTGACCTTTAACAATAAAGCTTAAGTTTTTAATATCAAATATCGGAAGATTAAATTTCATTTACACTCAAGTGTTTGGGATATCTTTTGTAGGTTTTTTCTCATAATATCTTCATAACTTAGATTTGCTTTTGCTTCATCTGCGGTGATATTACCTAAAGGCTGAAGCATATCTACTTTTACTTTCGCCTCTTTTGCTATGCTTTTTATAGCTCTATCGCTTGCAAAACTCTCAAAGAAAAGAGTACCGACTTTATGCTCTTTTACATGCTCTATGATTTTCATCATATTTTTTGCACTCGGTTCAGCTTCCGGAGACAAGCCGCTGAGAGCTTCAACATGAAAACCGTATCTGTGAGCAAGATATGAAAAAGCGTCATGATTTACGATAATCGTATCTAGTTTACATGAAGAGAGGTTTTTTTTATAATCAGCGTCAAGTTTTTTTAACATACCTATATAACTGTCCCTGTTTTTCATATATAAATCTCTGTTTTGAGGAAAAAGCTCAGCAAGCTCTTTAGCAATATGTTCTGCAGCTTTTATCATATTTAGCGGATCTTGCCAATAGTGCGGATCTATATTATGATGAGAATTATGGGCATTTTTATGACTGTGTTCATGGTCTGATTCAAGCTCTCTCAGATCTACATGTTTACTCATATCTACGGCTCTATTTTTAAAACTAAAGCCTTTAATCCACGGCTCAAGCCCTGCTCCGTTATATAAAACCAAATCACTTTTATTTATCTTTATCATCTCTTTTGGAGTCAATTCATAGCTATGCGCATCTACTCCAAAAGGAAGAATCATAAAAACTTCCGCACCATCGCCTGCGAGATGCTTTGATATATCATACAAAGAAAATGTACTTGCCGCAATACTCGGCTTCTGCGTGGACTCTTTTGCGTTTAAAGGCATAAAGAGTATAAAAATTGACGCTGCCGCCATAAAAATTTTGTTTTTAAGGTTCACTGCTTTTGTCCAATATTTTTTCGAAATTATAGCCAATTTTCTATAATCTTAATTTGCACCGCAACATTTTTTAAATTTTTTACCGCTTCCGCAAATGCACTTGCTGTTTCTATCAATATCTTTTAAAACCATGGCTTCAAATGCTCCGATTGCGTTTTCTATATCTCTCATTGTTCCCTGTAATGCGTTGCGTTTTACAATGTTTTGAGGATCGCTTAGATGCTCTATAACTAAAGCGTCTGACATATAAACTTCTACTTCACTAAGAGCTTCAAGAGCATGAATAAATGTTGCCGTTTCAGTGGAATCGTCCATTGCTTTATATATTGTGGGAACTCTTTTATTTTCATATTTCATAGCAGAATCTTCCAAAAACAAAATCTTGTCGTATGATTTTGAATACGGAGTTACACATATCAACTTGCCGCTGCCTGATTTTATTACATTATGAAATTCAGCTTGAAGAAGATACGATGAAGTCTGCCAAATTATCCATCCCAAAATTGAAGATTCACTGCTATTTAGCGTATCTTCTACATTATTGAAGCAGTTTCCGACACTGTTGCCGTCTAAAGGAAAAGAATCAACATATATCGGTTTAGACAATGGATTTATATTGCCGCAAAATTGAACTATCTCATCTGAAATAGAGCGTGGAACCGATGAGAGATTTCTCATATTTTTGCTTCTTTTAAAGCAAAGAGTGTTTCAATATTTTTATGTGATGCACTAATCATCATTATATGCTGAAGAAAATCGTCATGTCCTAAAAAAAGTTCTTTATTTTGCATTCTCATAACGGCAATTCGCTGAGGATGAAGAATATATAGCTGTTCGGATAAGCTAGGCTTAAAATTTAAATATAGAGCATTGTTGGCATAATAGTTTATATATGGAACTAAAAAGTTATTTTTAACACAAAAATCTACAAACTTGCCTGTAGAAGCAAATATTTTTTCTTTTTGCTCCGTGAATTCTTTGCCGACAAAATTTGAAATAAAGTACGGATTTAATTTTTTCTTTGCATCTAGCAAAGAGACCCCACTATTTTTTGAGATACTTATTTTTGGGCATCCGTCATCAAAACAAGGATTGCCTTGTTCAAAACTAAAAGGATATGCACGACATGCATAAGGTCTATTTTCATAAACGGAACACATAGTTCCGTTTAAATGAGGACATTTTTCTCCTGCCGTTTCACCGTAATAAAAAAAGTAAACAGGAGATATTTTTCCATCGGCTACATAAAACAGTATAGGAAAAAGTGCCGAAGCTTCTTTTAAATCATAAATCGTTGAATAAATAATGTTGCTTGAACAACATTTTGCATCACATGTACTGCATCCTTCAAATATGTAATCTTTATGTTTTTTAGAATTGAGTAGTAAGCGTGCCATATCTTTTTACCTTAATATAGAGTATTTAATCCGTAATTATCAACAAATGCTATACAAAGTTTTTTAAAAAAAAGGCAAAGAAAGTGTTTTGATTTAAATTAATGGGAACATAATAGCTTAATTGTACATAAAAAAACCCATTTATTAAATTCTAAAATTGCAACAAACTTGCAACACTTTGAATGTAACATTTTGCAGTTGCTTAATTTTTGAGATATCAAGGAATAAATTTATGTTTTTTAAGAATACTTTAAACTCTTTTATGATAGAGAGAGAGAGCGGAAAGATTCGATAACGATTATCATTACTTGCCTAAAAAAACTATTTTTCCTTTTTCACCTCTTTTCCTTAGATTTCTCATGTCATAACAAAATTTTGCAACAAACTTGCAACACTAAAGATCTATCATTGCTCGTCGCATCCCGACACACAAAATTCAATTTACTTTTAAAGGATAAAGTATGCTAATTAATAAAACTTTAAGCTTTTATGATAGAGAGAGAGAGACAAGAGCTATTCAATAACGATTATCAACACCAAAATCTTCCTCTATTTTTTTCTTTTTTCAATCCTAAACATCAACTTCTCCCAAATAAAAGTTACTCTGTTATTTCCACATACTCTAAAAATATTTTTACAAATATTTGTCTTTCACGATACTCGCTATTCTTAAATTTTACATTAGATTTCTTTCATAACCCAATATCGTTTTGTCATAAATTCATATACAACAATTTTTGTCGCAAACAAAAACCGGATTATGAGAGAAATCTATTTCAAGATTCACTTGTTACACAAATTTAATTTAAAAAAAAAGGAGTTTTATGTCTAAAAATATATTAATTGTTGATGATTCATCAATGATGAGGCTTGCGGTAAGAACCGCATTGATCGAGGCTGGTTATACCGTGTTAGAGGCTGTGGACGGAGTTGACGGTCTTTCAAAGTTACAAGGAGATATCAAAGTCGATCTAATCGTATGTGATGTCAACATGCCAAATATGGATGGGATCACTTTTGTTAGAAAATACAAAGAGGATCCTAAACTTAAATTTATCCCTGTTTTAATGTTAACGACAGAGGAAGGGCAAGAAAGAAAAGAGCAAGGCAAAGAAGCCGGTGTTCGTGCATGGATGGTAAAACCATTTAACAAAACCACTCTTTTAAACGCCGTTAGCAAACTTTTAAGCGTATGAGGCAAGATAATGATTAGTATAGAAAATGATAATTATGTCGTCAATCCCCCTACGGAATTAACTATTCATACCATAGAGGGGTTTGTAGAAAATATTAAAAATGAACTTGTCGGGAACAGAGATATCGTACTAAACCTTGCAGATATATCTGAAATTGATTCAGCAGGTTTTCAAGTGCTTATAGCACTAAAAAATGAGGCTCTTAAGAGAAGCGTTTCATTAAAAATAAATGATATGTCACCGGAAGTATATGAGATTATTACTCTATACGGTGTTCATACATTTATAGAAAATAACAAATAAGGAGATTCATGTTTTTTTCAGACGAACAACTGTTAGAAGCCGTCAAAGAGTTTAAAGACGAGGCGCTGGATCTTCTAAACGGAATGGAAGAAGGGTTACTGGAGATTCGTGAATTTGGTATCGGCGGAGATCGAATCAATGCTGTTTTTAGAGCTGCACACACCATAAAAGGTTCAGGCGGAATGCTTAAACTGACTCATTTGGTTGAGTTTACTCATATTGCGGAAAATCTGCTTGATGAAATTCGCAATAACAAGATTTCAATAACCGACAATATGATCGATACATTTTTTCTATGTAAAGATCATATGCAAAATCTAGTGCTGTTTTACGCACAAAATTCAAAAAAAGAGCCTGATGACTCGTTAAAAACAATGAGCAGTTTTCTTATGGAAACACTCCAAACTTATCTCAACTCTTCAGTAAAACCTTATGCACCGAAAAAAAAGGCGGAAAAAAAACAAGAGGGCGTTAAGTATTGGCAAATTGATATTCTATTTAGCAAAGATATCTACTTGCTCGGTATGGATCCTGCAAATTTCTTGCGATATTTATCTAAAATCGGTGAAATTATTAAAATTCAGCTTAACACTGAACGCATAGGCGATTTAGAACATTTAGATTCCTCAGCGTGTCTCATTGAATGCACTATAGCTTTTCGCAGCGACAAAAGCAAAGATGAAATTGTTGAAGTATTTGATTTTATAGAAGATGATATAGAGCTTAAGATAACAACGCTTAACGATGCGACTCAAGAGTATCAAGACAACGACAATGAAAATCAAAACGAAGACGAAGAGGAAGAAGAGATTGAACCTGCTCTGCCAACTTGCATAAGTACGGAAAAACCTCTATGTGCTACTAACGATAAAGAAACTTCTATCGTCAATTCAAGCTCTTTGAGAGTCGACAGCGACAAGATAGACATTCTCATAAATCTTATCGGAGAGATGGTTATTGCCAATGCCAATGTCGTTCAAAGGGCAAGCGTCATAGAAAACAGCGGCTTAAACGAGTCCGTATCCGCCGTTTCAAGAATGCTTGAAGAGATTCGTGAGAGTGCCATGAAGATACGAATGGTTCAGATAGGCGAAACATTCAACAAATTTAAACGCATTGTTCATGATATCAGTAAACAGTTAGGCAAACAAGTCGACTTAACCATAAGCGGCGGAGAAACGGAAATGGATAAAACCATTGTCGAAAAAATCTCCGATCCTCTGGTGCATATCATAAGAAATGCAATGGATCATGGACTTGAAACCATAGAAGAGAGAGTTGCAAAAGGCAAAAATCAAAAAGGCACGCTAGTGCTTCATGCATACCATGATGCAGGAACTATTGCCATAGAAATAAGCGATGACGGCAAAGGTCTGGATGAAGAAAAAATCTTTAAAAAAGCAGTTGAGAGAGGAATTATTGCCGAAGACAGCAAGTTAACGCAAAAAGAGATTTTCAACCTTATCTTTGAAGCCGGCTTCTCAACCGCTGATGCGATAACTTCTATTTCAGGTCGCGGTGTCGGCATGGATGTCGTAAGAAGAAATATTGAAGCTCTGCGAGGAACGGTAGATATAAAATCGACTAAAGACAAAGGAAGCACTTTTACTATGAGGTTGCCGCTGACTTTGGCGATCATAGACGGATTTTTAGTAAAAGTCGGAACTACTTACTTTGTCATACCGCTTGATATGGTGATAGAGTGTATAGAGCTGTCTATGCGATACAGAAACGAAATGCATGGAAACAACTATATAAATCTGCGAAATTCGGTTCTTCCTCTGCTTAATGTCAGAGAACATTTCCATACCGGAGGCGATGAAAAAGATCTACGTGAAAACATCATTGTGGTTCAGTATGCCGGAATGCGTTTTGGTCTTATCGTCGAGGAGCTGCTAGGTGAATTTCAAACAGTTATAAAACCTCTAGGCAAGATATTCCGCCAGATTAAAGGCATAAGCGGATCTACCATACTTGGAAGCGGTGAAGTCGCTCTCATACTAGATATCCCCATGTTGATGAATCATATAGTAGCACTACAGGCTCAGAATGAGAAAGGAGACGCTAATGAAGTGAAAGAGAACTAACAAACAGCGAACTTCAGTGACGATAAAAAATAAAACATAAGGAAAAAATATGAGTATTTTAGAAACATTAGATTTGGATGAATTAGGTGTCGAAGTCGACGAAATCCCAGGGCTGATTGAAGCCGGCAAACGCTATAAAGCGTTAAAAAAGTCCTCGGACAAGAACAAGGGCGATATCGCAATTTTAAAAGACACGATTACTGCCATAGCAAGCGGTCGTTTTGATGTAAATGTCAGAATACTAGAAGGTGATCTTAAAGATATCACTATTGCGGTGGGCGGCTTGCAAAAAGCTTTATCATCATTGATTGACGACTCTAACATGATGAACGCAGAGGCTATCAAAGGTAATCTTGATGCTTCAATCGATGCGGCTAAATATCGTGGCGACTTCGGAAAAATCTCAGGCGGCATAAATGCGTTTGCAGAACAGATGAGAACTACATTTATGGATATCAACACAAACGTTGACAGACTTGCAAACGGTGATTTCTCTGCTCAAATAGCGGCTGACTTTAAAGGTGCTTTCTTAGTTACGAAAAATGCGGTTAACAACTTAGGTACTAACTTAAATAACTTAATCGTAGATTCAAATATGATGAACGCAGAGGCTATCAAAGGTAACTTAGATGCTTCAATCGATGCGGCTAAATATCAAGGTGACTTCGGCAAGATTTCAGGCGGCATAAATGCGTTTGCTCTTCAAATGAGAAATACGTTTATGGATATCAACGATAATGTTGACAAACTTGCAAACGGTAACTTCCAAGCTCAAATCACTGCTGATTACAAAGGTGCATTTGCGGTAACTAAAAAAGCGGTTAATGATTTAGGTACCAACTTAAACAACTTGATTGTTGACTCTAACATGATGAATGCGGAAGCTATCAAAGGTAACCTTGAAGCGGCAATCGATGCGGCTAAATATCGTGGTGACTTCGGCAAGATCTCAGGCGGTATCAATGCGTTTGCTCTTCAAATGAGAAATACGTTTATGGATATTAATACAAACGTTGACAGACTTGCTAACGGAGATTTCTCTGCTCAAATAGCGGCTGACTTTAAAGGTGCTTTCTTAGTTACGAAAAATGCGGTTAACAACTTAGGTACTAACTTAAATAACTTAATCGTAGATTCAAATATGATGAACGCAGAGGCTAGCAAAGGTAACTTGGATGCTAGCATAGACGCAAATAAATACCAAGGTGACTTTGGAAAAATCTCAGGCGGCATAAATATGTTTGCAGTGCAAATCCGTAACACTTTCTTAGATATTAATGATAAGTTAAACAATATGGCACAGGGAGATTTAACTACAAGAGTTACAAATGATTATCAAGGTGCTTTCTTAGTTGCGAAAAATGCTCTAAATGAGATGGCAGAAAGACTTCAAGGTATCGTAGTAGATGTTCTAGGTGCAGGTTCTCAGATCTCAAGTGCAAGCGAACAGGTAAGCGCAACTGCTCAAGGGTTGTCTAACGGTGCTACGGAGATGGCTTCAAATCTTGAAGAGACGACAAGTGCGGTTGAAGAGATGACGGGAAGTATCAACCAAAATGCCCAAAATGCTCGCTCTACTAACGAAATGGCAACCAATGCCAACCGTATGGCAGAAGAAGGCGGTCAAGCAGTAAACCAAACTGTTGATGCCATGAAAGAGATAGCAACGAAGATAAGTGTTGTTGAAGACATAGCATACCAAACAAATCTTCTTGCGTTAAATGCGGCGATCGAAGCGGCAAGAGCAGGAGAACACGGTAAAGGTTTTGCGGTTGTAGCTTCAGAGGTTCGCAAACTTGCAGAACGCTCACAAGTGGCGGCACAAGAGATCGGACGCATCACGACAGACAGCGTACGCATCAGTGAAAAAGCAGGAGAACTACTCAAAGAGATGGTTCCTCAGATCCGCCAAACAGCTGAACTTATCCAAGAGATTGCGGCAGCTTCTGCAGAGCAAGACAGCGGCATCGGTCAGATCAACAATGCTATGGTGCAACTAGACCAAGTAACACAACAAAATGCGGCAGGAAGCGAAGAACTTGCAAGCGCATCTGAAGAGATGAGTGCACAGGCACAACAGCTTATGACTATGATGGCATTCTTTAAAGTTGACAACAACTCTAGTAAAAACAACAGCGTTCGTGTTCCTCAAAAACCGACGATAGTACAACAACCGGCAAATCCGGCAGTAAGCCACAAACAACCGGCTATAGCCGCTCCGGCAAGAAAAACAAATGATGTAGCTCGTCCGACTACGGTAGACAAAAGAGAGTTTAAAAAATTCTAGAGCAGACGAGGATAAATCCTCGTTTGTGAAGAGAAAGAAAGTGTAACTTGGAAGCAAGGTTTTAACCTTGCCTGAGTGTCAAAAGAGCAGACGAGGATAAATCCTCGTTTCCAAGAAAGATGGAATATTGCGATAAGTGCTTTTGGGAGCATTTATCGCAATATCAAATATAAACAAGGAGAAATTATGAGTGAAATTATGGGCGGATCGCAAGGTCATACAAACGAACATCAGTATCTTACATTTTATGTGCAAGACGAGCAGCTGGGCATAGGGATTTTATCGATTAAAGAGATTATAGAGTTTGCGGTTATAACAAAAGTTCCGCAAATGAACAGATATTTACTTGGGATAACAAATGTTCGAGGGAATGTAATCCCCGTGGTAGATCTAAGCGATCGTTTAGGCTTGGGAGTTAGCGATGTGATGAGACGCACATGTATAGTTATAGTGGAGATCAAAGAGGATGAAGAGGTGTTTGAAATCGGACTGCTCATAGATGCGGTAAATCAAGTTTATGACATCTACCCGACAGACACGGAAGAGACTCCAAATTTCGGTTCACGCATACGCAAAGATTTTATCAAGTTTATGGGCAAGATAGAAAACCAGTTTATCGCCATATTAAGCATAGAGCGGTTGTTATCCATCCGTGAACTCGCACACTTGTCTCAACATAGATTTTAAACAAAAAGGGAAATAACAGATGAAAAATGAACTTAACAACAACAGTATGCACCATCAGGTTAACGAAGATGAGGACGAACTCATACGCTTGGTGACAAGCAATGCCGACGCTTCAAGCCAATACATAGTTTTTCGTAACGGATCAAATGATCTCTATGCCATAAATGTGGCAAAAGTAGAAGAGCTTATAGCACTTAAAGATGTCAATGTGGCTAAAAATTCAAGCTCTTTCGCACTTATAGAGGGTGTTGCAAAAATTCGCGGCGATATGGTCAGCGTTGTCGTTTTTGACAGATGGCTGGGCAAAAGCGAACTTGGTTTAGATGAGTATGAGCTTATCATGATGTGCAACTACGGAAACCACAAAATCGGTTTGGTTATCAAAAATGTACTGGGCGTTATAAACATAGAATCCAAAGACTTTAAAGACAACTCGGAAAACGATGCTAAAACAGCTTATGTTACGGATATATCCATCGGAGGAATCTCTGGGCTGTGCTTTATATTTGACAGTGACAAGATGCTTATAGATGTTTTTCCAAAAATAGAGCATGACGAACATACGAAAACTATGCAAATCTCTCTGAAAAAAGAGCTAAAAGGCAAGATTTTACATGCTGAAGACTCAAGCGTTATACGCAATGCGGTTAAGGTGCTTTATGAGCAGACAGGCGTTGAGTATGAATTTTTCAATAACGGACTGCTGCTTGTGGAGAGACTCTCTTCCATAGAACCTGCGGAAGTTTCTTTGATAATTACGGATATTGAAATGCCTATAATGGACGGGTTGGGCTTGATGAACACAATCAAAGATATGCCGGCTTGGCATAGTGTGCCGATAGTCGTAAACACAAACATGGCAAACAGCTCTATAACCAATAAAGCCTATTCACTCGGTGCGCAACATATCATACACAAACTGGATCTGGAAGAGTTAAATGATGTTATTTTCAAACATGCTTTATAGGAAAGCTTTTTGAGTTCGCTTATAGCCGTTAAACTCTCTAAAAGCGAATTTGAAAAATTCCGCAGCCTTATTCACAAGGTAACCGGAATTCATATGAGAGACGAGAAATCGACTCTTATAGAGAGCCGTTTGGCAAAACGCTTACGCCATTTCGGGATGGATAGTTTTGGCATGTACTATGACATGCTGCAAAACGATGCTATGGAACTTCAAGTTTTTATCGACACCATCACGACCAATGAGACAAGTTTTTTCAGAGAACCTCACCATTTTGAGTTTTTAAAGTCCGACGTTCTTCCTAAAATCAACTCTCCCATGCGTATCTGGAGCGCGGCATGCAGTATAGGCGCAGAGGCATACAGTACCGCCATGGTTTGCGATGAAGTTTTGGGAACAAAGATAAAATGGGAGATTTTTTGCAGCGATATCAATGTCGATGTTATCAGACAGGCTCAAAACGGACTCTATCCAAACAAGTTTATACCTCAAATCAGCGAACGGTATTTAAAACGATACTGTTTGAAGGGATTTGGAAGACAGGAGGGAAATTTTCTCATAGAAGACCACTTAAAAGATCATCTCTCATTTAAACGGCTTAACCTGATGGAAGCACTCGATAAAAGCATAGGCGAGTTTGATATGATTTTTTTACGCAATATGCTTATCTACTTCAACAATCCCGAGAGAAAATATATCGTTGAAAATGTCGTATCTCGTCTTAAGCGAGGAGGTTATCTTCTTATCGGACACTCTGAGACGCTTTTTAACATAACAAACTGCGTAAAACAAGTTAAACCCACTATTTACATTAAACCTTAAAGGAGACAACATGGCTATAAAAATAGTTTTTTTGGATGACAGCAACACGATACTCAAAGTGCTTACATACACTATCTCGGATCTTAAACAAGAAGGGGTTATCGAGGTTGAAACATATAGCGATAATATAGCGTTTGCCCAAATGCTTCGAGATCAAACAATCGAATTTGATGTTTTATTTTCAGATATAAATATGCCTGAATTTAGCGGTTACGATATCTGCGAACTGGCAAGAAGCATAGAGAAATATAAAAATCATATTATTATCGCTCTGACTACAGAAATAAGCAAAGAATCAAAAAGCAGAGGCAAGGAAGTCGGTTTTAGCGGATGGATCACAAAAATCAGCGCACCTGAAGTGATGCGTTCTACGATTGGCAGTATCATTCGTTCACTTGAAGCTAAAGGCATATAACAATGAAGCATGAAGATATTATCGCAACACATTTGCAAACAGAAACAAAAATCGATGATTTAAAAAATGTATTTCAAGCACTTGAAGTTATGAATAAAAAACTCATAGAGTCTGAAAAATCAAAAAGTCATTTTTTGGCGCTTATCCGCAATGAATTTCACAATCCGCTAATAGGCATGGGGTCTTTGCTTAAGCATCTATACAATTCGCTTAAATCTAAAAATGATGAAGATTTTGAACTCTTTCATCTTGTTTATATGGATATGCTAAAGCTAAATTTTCAGCTCTTGAACATAGTTGCGGCGGCTGAAGTAGAGACTGCCATCTTAGAGAAAAATATCACACTTTTCGATATAAAGGCGATGATTAAAGATATTAACGAATCGCTTCTTTTTCTTCTTCACTCAAGGGGAATTAAAGTTAAAAAAAGCATAGAATGCTCTGCAACTATCCATAATGACAGAGACAAGATCCATACTATCTTGGCTAACCTCTTGGCAAACGCTTATGAATACTCACCCATAGGAAGCGAGATCGATATAGAAATTTTTGAGGACGATAAAATGTTATATATCTCCATTCGCAATGTGGGTACGGATATAAAAGATAAAAAATCTATTTTTGATCCTTTTTATCAACAGCGAATGGGTTTTACCAGAATCCATCAAGGACTTGGTTTGGGACTTAGCGTATGTAAAAGCTATATCGATTTTCTAGGCGGAAATATTTTTATAACCAGAGACGGCGACGCAAATGTTTTTATAGCGAGTTTGCCTCTATATACAAACGATGAACAAGTTTTATTTGGCGGAGAGCTAGACTCTTTTATGTTTGACTAAAGAAGGATGGGGGGGGTGAAACAAAAAATAATTTTTAGCGAACAGTTTTATGTATCGGCAGATCCGCATGAAGAGATTGTGACAGTACTTGGAAGCTGTGTTGCGGTGTGCTTGTGGGATACAAAACACAAGATTTGCGCCATGAACCACTACCTGCTTCCTCTTTGGAACGGGGACGGTTTGCAAAGCTTAAAATTCGGCAACATCTCTACACAAAAAATGATAGAAGCGATGTTTAGGGCAGGATCTACAAAACGCAACATGGTTGCTAAAATATTTGGAGGAGCTTTGATAAACATCAATGAAGCATTTTCGGTAGGACCGCGAAATATACAAATAGCAAGAGATGTGCTTCAAGAGTATAAGATACCGATAGTTTCAGAGGATATCGGCGGCCCGAGCGGTCGTAAAATATACTTCTCAAATGAAGACGGCAGCGTCCATGTAAAATACAGCAAAAATAGTTAGAAATCGACATTTTAATGTCAGCAAAGGCAGGGTTAAAACCCTGCTTCCAAAGAAAAAATGCAGGAGAAGGTTTTATGGAAAAACAGTTAAAATTTTTGGTCGCCAATGCAAAAGGCGGAGTCGGCAAAAGCACTACAAGTATGCAAATCATCATTCCGTATCTATTTAGAATGAGTAAAAAAAGTGTGTGTTTGTATGAGTTTGACGATGAAAATGAAGATGCAAAGTCATACGAAGACAGCCGAATAGTAACCACTAAACATGTAAAAGTCGCAAACAATGATATGCGTGACGAACTTCAAAAAATACTGCTTAAAGACGAAACACTATGCATAGATGTCGGTGCGAACAAAACCGCTTCCGTTGTCATAACCGCACTTAACGACAGCGGAATGATCTACTGTATCGATCTGGCGATTATTCCTATGATGGACGGAGAGATTGATGCGATTAGCGCACTGCAAATGTACACTACTCTTAAAGAAGCACATCCTGATTTAAAAGTTGTTTTTGCATTAGGCAGAGTTAACAGCTCACGAGATATTTTTTGCCAGTTTGATATATTTTTAGGTGATCAACGAGGTTTTTTCAATGAGAGAGGTTTGATAGATATGGTCAAAGAAGAAGACCGTGTCTACTTTCCGGTTCACGACAGCGACGCTATCAGATACAGCCGTCAATTCGGCTCTACCGTATGGGAACTGGCAAAAATAAACCGTGACATCGATACAGAGCTTAAAAATGCTATAGCAAACGGCGAAGATCCGCAGCAGATAAAATTTTTGAGTTTTAAAAGATCGTTAAAAGTGGATTGTTTGACTTATCTGGAAAAAACTATCAATCCGGCATTTAAAGTTATCAACAGAAAATTGAATCAAGACAAGGATATAAAAATAGATGATTAAAATTTTCATTGTTGATGACAGTGCGATTGTTCGTACCGCTATTACCGACTTAGTGCAAAAAGAAGCAGATATCCAACTCTTAGGCACTGCCCAAGATCCTATTTTTGCAATGGATAAATTTCATAAACTCGGATGGCCTGACGTTATAATCTTAGATATCGAAATGCCCAGAATGGATGGACTTACATTTTTAAAAAAAATAATGGCAACTCGCCCTACTCCAGTCATCATATGTTCCTCAGTCGCACAAAAAGGAAGTAAAAACGCAATAGAAGCTATGAGCTTAGGTGCGATAGAAGTCTTGGGAAAACCTGAATATCAAGTAAAAAACTTTTTTGAAGATGTCCATAATCAGTTTGTCTATGCTATTCGTGCAGCCGCTAGAAGCAAACTTAAAAACATTCCTATGTCAAAGTCGTCATTTCTATCCAATATTGAAGAAAAACTTAATGCGGACAGCGTTCTTCTTAGTGTAAACAGAACCGCTTTTCATGCTAATGCGGATCGATATGTTGCCATAGGAAGCTCTACCGGAGGCGTTCAAACATTGGAGGTTATACTAACAAAACTTCCGGCAAACACACTTCCCATCGTAATCGCACAACATATGCCTGCAGGTTTTACGGATTCATTCGCAAAACGCTTAAACACTATTTGTCAAGTCAGCGTTAAAGAAGCCGCAAATGGAGACAAGCTGCAAAGAGGAGTCGTTTATATCGCTCCCGGAGATCTTCATACAATGGTAAAAAAAATAGGCAGTTCATATATACTGGAAATAAAGGACGGCCCAAAAGTAAGCAGGCACAAACCAAGCGTAGATGTGTTGTTTCGTTCATGTTCAAATGAAGGAGCTAAAAACTGCACGGCTTTTATCCTTACGGGGATGGGCGATGACGGAGCAAAAGGAATGAAAGAGTTGCATGACAAAGGTGCGGCGACATATGCACAAGATGAAAGAAGCTGCATAGTTTATGGGATGCCCAAAGAAGCGGTTTTACTCGGTGGCGTCGATAAATCGGTTTCTCCTATTCAGATTATCGAACTAATAAAAAAATTAAATTAAAAGGCACTGCAACATGGGGAAATATATTGGAATTGAGGATGTTTTAACATCTATATTGGATATTTTAGAACATATCAAACAAGTAGAGGGCGAAATTATAACGATGTCTAACAGATCGAGCGAAGTTTTTGTAAAAGAGATTAGAAGTAAATCCGATACGCTAACCCCCGAAGTTCTTGTAGCTATTCAACTTCAAGATATTATCTCACAGCAGTTTAGCGCAATTGCCGAAGCCATAGAATCTATGAAAAGCCATCTTGAGATTCATAAGCATACTCTGCGTGCGGATAATGCTATCTTAAACTCAAATATACAACGGCTTTATATAAAAATGCTCTCTTCTCTTGATGAAGCAAGGAATAAACAAGCCTCTTTTAGCGGTCATTCTAATATAAAAACAGAAGATCGTGATGATGAAATTGATTTTTTCTAAAGAGATCAAATGATTAAAATACTAATAGTAGAGCAAAATGAATCTTGTCGACATATCATAAAAAATATACTTCAAGATTATGCTCACATAAAACAAAAAGAGTTCTCTGTTTGTGAAGCATCAAACGGTACGGAAGCGATAATGCTTTGTTCTATTGAAGAGTATGATTTAATCTATACAGGTATGGATCTACAGGAAATGAGCGGCATAGAAACTACAAAACTTATACGTGCGAATAGCCCAAATACACTTATCGTTGCCGTTTCAAAAGAAAATATAGAAATACATAAAAAGGTTTTATTTGTCGGTGCTGACGATTATATGCTTCAGCCTATAAACAAAGATCTCTTCAACGCAAGACTTGACATCTATTTATCTCTTATCAAATCACGCCGAAACGAGATAAATAATCTTCAGGGACATACCCTGTACACGGATGTGCTATATGCGAGAACAACTGCTTTTTTCATAAAAAATCAAGATGTTTTGGCTGAGTTTTGGGAATATTATGTTTTTGAGGAGATAAAAGGCTACGCAAATGTGTCAAATATTGTTATGATGATATATGATATCGGCTTACGACTGCTTGAGCTGTCTTTACACCCTCATATTTGGATAGAAGAATCAGAAAGGCATATATATTTTACGATAAATAAAATAAATAAAATAGACTCGGCTTTTTTAGAAAAAATTATTTCCAGACACCCTCAGATCTCTGATTATTTTATTGAAAAAAATAAAATTTCGTTTAAATATGCAAGGCAAAGCGGCGAGACCGCACCTATTGTCGCAGAAGAGACAAAAACAATCCATAAAACAAAATCCGAAACTAAGCCAAGCAACCTGAGCGTTGAGATACCTAATAACGTAAAACAGCTTCTTAAAGTATACGACTATATGGATGAAGAGCATTTAGAAAATATCAAAGAGTATATTCAAAAATTAAACTCGCTATTATTGCTTGTGGGAAGCGATATTGAGGTTGAAGAAGTTGAAGAGATTGCATTTTATCTTGATAAGATCGGAAAATCGACTTCTTTATACAATGAGAGTTATTCTATATCAAGAGCATTAAGTGATTTATCGTCGGCTATCGAAAAAAATACATATGAATTTATAAGCAAATCATCATCTTTAGGCGTACTTTGTTCTTCTTTCGGACATGATTTGACAAGCTGGGTACAAATGACTTTTTATGGCGGCGCTCCAAGCGTAGACTTTATGGATGATACAATAGTCACAAATTCAAAAATGCTTGAGAGTATGCTTTCAAATCAAGCTTATGAAGATGATTCTGCCAGTTTGGATGATATTTTTGATTTTTGATTTTTGATTTAGTAATCTAAAACGCCATAAAAAGCACTTATAAGATAAAATCAACTTTAATCAAAAAAACAAAACAGCAACTTCCTAGCCTAAACGCTTGACTTTAATTATGGAATTTTGCAACAATAAGTTTTTTTGGGTATAATTCGCCACTTTTTAAAATAGGGTCAAACCCTCAAGGATATATAAATGACAACTAGTTTTCTGCTTATTGTTCAAATAATTTTAGTGGTAATGTTGGTAATAGCGGTGTTGCTGCAAAAAAGCTCAAGCATCGGTCTTGGTGCATACAGCGGCTCAAACGAGTCAGTTTTTGGAGCAAAAGGTCCAAACAGTTTCTTAGCAAAAACGACTTTTATTATAGGCTTTTTATTTGTCGTAAATAC
>Ga0208246_1001023_pt1 | contig 17442 bp, 12 predicted proteins | sample RifOxyD2_FD_184039 | JGI IMG/M metagenome (GOLD analysis project Ga0208246, IMG submission 184039) | Soil microbial communities from Rifle, Colorado - Rifle Oxygen_injection D2 (SPAdes) | ecosystem: Environmental > Terrestrial > Deep subsurface > Rock core/Sediment | place: Rifle, Colorado... | reverse complement strand
TCAGAATCTATATCTACTTTTGTACCAGCTGGAACAGAAGGTAATCCTGGCATGGTTCTCATATCACCAAGTAACGGATACAAGAATCCTGCACCAGCGGATAACCGTATATCTTTTATAGGCACTATGAAATTTTTAGGTCTTCCCTTCATATTGGGATCATGTGAAAGAGAAAGATGCGTTTTTGCCATACATATCGGCAAATTACCGTAACCTGATTCTTTAAATATTTTTATCTTATTTTTTGCTTCCGGATAAATTCCTATAGTTTTTGCACCGTAAATTTTTGTTGCTATTGTCTCCATTTTTTCTTCAATAGACATTTCAAGAGGATAAAGAAATTTAAACTCAGTTTTTTTATCGCATGCTTCTACAACAGCTTTTGCTAAATCTTTTCCGCCTTCCCCACCTTTTTCCCAAACCTCGCTAACAACAGCGTCTTCTGCCCCGAATTCAATTGCTTTTTTTCTGACCAACTCAATTTCTTTATCGGTATCTGTTGTGAATTTATTGATTGCTACGACTACCGGTACACCAAAAAATTTGGCATTTTCAATATGTTTTTCAAGATTACAAAGTCCTTCTTCTACTGCAGATAGATTTTCCTTTAATAATCCTTCATCGAGCTGTTTGCCTGCAACGATTGTAAATTTACCGGAATGCATTTTTAAAGCGCGGATTGAACAAACCATCACTACGCAGTTTGGGGTAAGTCCGGAATATCTGCATTTGATATTCATAAACTTCTCCATCCCGCAGTCTGAACCAAAACCGCTTTCTGTAACTACATAATCAGCAAGTTTTAAAGCCATTTGGTCTGCAATAATGGAAGAATTTCCGTGGGCAATATTTGCAAATGGACCCGCATGTACGAAACACGGAGTATGTTCAGTTGTCTGTAAAAGATTCGGTTTTATTGCATCTTTCAAAAGAACCGTCATAGCACCTGCTACCTGTAAATCTTCAGCGGTTACAGGCTTATTTGAACTGTTCATTGCAACAACAATATTTGCTAAACGTTTTCTCAAATCTTTAAGCGAAGTTGTAAGTGCCAATATAGCCATCACTTCCGACGCTACCGAAATATCGAAGCCGCTTTGTCTGGTAATACCGTCGTCTTTACTGCCTAAACCGATAACTATATTTCTTAAAGCACGGTCGCTTACATCTACAACTCTTCGCCAGAATATATTGGCAATATCTATATTTAGTTTATTATTCTTATGTAATGAATTATCAAGAAAAGCAGAACAGAGATTATGGGCAATTGAGACAGCGTGAACATCGCCGGTTAAATGGAGATTGAAATCTTCCATTGGTAAAACTTGCGAATATCCTCCGCCTGCGGCACCGCCTTTTATCCCGAATACAGGACCTAACGAGGGTTGTCTTATTGTTGTTGCAACTTTTTTTGAGATTTTAGAAAGACCCAGTGAAAGTCCTATTGTTGTAACCGTTTTTCCTTCGCCTAACGGTGTTGGTGTGATTGCAGTAACATCTATATATTTGCCTTTGGGTTTATCTTTAAGGCGATTCAAAATTTCAAGCTTGATTTTTGCCTTATTACTCCCGTAAAGTTCTATTTCATCCTGTTTAATTCCGATTTTATCGGCAATTTCATTAATTGGCTTGGTTTTTATTGATTGTGCTATTTCAATATCTGATGGTACTTTATTTGTCATAGCTCCTCCTGAGCAAATTATACAATATTTTAATATTTATACCAGATATTTTTAAAAAAATCATAATAAGATAATCTAAAAAATATTAATCCTTAAACAAGATGTATCATTTTTTTCCATAAGCTTCAAGATATGAATCGCAATAAATATTTTTTCCAAGTAAAAGCTCAGCTGTTATCATTACATTCATTAGTTCTTTATCTAACGGATTAAGTATTGCCGCGTCCAAACCTGCCGCTAAAGCCATAGCTAAAAAAGTCCTATCTACGAGAGGTCTATCAATGGTCCCCTGTGATACGTTTGACAAACCTAAAATTGTTTTAGGTGCCGGATCGCATATAAGCTTACATTGCCTTATAGTTTCTAAAACTGCATTAGCATGTTCCTGTGCTACATTTACTGGAAGAATAACGGCATCAATATAGAGGTTTTCTATTTCAACTTCATGTTCCATACAAGATGCGACTATATTTGCAGCAATTTCAAGACGCGACTCGGCATTTGCCGGAACGCCTGATTTTGTCATGGTTAGAGCAATGACTTTTGATTTATACTTTTTTGCAAGTGGAAGAAGCATATCAAGTTTTTCTTTTTGTCCTGAAGCTGAATTGATAAATGAATCGGGACCGGCAATTGAAAGTCCCAATTCCATAACATCTCTTTTAGTTGTATCAATAGCTAAAGGAGCATTTGAAATTTCTCTGATTGAATGTATCAGCCATTCCATATCTTTTAATGGCTCAACGGAAGCAGGACCGACATTAACATCCAACACGTTTGCCCCCGCATCCAATTGTTTTTTAGCAATTTCGTGGATAATGGACTTATTTTTACTCTGTATCGCTTCCTTAACATTTTTGAACATCCCGTTAATTTTTTCCCCAATAATCAACATATTTTTTCTCCTATCACCTCGCCGAATCTTTAGCATAGGCGGGTATCAAGATAACTTTATTTCAAATCTCAACTTTTTTTTAATAAATCGTAAGTTTCTCTGGCAATCAGTATTTTTGCATTTCTTGGTAGAGTAAAAATTTTCACTTTAGAACCTTTTACATTTATTTCCCTCTCAGTATTTATTGAGTGTATATTTTTTTTATAATCTATCTTAATTCCGAATTTATCAAAACCATGCAATATTTTTTCTCTAATAAGTGGAGAATTCTCGCCGATTCCGCCGGTAAATCCTATAGCATCAACTTTGCCATCCAAAGCGAACCAGTATGCACCAAGATACTTCCTTGCCCTATAAACAAAAATTTCTATGGCAAGTTGTGATTTTTTATTGCCTTTTTCAGCTTCTTTTACAACACCCTCCATATTTGAACTGATAGCGGAAATACCGTATGTTCCACTCTCTCTATTTAAACATGGTTCAAGTTCTGTCAATGTCCAACCTCTCCTTAAAAGATAAAGCACAATACCGACATCCATATCTCCAGGTCTATCGGTCATCACAAGTCCTTCAAGAGGTGTAAAACCCATAGAAGTATCGATAGATTTTCCATTTCTAATTGCACAAACACTTGAACCGGCGCCTAAATGAAATGAAATAATATTTATTTTCTTATCTTTCATTATTTCTGATACTGTTTCTGCAGTATATTTATGGAAAATTCCGTGGAAACCGTATCTTCTTATCTTATAGTCATGAAATAATCTTTCAGGCAAAGCGTATCTATATGCAACTTCAGGGAGTGTCTGATGAAATGAAGTATCAAAAACCCCGACATTTTTTCTGTTTGGAAGTATTTTTTCAATTTCTTCAATACCTTGCAAATTATACGGATTATGCAGCGGCGCAATTTCAAAATCTCTGTTGATTTCTTTTTTTACATTTTCATCAATCAGAACCGAAGATGTGAAAGTAGAACCACCATGAACAATTCTATGACCGATTGCTTTAATTTCATCTTTAAATTTGATGCAACCATATTCAGGACTGATTATAGTTGACAATATAAAATCCAAACCCTTCTTATAATCACAAATCGGTTGAACGAACCTTTCGGTCTTATTGTTCACAGAATGCGTCAGTATTGACTGCTCAAAACCGATATGTTCCAACACACCTTTACATAATTCTTTTTCGGAAGGCATATCAAACAATTCATATTCAATCGAATAAATTCTGCAGTTTAATACTAATATTTTCATAGTTTACCCCGTTTTATAGTGCGATAGCCCAATGGTGCGATGGTGCGATTGAGCATTGTATAATTTGATAAAAACAATTACTTTAAATAATAATAATTCTATCGCACAATCCCGCGACCCCACAATCGCGCAAATATAAATTCAATAACTCATTTTTCCATCAATTTATTTATATGATTTTTTATTTCATTAACTGCTTTTGGATGATTCATAACCAAAATATCGCTTCCAGCCTGCAGATATCCTGACGCAGTCGCTATCTCCCATAACACACCTCTTTCTTTAAGCGAGCCCCATTCAGGTTTTTCAGTTTCATCTGCTTTACATTCTTTTATTTTCCATGTTTCCTGTCCGACGAAGGTAATAATCGGTTGTGACATCATTTTATCATTTGACAAAGAAGCCAAGCGTGTTCGCTCTATTATTGTGTAACAATATTCAAATCCGTAACCTACCCCACCCGTTGAAGGATGAATAACGATTCTGTCAGAGCCGAAACCCATATCACTTATCAAAATATTTAACTGCTTTTCAAGATTGATATCAAGAGGTGTTTCTGCGATTAATGAATGTCCTCCTGCCTGTGCCGCTGCAGTAAATGTTTTAAAATTTTCTTTAACCGCCATTCCGATAAGACAATTTTCACCTTTTGCAATTTGTGAAATATCCATAATTATTGAAGAATCCTTTTCATTATTACCGCAACCTAAAATCATTAATGGAATAGATGTTGCCGATAAAACATCTTTTACTGTTCTTGCAACCTCTGTAGCAGATGCATTCTTGCCGTCAGGATCAGCACTTAAAAGTCGCAGACAAATTAAATCAGCACCCAAATCCTCGCATTTTTTTGCCCACTGCGCCGCATTATTTAATACTTCATTAAATTCATTTTTTAGATTTTCAGGCCATTCAGACGGTTCAATATCCCAGACTTCCATAGCTATCAATGGCTGATTAGGTGTTAATCCTTCAAAATGTAAAAAAGGAAGGGTATTTATACCGCCGGCTTTTACTTTTCTGCTGCGGGTCCCACCGTCTTCCTTAGTTGCACCTATAGTTAATTCATAGACATTACCCGGCCATTTTTCTATTACATGTTCCATCTATACCTCCAGAATATTTTTAACAGTTGGAAATAAATTTAAATCAGTATGCGGAAGAAAAAGCGACGCTGTATAATTATTCATAAAATCATGTTCGGTACTCAAATCAATATATGTCATCATCCTTGCAACCTGCTTTGCTTCTTCCAATTCTTTTTCTGACATCAGGCATTCTTTAGCGCCTGTTATAGAAGCATTACCGACAAATTCATATCTTTCTATAGGTAAATCAGGCAGTAGCCCTAAAATTATTGCCTTTTCAATGTCAAGTGCATTACCTAATCCACCAGCAATTTTGACCTGTTCAATCTGAGAAAATTCAAATCCTAATTTCTTAATAATTACTTCGCATCCCGAAAATACCGCTCCTTTTGAATTAATCACATTCTTAACGTCTTCAGAAGTCATCGATATTTTATCGGTAATAAAAAATTCATTACCATTCTCATTAGTTTTGATATGTTTTGATGAACCTATAATAAATTCACCGGATTTATCAATAACTCTTTTCAAAAAAAGCTCGGAAATTACTGAAATAATACCGGCGCCACAGATACCTATAGCTTTTTGATTCCCGATGGTCTTATATGAAATCTTATCATTTTCAAATTTAAATGATTCAATTGCTCCGGCTTGAGCACGCATTCCCCATTTAATACCGCCACCTTCAAAACATGGTCCCGCTGATGTTGAGCAACAAACAAGGAATTCATTATTACCGAAAACAACTTCACCGTTAGTTCCCAAATCAATAAAAAGCGTTGGTTTGCTTGTATGATTAATATTGCATGCAATAACACCTGAAACAATATCACCACCGACATATGCTGAAACTGAAGGTATTGCTTTAACGACTGCATTATCGTTAATATTTATTCCAAGTTTAGTAGCATCACTTAAAGGTAAAAAATCCATTTTAGGAATATATGGAATTTTTCTGATATATGATGGGTTAATACCGAACAACGTATGTGTCATTGTGGTATTCGCTGCTACCATGACAGTTTTTATGTTATTTGCTGGAATATTTATTTCTTTTATACATTCTTCAATAAGTTCATTAATACCGTTAACAACTGAGTTATGCAATTGTTCATTGCCTTCCTTATTCTCAGCGAAAATCATTCTCGTAATAACATCCTCACCGAAGGCAATCTGGGGATTATACATCGCTTTTGCGCTTAAAATACCATAATTAGGATTTATAAGATAAACAACCAGTGTTGTAGTGCCGATATCAATTGCGATTCCCAAATCTTTACTTTTGGTTATATCTTTTTCACTTTTTGCTAATTTTATATCAATAGGTTCAAATATCTTTTTACCCCTTATAAGAATATCTGCTTTTCCTATTCGGGATTCTTCCGGTACAAAAACTTCAGCATCTGTTTTGCAAAAAGTCTTACACGCAAGAACATAATTATTTTTTATTTCATCTTCTGAAAGATGCAGGGTGCATTTATCAGTTTCACCGCTGATTATCTTTACCTTACATTTACCGCAGATGCCTTTTCCGCCGCATGAATTGTAAATACCGACGCCTGCATTTAACGCCGCAGTTAATAAATCGGTATCTTTATTAACTATAACTTCCTTATTATCTGGTAAAAACTTTATTTTAAAGGACACTTATATAATCCTGTCATTTCCACCCCCATTTATATCAGTGGAAACTGTATTGAGAATCCAAACATTCTTATAGTTTGTCATTCCGAGTGATTTTATCGGGAATCCAATTAATTTTTGGATTTCTGTTACACAGGAATGACGGACGTGGTGTTGTATTCTCCTTAGCCGAACAATTCGTAAATCATTGTTGAATAGATAATTTTTATTATATTTTATCTATAGTAAAGTTGTACGATGCTTCGGAGAATTTCACTCATATTTCTTATATTTATATGGATTCCTGCTTACAACTGCAGGGATAACATACTCGTTCGGTCCGGTAGGTCCGAACTCCGTGTGTTACTTCCAGATTGTTTTTAAGTATTTTGGTATTGCTGCCGCCTCTTTTGGTCCTACAAGAACCTGCCAGCCGGTCAACTCTTCAAGTTTTCCGCTCATCACGGAAACATATCCCGGAATAATTATTTTTTTATGTTTAACCTTATTTGCAACATCTGTTTTCTTCATCCAAGTATCTATAATTTCAGCATTAAACTTGTCGGCAGCCCATGCGGTTAAAACAGACATTCCTTCAGCATCGCAGACTAAAAGCCAAACCGGAATTTTAGAATTCTCAATTTCGGGTGTAACCGTAAAATATGTTAATGAAAAATTGGTAGTAACCATAAATGGCGAATTTTCGTTAGGGGTTCCGACAGCATAAAGTTTGGGTTCCATCATAATCGGTTTTTGCGGGTCTGTGTAGATATTCAACCGAAGAGTTATAAGCGGTAGAATTTCCTCAGGCTTATCCAAAGTAGTTATTAAAATATTAGCGTATTTGCAAATATAAGCAGAGGCTTCAGTAACATTCTCGGCAAATGCGATTACGGGAAATCCGAGCGGCCTGAAATTTTTCTTCAACGCAAGTCGTCTTATTTTAGTAAAATTTTGAATACATTTTGAAACTGCACGAGTACTACAATCTAAAACAATGTCTTTTACGGCTAACGCAGTTATCTTTTGTGATAGTTCGGCTAATTCTTCAATATCCTTTCCGCAAATACATAACGGAACATTATATTGTTTTGCAATACGCGACATCTGTTCAAAATTTTTACTATTTGCACAGTAAACCAACGGTCTTTTCTGCGAAATGTTTTTTAGCGATTCTTCTATTGTCTGTGGATTATCACTTAAAAGGATTAATGGTAGTTCTGATTTGTCTGTTAATTCTTTGGCTACTGCAGCAAACTTATCCGTATCATTTGAATCGTTTTTCAATGCTATAAGGTCAACTCCAACCATCATACCGACTCTGTCAAAATGCAATTTTTTAATCTTTTCAATTTTTTCTTGAATATTCGTTTCATTATCAGAAACGGATATTGCAATCGCTGTAGGATGATAAAATGTCTTTTCATGGCGAAACATAACTGTCTCACCGCCGATTTCAACTTTTTTTGCACCTTCTCCGATTGTAATAGTTGCCATAGGTGGCAAAGATGCAGAATCAAGGATTTGTTTAGCAGCCTCGGTTATATCCGGACATTTATCCAAAGATGTTTTTTTTGCAGCCAAAGCCATTGCAAAGGCAAGGCATGTCGGACACCCGCATTTTTTACAATTTGTTTTCGGTAAATGTTTGTAAATATCTAAACCTGATAAAGCCATAAAATAATCTCCTTGCACACGAAGCTCGTACCAACTGGAACGAGCGAGGCTGCAACCTCGCCGACGATTCACTGGCGGGTTCACCTATTAAATATATGTTCACAATTCTTTTTCGTTTTTGAAGTCATTCTGATCCCGATTTTAATTCCTCTTTTGCTGTATCCTGTATCCTGTATCCTGTATACTGTTGTTATTTACCCGCCGAAAGCTAACAGGTCGCCTACATGCAATAACTTTTGGTGACCAAGCATTCTGGCGGGTAATTAATCTACGATTAATTACATTAGCGGGTCCATTGTCAGTGCTGGGTGATTAACTTTTTGCAGAAATTCCAATAGTTTTTCTGTATCTGTTGCGATTGTCTCATCAGCTATTTTATCCAATAAATCTGGGACACCTTCTTCTTTAGCACGTATTTTAATTCTTTCACCTAACGCTTCTTTTAATTCCTTAGGCATCCATACAATTCTTTTTAATCCGCCGTCTGCTACTATGAATTTTTTTGAAGTGATATAAAGCCGACCAAATCCCATAAAACCTGGTGTTTGATTACCACCACCAACAGAACCTGCAAGCGTGGAGAATGTCATTCCAAGTGGCGTCATACCAGAATACTCGCGGTTCACAATCATAAAACCGTTGGCTTCCGGGACTATTGCTCCTATGCATTCAAAACAACCGCAGGATGTTTCGGGTAATGTCATTATTGAATATCCGTGGAATCGCTCAAGATGACCATTCGATTTTAGTTTTACCCAATCGTTTATTCCTCGCCATTCACCACGAACTCCATCTAAAACTTCGCCTTTTTTCACCGGCTGATTAGGACCTGTGGGATTTATCTCATAAGATGCTTTGCAATCAAGCCAGTTATACGCACCGCATAGTCCGAGCCTTTCAGGTTTTACTATGCATAAATGATTAGGTGCAAATGATTGACAAAGCGTGCAGGAATAAAATGTATCAACCGACTCGTCAGTCATTGCTCCGATTCTTTCATCACGGAATTTAAACGATTCACGTGCAGTTGGTAATAATTTGTCAACATCTTCTTGTTTTGTATAAATATATATTTGTGCTTTATCAATTATTGTACCGAATATTTCATGTATTCTCGCATGAAGTATTACGCCAAGATGTTTAATTTTGAAACCTTTAGTTTTTGCCTCTTTCGAAATTCTTACCCATATCATATCCCGCTGTCCCATATGGAATACACCTTGGGCTTCGTTTAAAAAAGTATGTACCTGTCTTTCAACTATGGATTCAAATTCCTTCTGCATTTTACGTCCGGAAACTTCTACATAAATACCGATAGGTAATGCGGAACCTTCTTTTACATCGTCAATCTCGGGACCAATGACTTCAATTTTACCATCGGTTATTTCATCGGAATTTTTGGTTGTAACATATTCAAATGCAGTTGAATATTTACCGCCAAATTCTATATATGTTTGTTCTCTTCTTACCCTTTCTCCTTCAAACGCCGCAGAATAAGCAACTGGAATTGGGATTTCTGATACTTTTACTTTTACACCTCTTACTTCAATACAAACAGGAACAATCTTTTTATAATCAAATTCTTTTACTAAATGTTCATATGTGCATATACCTGTTGGACGGATTTCAGGAATATCGGTATCTGCGATTATAGGGAAACCCATGTCTATAGCACCCGCACCGGTTGCGTATTTGACTTCATCTATATATCCCAAAGTAAGTCCGAACGCGAAAACCCGTTCTTTGCAATATTTCAGACATTTTAATGCTTCGCCTTTTCTGTGTCCGCCAAATGTTAAAGCGCCACGTATTGCCCAATGCAAGGGATAAATACCTGTGATGGTATCTCTACCGTAAGGTACAATATAATTATCCCAGCCCATTTCCACATTTTCTTCTTTTAACTGGTCTATAATTGAACGTCCATTTGTCTGTGAGCCAACAAAAGTTAGTATCTGTCTTTTCTGGAATTCCCTTACAATGTCAACCGCGATTTTGTTGTCGGGTGCAGCACCTAATATTGCCGCAAAACCCGGCATTCTGCCATCAACTAATTGTATTCCAAGCTGCCTTAAAATTGTATCCGAAAAAAAGCCAATGCAATCAGGTTGTGGTTCCTGTTTATATAGGTATCTTAAACCAACGATAATTTCTTCAGCAAGAAGTGTAGCTATACCGGAATCCAAAGCATCTCCCAAATACGGAAGCCAGAGAGATTCGGTCGGTTCGTTATGCAAAAGCGATTTCGCTTCCTGAAGAACAGGACGTATATCACCGAGTGTTTTTACTTCCGCACCTAATAGCGCATAAGCCATCGGGAAAAAGAAAGCAGTATCCGGGAATTCAACTCTTTGCGACTCACTTTTTTCTGAAATTGCTTTGTTTAAAAAATCTTCGGCTTCTTTGACAACTTTCTTGGAACCTTTCACCGCGGCAGTAGCAACAATTTTTGACATTTTTTCCTCCGATATAATTTAATGATTACTTATATAATTATGCAGTCATATTGAGCGTAAGCGAAATATCTCGTTGTAAAATGTTTTATGTCGAGATGCTTCTGCCGATTCCGCTCCGTCAGCCGACGGATGGCGATTCGGCATCAGTATGACATATTTTAAAGTCATTTGTTAGTTATTAAAATCTCGTCATATTCCGGTTCAGTAAAGTTTTTCCTGTTTTCACTAATTAACGGTAATATTTTTGCGAAGTTAAAATTGTTATCAAGCAGATTGTTTTTTATTGACGAAACATCTATTTTCTTTTCTATAAGCGAACCGTAAACTCCGGATTGATTAACATCGCTAACTAATACAAATCCGACTAATTTATTATTTTTTAAAATTATCTTTTTATAAATATTTTTAACAGAATTCTTCTTAATAAGTATCTCAAAACCTTCACCTTTCGGCTTCGTGATTCCATATGAAATTGTCGGCAAATCAAAAAACTCAACTGAGTTCATACCTATAGAACCTGAATATTTGACATTTTTTCCTGCCATATTAAGTCCTGCTACTTTACCCTGTGCAATAGCATTAGGCCATAACGCATTTATTGTGGACTCACCAGTAATCAAATCACTGGACTGTGCTACATCGCCAGCCGAATAAATATCAGGAACCGTTGTTTGTAAAAATTCATTTACAACAATTCCCCAGTCGGTTTTTATATTTGTATTTTTTACTAGTTCTATGTTCGGCTGAACGCCTTTGCCTATAACAACGATTTCGCAGTCAATTTTATTCCCGTTTTCAAGTATTACACTTTTAACTTCTTTATCGCCGATAATCTCTTTTGCGGCAAGGCCTGTTAAGATATTTATCCCTTGTTCCTGCATTCTTTTTTGGACAAAAGATGCGCCTTCTTCATCCATCATTTGTGATAAAACATGCTTTGACTTGACAACAACGGTAACATTTACGGCTCTTTTATGCAAAGCATATGCCGCACGGAGTCCGATAAGCCCGCCGCCGAGCATCACAGCAGATTTGGTTTTAATGAGTCGTAAATCTATTCTTTTTGCATCATCGATATTCCGTAATCCAAAAACACCTTCTTTTTCAATTCCTGTAATATTTTCCATCTTTGAACGTGAACCGGTTGCAATCAGAAGCTTATCAAAAGGTATTTCGGAACCGTCAGAGAGTTTAATTTTTTTATCAGGTAAAACTGAAACAACTTTTTTCCCTAAAATAGCATTAACATTATACTTTTTATAAAAATCGTCTTCTCTGTATTTAAGTTTGTCTTCCGAAACTATTCCGGCTAAATAATAAGAAAGAACACATCTTGAATAAATCGAATAGTTTTCGTCAGAAATAATAGTGATTTTTCCATTTTTATCAACTGTTCTGATAGATTCAATTGCAGAAATACCTGCAGCACTTGCGCCTATTATTATATAGTTCATAATTCACCCCGCTGAACATCTTTAAGTGATAATGCTTTAGTTGGGCATGATATAACACACATAGGTCCTTTGACATTATCTTTGCATAAATCGCATTTTATCGCTAATTTTTTTCTTCTTGAAATCGTACCGAAGGGGCATGCCATTATACACATCCAGCAACCAACACATTTTTCTTCGTCATGTTGAGTAGAACCGTCCTTATCTTTATACATTGCACCCGACATACATGCACTAACACATGGTGCTTCCTGACAGTGATGACACGCATCAGAAATAATCAGTTTGTTTATTGATTGGACATTTCTTCTGTGAACAGGCATTGGCTCTTCAGATATTGCAATAAAAAGCGTTTTACTTTTAGAATGTTCAACAGCACATGCAATTTCACAGCTTTTACACCCAACGCACTTAGATACTTCACAATATACTTTTTTCATATTTTATTCCCCATACATTACCGGTTTCAATTTAAGCGCCGCTCGTTTTTTATCTAAATGCTTAACAATTAAATCAGCGGCTTTTAGCGGGTCTGGTTCAAAACCGAACTTTGCACCTACAACATTTTCCATTTTATCGGTAATAAAATCAGTAATTTCCTTGCCACCCAAAATCGGGAACGGAATACCTAATACAGTATAAACGCCGGATGAAACAGCATAAAATCCGATACTTACGGCTTTTTCAGACATCCATTCCGGTGCTGCAGCTGCAACCGGTAAATCGGAAATATCATCACCTAAACCGCCTTCTAAAAGAACATTACAAAGCACCATTAATATTCTTGAAATATCAACACATGAACCCATATGCAGAACCGGTGGGCATCCTACTGCCTCGCAAATTTCCTGTAAACCTTTCCCAGCATACTGTTTTGCTGCCTCAGGAATCAATAACCCCGCTTTTGCGGAAGCAAGTGCCGAACAGCCAGTGGTCACAACAAGTACATCTTTCTTTAATAGTGCTTTTGTGAGTTCTAAATGTGCCCAATCATGTTTAACCTTAGGATTATTACAACCGACAATACCTACTGCACCGCGCAAACGTCCTGAAATAATAGCGTCATTAAGCGGTCTGTAGGTAGAGCGATACTTTCCGCCAAGCATATGATAAACATATTCTGCTGTAAATCCAGCGACTAAATCCATCTTATCTTTAGGAATATTGACAATCTCTTTTTTTCTATTTGGATAATTTTCTATTGCCATTTTCACAATTCTTTTTGCAATCGGTAACGCATCTTCTTCAGAGAACTCAATATGTTCTACACCCGGGAATTTTGCTTTTGGCGATGTGGAAATTACTTTTGTATGATAGCAAGTCGCTAATTTGCCGAGTGCCGGCATAATGCATTGCACATCAACCAGCATCAGGTCAACTGAACCTGTTATAATTGCTAATTCCTGTTGTAGGAAATTGCCTGCAACCGCAATTCCGTGTCTCATCAAAATCTCATTTGCTGTACAGCAGATTCCGGCTAAATTTATTCCTTTTGCACCTTTTTGTTTTGCAAGTTCTAAAAGTTCTTTATCTTGCGATGCGGTAACGATAATATCTGAAAGCGTAGGTTCATGACCATGTACGATTATATTGACTTCATCTTCTTTTAAAACACCTAAATTAGAAACTGACCTGATTGGTGTCGGCATCCCGAACAATACGTCTGATAAATCGGTAGCTATCATACTGCCACCCCAACCGTCACCAAGCGATGCGCGAATACCCTGCTGTAAAATATTAACATAATCATTATCGACGCCGATATGTGTTCTGTGCATAATCTCTACTATTTCCCTGTCAACACCGCGTGGCATAAATTTGTATTTTCTCCATATTTCCTGCCTTTTCTTAGGTGCTCTGCGTGTAAACTGCAGTTCGCCGTGTTGTTGCCCGAATTCTGCAAAACATTTTTCTGCAACATCATGTGCTATATCTTCTATTTTTCTTGAATCAGTTTTTACATTAAGTTCTTTTGCTAAACTTAATAGTTTTTCCTTTCCCTTAATTTCATATCCTTTTGTTTTGCCTTGAGATGTCATTAACAAAGTATGTGCAATATCTCTGCCGTGATCTGAATGCGCAGCAGCTCCCGCAGCCACCATCCTAACCAAATTTCTTGCAGCGATAGTATCGGCATTTGCACCGCAGATGCCCTTTTCCGGTCCTTCACCGAACGGGTCAATTCTGCATGGTCCCATAACACAGTTCTTGCAGCAAACACCGAGTTGTCCAAATCCACATTCCGGTTCCATCGCATCGTATCTATCAAATGCGGTCTCGATATCATTTTTACATGCAATATCCATCATTTTGTTTGTAACTTGATCAGCACTTTTTTCTTTGTCGCTCATCGTAATCCTCCGAGTTTTGATTTAATTTTATCGATTTGATTTATCAAGGAAATGTTGTCATCTGAAATTGCACCCCTGAAATTTCTGAAATTACTATCGTAGCAAATAAAGCCCAAAATTTCAATACCTTTTATATTATCTACGATATAATTTTCATCATTTTTATTCGTTACTTTATTACCTATTGCAAAAACTTTTTTAATTTTTAAATCTTTGCATAATTTTTCTATTCTACTTGCGGTTTCAATTGACTTAATATCAGGTTCTACAACAATCGAAACAGCATCAACACCGGAAGCGGTGCCGCGTGACAAATTTTCAATACCCGCAGGCATATCCATAATAAGAACCTCATCACGTTGAATAATAAGATGTCCCACCAATGTTTTAATAAAAGCATTTTCAGGGCAAAAACATCCGCTTCCACCTTTTTTCATAACGCCCATATTAATAAGTCGTATATTTTTGTATTCGGGACAGAATTTTTCGGGGATATCTTCAACCTTAGGATTCATCTTGAAAAAGCCATTTTTATATTCCGTTCGTTTATTTATTAAGTCTTTCATCTCGGAGATAGGAATTATCTTTTCGGATTCTGGAAATCCGATTGATGCAGCAAGATTAGAATCGGGGTCTGCATCTACGGCAATAACCTTCTTTTCCTTTGAAAAAAGAATTGAAAGAACTGCAGCGATGGTAGTCTTACCCACCCCGCCTTTACCGGTAATTGCAATCTTATTCATGGTTTTCAAATTGAAGAATTGCTTTTAAACATTCTAACAAGAAATATAATGCAGGATTTTTGGCTTCATATTGTCTGTAAGGGGAATTTAAAATTTTTAGTTCACGGAATCCGTCCTCCTACGTCCTTACAGACTACGGCAGGACAAGTAGTAACTGCAACGGATTAGTAAATTATCCAGTTTTGAAATATATCCCTTGCATGGTCATTAAAAAGTTTTTCCGCTTCGCATCAAAACTTTTTAATATGCTTCGGGATTACTTACTCGTTCGGTCCAGTGGGTCCGAACTCCGTGAGTAAAGCGGGTGATGGGAATCGAACCCACGTATCCAGCTTGGAAGGCTAGTGTTCTACCATTGAACTACACCCGCGTTAAAGACAGTATTTAGTAATTTGTAATTAGTAGTTAGGGATAAATTTTTCGCAAGCATCTATAAATTATTACCTAGCGCTAATTACAAACTACTAATTACTAAATACTTAAATTTGTGAGGTCGCCGCGGCGACCGAAAAATTTATACGGAGGGGGAGAGATTTGAACTCTCGATACGGTTTTAAAGCCGTATAGCGGTTTAGCAAACCGCCGCACTCGGCCACTATGCGACCCCTCCCGTAGGCCTCGCCCATTCTCTCAGGGCGGGCACATCAATACTCAGCTATACAATATCTATCTATTTTATTTTACTAAAAAATCAAAAAAAATCAAGGAAATTAGTATAAATTTCATCTTAAAGTTCCGACAAGTCCCTGTCCAACATTATTTTTTTGCTGATTAAAAAAAGGATTTTTTTAATCAGCTTTTCTGAAATAGTAACAATTAAATTTTTCTTTTCTATAACGATTTGATTATACTTTATTACAGTAAAAAATTAAGAAAGTTGTTTTGTGAGGTATGGTTATGTTATTTCCCTCGCCATTTAATTAGCGAAAAAAGATTGGTTTGTTAGGTAAGTTAAGTGTTCGGTTATAATTAAGTGTTGGGTCCCCGGAACTACGGAACTATAATAGTTTATAACTAGTGGAATTATTTTATTAACCCCACCAGTGTATATTTATTTCTTTTTTTTCGGTTGTGTTGCCGCATCTCTGTTTCCCCTGCCTCCGCCGCTGCCGTCCCTCCTTCTTTTACTGCCACAAGCACCACGACCACCTTTTCCTTTGTTGTCTCTCATTTGCTATCACCTCCCTTTTATTCTTTTTTTCAGTTCCTTTATTTTGTTTCGAATATATTTGTTCTATTTCGTCTCAAAAATAATATGGATTTTCTCAATTATTTTATTTACTATCTTATCAGTATTATTAATCTTATTGGACTTCCAATATTCATTACCAACTGCATTAAAGAGAACTATTTTCTTCTGTTGTTCCTCATCTAAAAATACTTTAACTTGATTGTCTTTTTGATTTGTCTTTATTTTATTGATTATCACAATTGCAGTAAATTTTTTTGCTATAGAATTGTTAAGTTTCTTTATATCCTTTAACAAAACATAACATCCTTCTTTTTGAAGTATATTTACAACCTTAAAAATTACAGGATCTTTAAATTCCATTTTTTCTGATATTATAATCACCTTTTTTGAAGAATTAGTATTCCTAACCCTGCTTTCTAATTTTGATAAACCCATATAATTCATAAAAACAAACATAAAAATAATAAAATAATTATTGAATGTTTTTTTCATTTCAACTCCTGATATAATTTATATTATATCTGATTACATCCATCCTCCGTAGCAGTAGTCTGCTACTGCGGAGGACGGGCAGATTTTTAACATCGATTATTTACCTGCCAAAGACTCCTTGTCCGCCGATGGTTCCTTGTCCGCCGATGGTTCAGTGGCGGAAGTGGCGGAAGTGGCGGGCACTGATTAGGACTTTATTCTTTTTATAGTATCTGTGTAATTTGCATACGAAGCTCGTCCACCTACACTCTTATGATCTTCGGCAAGACAAGAGACCTACTGCACCGAGCGACCTGCCCCCGTGAATAGTTTTCAAGGAAAACTACGTGGGAGCTGCAACCCCGTTTTACGGGGTTCCCTAATCAGTGTAATCAGACATCCTTCTCTTTATAGGATGTCTGATCCCTTAATAGTTGTCTATTTAAAAACACGGTTCAAACCTATACTAAAATAATAATTTTTTTCATCAAGACTGTTACTTGTAAAAGTTAAACCATTTGAAAGAAATAACTTTTCATTAAGCAAAT
>Ga0208246_1001022_pt1 | contig 17452 bp, 14 predicted proteins | sample RifOxyD2_FD_184039 | JGI IMG/M metagenome (GOLD analysis project Ga0208246, IMG submission 184039) | Soil microbial communities from Rifle, Colorado - Rifle Oxygen_injection D2 (SPAdes) | ecosystem: Environmental > Terrestrial > Deep subsurface > Rock core/Sediment | place: Rifle, Colorado... | reverse complement strand
CGCGAAGGCTTCATCTCGGGCGACGTAGTTCAGCTCGTGGAAGCGGACCTCCGCAGTCCAGTGCGACTCCGGCAGGTCGAGCCCGACGAAGTCGATCAACCGGGTGAACGCATCCGCGACCGTCTGGGGGCGGAAGACCGGGCTGATGTCCGGGAGCTCCCTGATCACTTCCGCCGCGCTCTTTGCCGTGTAGACGCCGGCACCGCAGCCGGCAAGAAACAAAAGAACAATGATGCTTCGCTTCACACGCTCGTTCCTTTCCTTGTTGGTTTGCGGCCGTCTTCGGCCGTTATATTCACCGCCTTGGGTGACGAATATAACGGCAGAAAACGGTTTTGACTCCCTCGATTTATTCCCTAAGGGCGAGGAGATAAGTTCTGGATCCAGCGGTTAGCGGCCACCGGCCAGGAATGTAAAGGACAATGATTTAGCCAAATATTAGCTGAATCAGTTTATGACTATACTCGAGAGAGCGTATAAAGTCAAGGGTGGGCTGATTTGTACATTTTAAATAAAACCCCGCACCATGCGGTGCGGGGTAGTGCCCTCGCCAGGAGTCGAACCTGGGTTTCCAGCTTCGGAGGCTAGCGTCTTATCCATTAAACGACAAGGGCTTTGGGGTCTTGGCTGTTTTTAGATAGTAGGGTCGAACGTCATTCTAATATGGAATCGCTGTATTACGCTAAGCACCCGTCCGTGCATTCGACGCGACCAGACAATGCCAAACTGTTCAATATGCCAGGCTTTTATTTCCGGACTATAGAGCCAGGTTACGAATTCTACCAATATTTTTTCGAGATGCCGGCGAGCGGCGGCGGTTTTGACGTCAAAATAGACGGTGCTAAAGTTGTACCAGGAGAGTATGCGGTACCCAAAATGGTAAATAGTGGATCGGCTCGCGAGGCCGAGCAGTTTATCTAGCCTCTCGGTCGAGAGCATGTCCAGTTTGTCGGCGTCCATCAGGGCATCCAGGAGGAGCCTGGTCTTCGGCCTCAGGAGCAGCCGGGTTAAAAATGTTCCCGTACCGACGCTGTGGCAAAAGATAAGCCGGGTGGCCATGCCGGTGACGCTGCCGAACAGGCCAATGCGGATAGTTTCGCGCCAGAGCATAAGGGCGGATATGAGGTCGTCAAGGAAAACCATAAAGATGAGCGAAGGCTTGCGCGTAACAGTCCGCCCCACGTCGTGCCACCAGGCCGCCAGGATCAGTGCCTGCAGGCGTTTGCGGTCGAGGTTAAGTTCGCGGCCGATTTTTTCCGCAAAATCAGCCACTCGCTCAGCGTGTCTGATATCATGGACCGGATCTCGAGAAGACCGCATGCGCTCTCGGGCGGTTTCTATCAGTCGGTCGGTTTTTTCTTGGTCAGTCATACAATATATGACGTTTATCCGGTGTCTTACCTACGACTGTACCATGGGTCCTTAGTAGTAGTCTAGTTGGTTGTGGGCATAGATGGATTTGAACCATCGACCCCGTCGTTATAAGCGACGTGCTCTAACCAGCTGAGCTATATGCCCCTCTCTGCCGGCTTGTCCGTAAACTCTTGCCAATACCCGGTATGGTTCTTCCGACCGTCTTCGGCATACCCTGGACTGGACAGGGGAGAGTACAGCCTCGGCGTGCACAGAAGTCTACCATGCCCGGCTTGATTTTTCAAGGCGAAGACTCTATACTCTCCCTGCTATGTTCGGCGCCGCCGACTTTTGGCTCTTCACTATGCCGGAAACATTTACCGTCCCTGACTCAGTCGCCGCCGAGCGGCTTGACCGCTGGCTGGCCGGGGCACTGGGTATCAGCCGCTCGCAAGCCGAGCGGTTGATAGATAACGGAGCCGTAACACTCAACGGCAAACTGCCGCGCAAAGCCGGCGACCAGGTAGTGCCGCGCGATACTGTGGCCGTTGACTATTCCGCCGTCCGATCACCAGGCGCCGCCACAGCGGACAAACCGCCAGAGGCGGATCGGCGCGATTTAGTCCGGGTAGTTTTTGAAACGGCAGATTATGTCGTGGTGGACAAACCGTCGGGCTTGGCTGCCCACCCGCCCGAGAATGTTGCCGACCGCCTGGCGATTGAGACGTCGGCAACCCTTTCTGGCTGGGTTCTGTCTCGCTACCCGGAAACCTGGGGAGTCGGGGAGTACGCTAACCGTCCGGGAATGCCGCACCGTCTGGACAAAGACGCCTCTGGTCTGATGGTAATTGCCAGACGTCAGGGCATGTTCTCGGCTCTTAAACGCCAATTCAAAGAACGCACGGTGGAAAAGCATTATTATGCGCTGGCCCACGGGGCCATCGAGGCTGATACCGGCACAATTGATTTTCCGCTTGACCGCGGACCGGACGGCCGGATGGTGGCGCGGCCGCGGATTGAGAGCGTGACGCTCAAAAACGTGGCGTCTTTGCAACCAGGCAAGGCGGCCTTGACGGAGTTTACCGTTCTTAAACGCTTCGTGAACTTTACTTTTTTGGAGGTGCGTATCCACTCTGGGCGGACGCACCAGATTCGGGTGCATTTTTTCGCTTACAATCATCCGTTGGTCGGAGACCCGCTGTATTTTAATAAAAAATTGCGGCGCGACAAAGATAAGGAACTGGGACGGATTTTTTTGCATGCGCATAGTCTAGCATTCGCCGATCTGTCCGGGGAGCGAGCGGCCTATGAAAGCCGGTTGCCGGCGGAATTGCAGGATTTTTTGACGGGTCTTCCTGCTTAGCCCTTGGCGGACTTATCGGGATTGTTACCTGGATTTTCTTATCTTTTCTAGTTATTTTCTATTGTCATCCCTTCGTAATTTGGTTCCCGGCCGGGTGTCATATAAAGGCATTCCTTGGACTCACTGCGTCTCGTCGTGTCATGCCTTAATATGACACCCGGCCGGGAACCCAGGGATGGGCAGCGTAAGTTTGCTTTTTGGTGGCAGTCTTGGTATCTATGTCTCACATTGTCTAATATGCCTCTAGATTCTGGCTTATTGGTGGTAATCTCCGCGCCCTCAGGCGGGGGCAAGACTACGGTCGTCGACCGGCTGGTTGGCCGGTTGCCGGACGCGGTTCGCCTGGTGACTACGACCAGCCGAACGCCGCGGCCCAATGAATCCCCGGATGTGGATTACCATTTTTTGTCCCGGCGGGAATTTGCCGAGAAAATCGAGGCTGGCGAAATGGTCGAGCATGTGGAATACGCCGGCCATTATTACGGCATTGAGCGCTCTCGGCTGGAGGCGCTTTTGGCCGGCCACCGGTATGTTTTGGCTCCGATTGACGTGCGCGGCCGGGCTAATATAGCGGCCGCTGGAGTACCTCATTTGTCGATATTTTTGCTTCCCGAGAGCTTAGCGGTTCTTCGGGAGCGTCTGGAAAGACGGCCCAACGCCGTGCCGGAAGAGATAAATGAACGGCTGGCGATCGCTGAAAGGGAAATAGCCCTGGCCCGGGAATTTGACCGGCAAATCTTCAATCGGGAGGGCTGCCTGGAGGAAACCCTGTCCGCGGTGCAAAAAGCCGTGGAGGAACTGGCTATGTCTTGACAAAGTTCGCCGGTTTAGGTACACTGGCGCCACCTCTTATTATTCTACTTTACGATGTTGGCGCCAGTGGCTTTTGCCCCGTCAACCTCTCGCTAAGCTATGTTTTATGTCAGATGACATCCGTACTGGCCTCAAGCCCGGCATGATCGTGCGCGTGCACCAGAAGATCAAGGAGCTTAACGCCAAGGGCGAGGAAAAAGAACGTGTGCAGATTTTTGAGGGTATTATTTTGGCCGTTAAGCACGGCAACGAGCCGGGCGCCACGGTAACGGTGCGCAAGGTATCGGAAGGCGTGGGCGTGGAGAAAATCTTTCCCGTCCACTCCCCGGTGGTGGAGCGCATAGAACTTGTCCGCCAGATGCGCGTGCGCCAGTCGCGGCCTTATTACATCCGCAGCCACAAGAAGCGCTTGAAAGAAGTCAAATAACCCGGTTTACGTCAAAGCACCCCCAAAAGGGGTGCTTTGGTTTTGGCCTTTGTCTACTTCGGCCGGCTATAATCCTTCCGAATTCCGGCCGCGGCTGTTTTTCTTACCTCGTTCCCCGTAAATATTTGCCTGTCCAGCTGTGGGAATTTTTGGTTACGTCTTTAGGGGAGCCTATGGCTACCACTTCGCCGCCTTTTTTGCCGCCGCCGGGGCCCAGGTCGATAATCCAATCGCAGGCCTTGATGATGTCCAGGTTATGTTCGATGATAAGGACGGTGTTGCCCTTGTCTACGAGCTGATTAAGCACGTGGAGGAGTTTTTTAATATCCTCGAAATGCAGACCGGTGCTCGGTTCGTCGAGAATATACAGGGTCTTGCCTGTGGAGCGGCGCGCCAGTTCAGTGGCGAGCTTGATGCGCTGGGCCTCGCCGCCGGAAAGAGTGGTGGCGGGCTGGCGCAGGTGGACGTATCCGAGGCCGACGTTTCTGAGGATTTGCAGTTTTTCGCGGATGTTTGGCGAATGCTGAAAGAATTTGTACGCTTCCTCGACGGTCATATCGAGCACGTCGGCAATGTGCCGCCCTTGGTAGTGTATTTCCAGCACCTCTTTGGTGTAGCGGGTGCCGCGGCACTCGGTGCATTCGATAAAAACGTCGTTTAAAAAATGCATGGGAATGGTAATGTAGCCCTCGCCGCCGCAGGCTTCGCAGCGGCCACCATCTTTGACGTTGAAGCTGAACATGCCCGCGTTCATGCCGCGCATCTTGGCTTCCGGGAGTTCGGCAAAGAGGTCGCGGATGAGAGTGAACAGGCCGGTGTAGGTAGCCGGGTTGCTGCGGGGAGTGCGCCCAATGGGCGCTTGATCTATCGTGATGACTTTGTCGATGTAGTCGAGGCCTTTTATGGAGGCGTGTTCCCCGGGCACGGCGTGGGCGCGGTAAAAGTAGGCGTCGAGCGCTTTGCTGAGGATGTCGATTACCAGGGTTGATTTTCCCGAACCGGATACTCCGGTAAAACAGACAAGGGTGCCAAGCGGGATGGAGACGTCGATATTTTTTAGGTTATTGGCCTTGGCGCCTTCGATGACGATAGACTTGCCGCTGCCCTGGCGCGGTTTGCTTGGCGGCCGGATTTCGTCGGTGCCGCCCAGGTACCGTCCGGTGAGCGAATTTTTGTTTTTTCTAATCGCGTTCGGCGTGCCTTCGGCGATGATCTCGCCGCCGTATTCTCCCGCTCCTGGCCCGACGTCGACGATATAGTCGGCCGCCTCCATAATGGCCTTGTCATGCTCCACCACGACCACCGTATTGCCGGCGTCGCGCAGCGTCTTGAGAGTGGTAATCAGCTTGTCATTGTCTTTGGGGTGCAGCCCGATTGAAGGTTCGTCGAGGATATAAATTAGCCCGGACAAACCGGCGGACAGCTGAGTGGACAGGCGGATGCGTTGCGATTCGCCTCCGGAGACGGTGTTGAGCGACCGGTCCAAGTTGAGGTAAGGCAGGCCGACTTGCATCAGGTAGCCCAGGCGGCGCAGAATTTCTTTGGTTACCGGGACCGCGACCGCCAACTCCGTTTCGGACCATTCGGAGCGCAGTTTCGTTTTCGGCCGGTGCAGCTCTTCAAAAAAAGCGTGGCAGTCTTCAATGCTCATTTCGACCATTTCGGCGATGCTTAAGCCGTGGATTTTGATGAACAGGTTCTCTTCCTTGAGGCGTTTGCCCTGGCAGACGGAGCAGATCTTTTCGCGCATGTACTGTTCGATCTCTTTTTTGACATAATCGGACTTGGTTTCCAGGTACCGCTTGGTTAGATTGGGAATAACGCCCTCAAAGATCATTTTTACGCCGTCCACCAGGTATTCCTCGCCGTCGGTACCGTAGAAGATAACGTCCATGGCCGCTTTGGGCAAATCGTCGGCCGGCGTGTCGATGGAGAAGCCGTAGCGCTCCGCCACTTGTTCGAGCAGTTCCTGGTAGACGTTTTGGTTGCCTACCAGCCGGGTCCAGGGCTGAATAGCGCCCTCGGCCAATGTTAGGCGGGGATTGGGGATCACTAGCTCCGGATCCACTTCTAGCGTGCGGCCGAGCCCGGTGCAGCGCGAGCAGGCGCCGTAAGGGCTGTTGAAGCTGAAGGAACGCGGTTCGATAGGCGCGAATTCGCGGCCGCAGCCGCCGCAGACCGGCAAGAGCGAGTAAAGCGTCTCGGCGCCGTCGGCCGCCGAGACGCGGATGAAACCGTTCCCCAGGTCAAGCGTTTTTTCCACCAGGGACACGATTTTGGGTTTGAGTTTGACGTCTGCTGTCGCGACCGTCAAATCAATATCGTAAGCCAGTTCGGGGTTAAAATGAAATTTGCCGAGGTTTTTGAGCGTTATCGGCACGCCATTGACGCGCAGGCGGTCGATGCCGGATTTTTCCAGTTGCGATTTGAGCTGTTTATGGCTCGCCGAGCCGGCGCGGATAAGCGGAGCCAAAAGAGTCAGCTCGGCATCCTTGCGCAAGGCGCCGCGGATGAGCTCGGCGATTTCGCCTTTGGTGTGCGGTTTGACGGGTTCTTTGCAGGTCGGGCAGTATTGCGTGCCCAAGCGGGCGTACAAGAGGCGCAGATAATCATAAATCTCGGTGGCCGTGCCGACTGTTGAGCGGGGGTTGCCGGTAAAGTTGCGCTGTTGGATGGCGATGGTCGGCGAGAGCCCCTGGATTTCGTCCACGTCCGGCTTGTCCTGCATGTCCATGAACTGCCGGGCATAGGCATTGAGACTCTCGGCGTAGCGGCGTTGCCCCTCGGCGTAAATCGTGTCAAACGCCAGCGAGGACTTGCCTGATCCGGACAGACCGGTAATGACCACTAATTTGTTTTTGGGCAGCGACAGCGAGACATTTTTGAGATTGTGCACGCGCGCCCCGCTAATTTTAATCGTGTCTGGCATAGGTCAATATTTATCTGTTCTAGAATTCATCCCCAAAATAATCTCTCACCATTCCCGGTCTCTTTTGGCTACAAAAAGTTCAGATATCGTGAGAATACTGTCAGTATTCCTTCTTAATCTTCATTTTTTTGGCCCATAATTTTCTCGGAAAGGCCTCAAAGTTATTTTTGGGAGTAGGTTTTAGTCAATGTCTTTAATATCCCCGACGTCGATATTTACAGTGTACCCCTTGTCCATGGCAGAGAACGGAATCAGGAATTTTTGCGCCGGGTGGCCTTTGAAATTTTCGTTTTTCAATATTAGGTTAAAAAACGGGGTGTTCTTGTCGCCGAGGTCAAGCGCTTGGTTGGGATTTGTCGGATTGATCCCGATATAGTGCGCCTCGTCAAACGGGTCGAGGTTTTCGTCAAAATCCGGGAACAAGACCAGCCCGATAACCGAGGGTCCTCCGTCCGGTCCTTTGCCGCCGCAGCCGGCGCCGGCGTCAAAGGTTTTTTGGTTGTCGAGGCCAACTAAGTATTGTCCGGTTTCGTTGCCGGGTGAAACTTGAATTTTTTCTTGGTGATCCTTAATCTCGATGGTTTTGCCGCTGGCGCAGACGATATAGACCTCAAAATCGTCTACTACGTCCGATCCGCTTTCCCAATTTTTCCAGCCCGGTATGTCCCATTGGCTGTTGGTGATTTTGCCGGCGATCTGTCCGGGCTTGCATTCGTATTTTTTGCTGAAAAGGTCGCGGAAGCACATCTGGGGGAGCTTGCCGCTCGGCGGGCAGAAATGTCCCCGGCAAACCGCGCCGCCGCCGGTTTTGTAGTAGAGTTGGTCGCCGCAGGCAAATTTGGATTTGAGCAGGCTTTCGTTGGTCGAGAATTTTATGTCGTAGGTCGGCTGGGTGCCTTTTTTCAGCTCAGTATTAACTGTTTGGTTGCCGATGTAGCTAAACAGGTCGCTGGGGCGTTGGTTGCAGAATTCAACCGGCAAATAAACCGGGTTAAGCAGCCAAATTTGCGGCAGCCGTAAATTCACCAGGTAAGGGTTAATCGTGTGCAATATAGTGTACGATAGCGCCAGCAGGATAAGTCCGGTAATGGCTCCGCCGATGCGTTTTTGGGCGCTGCCGATCATCTCGGAGCTGCCGCCAGATAGGGCCCACTGAAAACCGGAGACAATAATAAAGACAACCGCGAACGCGCCGGCGACCCAGATGCCGTATTGGTAGATAAACTGAATAAACTCGCCAATGTGGGTAAATTTGGTCTGGCCGCCAAACGAGACTTTGGTCTCGGCGCTGCCGGCGGGCAGGCAGAACCCAAGTTCGTCGACTTTGCCCTTGGCGTCCGGAGCGCTCTGGCAGGCCTTGGATGTCTCGCTGTTCTTGACGAACCCGGCCGCCGCCTGCTCGGGAGACAGTTCGTACTGTTGCTGGCGGTACTCTAAACAGTCTGTTTTTATCCAGCAGCGCTGGTCTATTTGCGCCCGGGCAGCTCCCGGCGCCGCTATGATCGATAGAAAACCTAAAATAAAAAGAAGTCGGCGCATATTTATTGCAGGCCGGAAAGGATGGCCTTATCCCAGGTAGAGCGGTCGACGACGCCTTCGATCACTCGCTGGTTAATAAAATAAGTAGGGGTGCCGCGCACGCCAAGCTCCGCGGCGTCGCGCATATCCTGTTCGATATCTCCGCGGTATTTTCCCGAAACCAGGCAGCGGTTAAACCGGTTGAGGTCTAATTCAAGCTCCGCGGCCGCCGCGGTCAAATCTTCACGCGCTAATTTTTTTGAGGTAAAGAGACGGTCGGCATAATCCCAAAATTTATCCTGTTCGCCGGCGCAGGCAGCGGCCTCAGCGGCCGGGGCAGCATCGGGATGTATGGTAGATAATGGCAAATGTTTCAGCACCACCCGCGCCGTCGGGCCATACGTATCTAGTATGGCTTTGAACAGCGGATATCCCTCTTGGGAGAATGGGCATTCAAAATCCACGAACGCTAGAATGGTTACCTGACCGTCCGGATTGCCGGTGATCGGATTGCCCGGCCGGACGTACGGCTTCAGGTCGGCCGGGGGGCGCGGTCCGGGATAATCGGCCGCCAGGGTAAAACGTTCGCCCCCCAGTTCCCGGTTGAGCCGGGCGATGTCTTCGGCGGAGCCGTATTTGGATTGCCACAGATAGGAGACAAAATAGCTCGTAAAGGTGATGACTAACAAGCCAAAAACCGTGCCGGCGAGTGCTATAAATATCTTGGCGATATGCCGGCGTGGCAAGCGTGCCTGGTCGTTGTCGGACATATTGCGTGCAAGGGAAGTCTGTTTGGCAAATTACCAAAGTAGCTATAGTATATCATATTGGCCCTAACGTCAACATATAGGTATAGCTAATAAATCCGGTTACCAAGCGCCTGCCGATATAGGCCCAGGCAGGCTCGTGGCCGGGGCAAAAGCTCTTAGCAGACCGCGCTCCAAAAGACCGTTGACAGACTACGGTCGGTATGCTACACTACTTCAGCCTAATGATGTCTGAAGTAGTCAACGGCGGTTGCCTTATCTATTATTACCCAGTATTATGTTCGGCACCATTCTGTCCGTTATACAACTCATTTGTGCCGTTCTTCTAATTGCGGTTATTCTGCTTCAGCAGAAGGGGTCTGGATTGGGCGCCGCTTTCGGGGGCTCGGCAGCGGTTTATACTACGCGCCGCGGCATCGACCGGATTTTATTCCAGTTCACCATTGTCGTGGCCGTTCTCTTCTTTGCGGTTTCTCTCGCCATAGTAATGATCTAGATCAAGCCGCGGGTACAGTGCCTTCCGGACTCAAACGTGTCGGTGTTGGCTGGTCTTGTGTCGGCTTTCTTAATTGGGGCGCTGCCTCCGGAAGAGCCGAGAGGGGACACGCTCACGCCTAAAGAATCATTGTGTTTTCCTCTTTGTGGAACAAAAGCCGACGTTGGTTCGGCCATGGGCGCCGCCGTCGAAACATCGTGAGTTCGCACCATGACGTGGCTCTTATGCGTTTGCTGCGCGGCCGGGCATTTCCGCGCTGGCGGCAGTTCCGGTTTTTGCCGAGAATTTTAACTCCCGGAGAGAAACGGCTATTCCAGGTTTCGCTTTTAGTCGCTTTGGCGAGTTTTCTCTGGTTGTCTCTTGGCCTCGCCTCTGCCCGTCGGTTTCAGGTTCCGGCAGTCGGCGGCACTTATGTTGAAGGGATGGTCGGCGCTCCGCGCCTGATTAATCCGCTTTTCGCCGCGCTAAATGAAGCTGACGCCGATTTGTCCCGGTTGGTCTATTCCGGTCTGTTGCGCTACGACCGCGAGCAACGGCTCGTCCCGGACCTGGCGGTAGGCTACGAAATCGGACCGGACAAAAAGCAGTATACCTTTAAGCTAAAAGAAGCGGTCGTTTGGCACGACGGGGAGCCGTTTACGGCCCAGGATGTGGTCTTTACAATCGAAGCCCTGCAGGATAGCGAGGTCGGCAGTCCTTTGGCTGTCAGTTTTCAAGGAGTAAAGGCCGAGGCGTTGGACGACCGGACAGTTAAATTTACTTTAGCCGAGCCGTTTCCAGGTTTTTTGTCCGTCCTCACGGTCGGTATAATTCCGGAACATACCTGGTCGGGAATACCGCGGCCTCAGTTTCGTTTGGCCGAGGTTAATCTAAAGCCGATAGGTACCGGCCCCTTTGCCTTTAAGCGGCTCATCAAAGACGACACCGGGTTCATTTCCCGCTACGAGTTGGCCCGGTTTGCCGGCTATTACCGTCAGCCGCCGTTTTTGAAGGAGTTTATTTTTCAATATTACTCGGATTACGACGGAGACCAAGGGGCGATCGCGGCACTCAGGGAGCAGAAAATAAACGGTCTTAATTTTCTGCCGTTTGAGTTCCGGGAACGGGTGAAAAATTTGCAGCCGGTTAAGCTCTACACCATGCAGCTGCCCCAGTATACCGCGCTGTTTCTTAACCAGGGCCGGCGGGAGGTGCTGTCCGATAATGACGTGCGCCGCAGTTTGGCCATCGCTTTGGATCGCGGGGAGATACTCAAAGCCACTCTGGCCAACGAAGGGGAGCTGATAAACGGCCCGATCCTTTCCGGTTTTCCTGGTTACGACAGTACATTGTCCGGCCCGGCTTACTCAGTTGACGAGGCCAACGCTCTTTTGGACAAAAAGTGGCGGCGAGTTGAAGCCGCCGTCTATCGCGAGGAGCGTCAAAAAGAACTCTGGAAACAACGGCAGTCCGAGACAGGGTCGTCCATGGGTACCAGTACGCCGGAGGCCTCCGAGACCGGCGTGGCCACCAGCACCGCCGCTCTACAGGCAGCCGCCGACATAGACAAGGAACTCGATGCCGAGCTTTCGGCCGCTCAGCTGTTTTACCGGCGCAGCCAGTCCGGCACCTTGCTTACGGTTGATCTGGTAACAGCGGACACGCCGGAATACAAACAGGCGGCTGAATTGATCGCCGGGTATTGGCAGGATATAGGCATCAAAACAAAAATCAAGTATGTTAGTCCCAAAGACATGCCGAGGGCAGTGCTCAAAGATCGCGCCTATGATGCGCTTTTGTACCGCGTGATCGTCGGCGGCGATCCGGACCAGTATGCTTTCTGGCATTCCAGCCAGGCTGATCATCCGGGCCTCAATCTTTCCCGCTATAACAATCCCAAAGTAGACGAGCTGCTCCTTAAACTGCGCCAAACCGACGATGCTGCCGAGGCGGCCAAGTTCTCGGCGGATTTGCAGACGCAGATTTTGCACGACGTGCCGGCGGTTTTTCTTTACACGCCGACCTACACTTATGTTCTCGACGAATCGGTCAGGGGTTTCAATGTCAGCCGCGTGGCTCATCCGGCCGATAGGTTCGCAAATGTCATTGAGTGGTATAATACAACCGACGGGCGGTGGAAATAGTCCGCTGTCCACTATGCCGATGTGGTGAAATTGGTAAACACGCACGTTTCAGAGGCGTGTGCCGCAAGGCCTGTGGGTTCGAGTCCCACCATCGGCACAATTGAAGTCAACGGCCGGCAACCGGCGGTGAGCGGTTTTTTTGGCAACGGAGACTGTTTCCCCGCGTTGCGAGCTGGCAACTTCGTTAACCCCAGTGTTGGTTTTCTTCATTGTTATCAACACGCTTAACAAAGCTAATATTTATGGTATTTATGATGAATGTTTATAACGGATCCAAGCGCCGCGTTTCGCCCGGCGCACCAACCGCCGCCGACAAAAAAACGCCGGCAGCGAGGCAGTTTGCGTCTCCGGGCGCGCGCCGGTTTGGCGTCCCCAAAGTAGGTCGGCAAACCCGCCTGCCATCCGGCGCGCCGGCCGCGACAGATACGCCGTCCGAGGCGAACCCCCAGGCTTTGCGCATTATACCCCTGGGCGGCTGCGAGGAGGTGGGCCGCAATATGACAGTGTACGAGCATGGTTCCGACATTGTCATTCTCGACATGGGCCTGCAGTTTCCCGAAGAGGACATGCCGGGCATCGATTACATTATTCCCAACATCAAATATCTTCAGGGCAAGGAGAAACGCATCCGCGGCGTCGTTTTCAGCCACGGGCACTTGGACCATATCGGGGCGGCGCCGATTCTTTTGGAAAAACTTGGCTATCCGCCAGTCATCGCGATGCCGCTCACTCTGGCCTTGATTAAGCATAAACAGGAAGATTACCAAAAAGGAAGCGCCAAGCGCTTGAAGACCGTCACGGTCAAAAGCGTGCAGGATCGCATCCAGCTCGGTTCGTTCGGCCTGCGGTTTTTTCAGGTGGAACATTCGATAATGGATTCCATGGGAACGATTCTTCAGACTGCCGCCGGTACCGTTGTCCACCCGGGCGACTGGACTATGGAGCGCGATCGCAACGGTTTGGCCCATGTTCGCTATGAACAGCTGGCGAATTTGCCCCGCCCCATGGCGCTTATGCTCGAAAGCCTGGGAGCCACGAATGAAAAGCGCCACGGCACGTATGAGGAAATGTACGAAAATCTTCATCGGGTACTGGACGAAGCGCCGGGACGGGTGATTATCGCCACGTTTTCGTCGCAAGTGGAGAGGGTGAAGTGGATAATCGAGGCCGCCACCAAACTGGGTAAAAAAGTGGCGCTCGACGGCTACAGCATGAAAATGAACATCGAGATGACTAAAAAGTTGGGTTACGTCAAAATTCAGAAAGGCGTGCTTATTGATACGGAGGAGGCCGATCGTTATCCGGAAAACAAAGTAGTCATCGTCTGCACCGGAGCCCAGGGCGAAGAGCGGGCCGTACTGTCGCGCATTTCTAGCGGCGAGCACCGGGTGATAAAACTGCGCAAGAAAGACACCGTGATTTTCTCCTCCTCGATTATTCCCGGCAATGAACGGACCGTGCAGCGGCTCAAGGATAATATTTACCGTCAATCAGACCGCGTTATCCACGGCGACATTATGGATGTGCACGTGAGCGGGCACGGCACGCGCCGCGATATCGTGGATATGCTGGATCAGGTAAAGCCGGATTACTTTATACCGGTTTACGCTAACCACTATTTTCTCAAGGAATCCCGCACGCTCGCCATCCAGAACGGTTTTAGGGAGGGCAATGTCGTCGTGCCGGACAACGGTACGGTTATCGAGCTTACCCGGCAGGGATTGAAAGTCTTGCCCAAAAAAGTGCCGACAGACTATGTTTTCGTGGATGGCCTGGGCATTAGCGACACCCAGCATATCGTTTTGCGCGACAGGCAGGTCCTGGCCGAAGACGGCATGGTAGTAGTCATTGCCACCGTAGACTCGAAGCGGGGCACGCTGGTACAGAATCCGGATATTATCACCCGCGGTTTTGTCTTTATCAAAGACAATAAGCAGTTGATTGAGGATATTCGCCACCGCGTAAAGAAGATGGTCCTGGAGTCCGACCCTCTAACGTGGACCGATACCAACAAGATCAAGAACGACGTGCGGGACAAGATCGGCCAGTTCATCTTCACTAAAACGCAAAAACGGCCGATGGTGCTGCCGGTCGTGATTGAGGTCTAGGGGTCGTCTCTGCCGTTTTTATTAGACCTAGCCTCGGTCCGCTGGCGGTGGTATGCTACCAACCATAAGCTGCCGGCCGGCATCCGCGCCGCCGAGCAGCGGTTAGCGGTTGCGAATATGAGAAAAAAATTTTACCGCTCCCGTGAGAACCGGTTTATAGCCGGCGTGTGCGGCGGCATTGCCGAGCACTTTGATCTTGACCCAGTGATAGTCCGCATAATCTTCGTACTGTTGCTCATGGCTACCGGCGTCTTTCCTTTTTTCATAGCCTACGTTCTCGCGGCGATTTTTATTCCGGAACAGCCGGAAAGCACGGCGCATCTTTGAGAGCGCCAACGGCTTGTCAACCCCGGAGAAATAGGGTACGCTAAGGCCATCCTTATTCATGGATGAATTTTGGGTTATGGCCAAACCGATTATTCTTTCAGGCATTCAACCGACCGGTAATTTTCATGTGGGCAATTATTTGGGGGCGGTGAGAAACTGGCTCCGGCTACAGGATTCCGGGCAGTACGAAATGTATATATTGATACCGGATTTGCATTCTTTGACCGGCGAGCTGGCCTCGGACGAGAGGCGTCGCCTCATGGTAACCGCGGCGGCCGAACTTCTGGCCCTCGGCCTTGACCCGGATAAAGTTACTATTTTTGTCCAGTCGCACGTGCCGGAGCACGCGGAGTTAGCGTGGATATTTAATTGTATCACGCCCGTAGCCGAGCTTTACCGCATGACGCAGTTCAAGGATAAGGCCGAGCGCCAGGAGAAAAACATAAATACCGGTCTTTTGACCTACCCCATACTTCAGGCGGCGGATATACTCCTTTACCGGGCCACTGTCATTCCGGTAGGCCAGGACCAGGTCCAGCATGTCGAGTTGACCCGCGACATCGCCCGATGGTTCAACCGCCGGTTCGGCCAATATTTTCCTGAGCCGGAACATCTGCTTTCGGCAGTGCCCAAAGTTATGAGCCTTTTGTACCCCGAGAAAAAAATGAGCAAAAGCCACGGGCCTGAGAGCGTCATCGAACTGGCGGATGAGCCTGAGATTATAGAGAATAAACTCAAGAAAGCGCCGACGGCAACTGCCGGGGGATCCGGATCGCCTGGAGCGCAAAATTTATTGCTTTTGCTTGAGCACTTTGGCGATACCGGAGCCTACGCCGGGTTTGCCGCCGCGGAACAGGACGGCAGTATTCGCTACGGCGAGCTGAAACAGGCAGTGGCCGCAGCCGTTTCCGGCTTTTTTGCCGGTTTCCGCGAGCGGCGGCTAGAACTCATGGCCGACCCCGGCAGAGTCGAGCAAATACTGGAACAGGGGGCTAACCGGGCGCGGCATAAGGCCGCGGAAACAATGGCTGAAGTCCGGCGTCTGGCCGGTTTACGCTAGAGTGGCTGCGTCTCGCCTAATGGGCGCCAAAGACTGGGTCGAAAGATAGATTTGGAAGAATATAGATTCGATGATGTCTGTGGACCCAAGAATACGGAGACTGGGCCCTTATCCCTCTTTAATAATCTATGAAAATGTTATCCATCCGCGGTTTTTTGCGCCTGGCGGCCTACGGCGTAATATTAACTTCGTTTTGGACGTTACCGGCGCAGGCCGCGCCGGTCGGACCGGCCGCTCCGGAGCTGGATTTGAAGGAGACTTACGGACGCGGACGGGTAAGCGAAGTCATACGCCAGGAAACCAATTTTGAACTGGATGAGGAAGGAACTAAACAGGAACTCAGGATCATCCTCACAAGCGGCCCGGAGACTGGCCGGGATTTGACCGTGGACTATGAAGTGCGGGGCGCCGGCAGCCGGGAGCGCGCTCTCCGGGCCGGGGATCGGGTGGTGGTCGTGAAAAGCGAGGCCCCGGACGGCGTTTTTTACTATGTAACGGAGATCTATCGGTTGCCGGTTATTTACAGCCTGATCGGCCTGTTTGCTCTCACGGTCATAGTTTTTGGCGGCCAGCGCGGTTTCATGGCCTTCGTTGGTTTGGCGCTTACCATTCTGGTCATCAGTTTGTATATCATTCCCCAGATCAGCCAGGGAGTAAGCCCATTGCTGGTGAGTTTTGTCGGTACGATTCTCATCGCCTCGTCCTCGTTGTTCGTGGCGCATGGGGCTAACCGCCGGACATTGGTGGCATTTCTAAGCCTGCTCTCGACCATCGGTTTTGCTTTGAGCATGGCCGTCCTATTTGTGCGCCTGGCCCGTCTGTCAGGGCTGGGTACCGAGGAGGCCTTTTATCTGCAGTTCGCGCCCACCGGGGCTATCAGTGTTTCGGGGTTGCTTTTGGGCGGAATAATTATCGGCGCGCTCGGCGTACTCGACGACGTGACGACGGCCCAGGCGGCGGCGGTTTATGAGCTTAAGCGAGCAAACCGCGCGTTTGGCGGCCGCGAGCTTTACCAGCGCGGACTCGCCATCGGCCGCGAGCATATTGCCTCTCTCGTTAACACACTGGTATTGGCCTACACCGGGGCGTCGTTTCCCTTGCTGCTTCTTTTTACGGCTTACAGCACTCCGTTCTGGGTAACTCTAAATACTGAGTTAGTCGTAGAAGAAATGGTCCGCACGTTAGTCGGCAGTCTGGCGCTGGTGTGCGCCGTGCCGCTCACCACCGCGCTCGCGGCTTATGTGTTTCGCCACGATAGCGGCGACTAGAACCTACTCCCAAAAATAACTTCCGGCTCAATTTTGGCCTGCTTCGGCTGCAAATTGTCCGGCTTTCGTCGCCATAGTACCACTAGCCTGCTCAACCCGGACAATTTTCGCTCGAAACAGGCACAAAATTGTCTCGGAATTTTTTTTTGATAAACATACAAGTATGCCGCCATTCGACAAGATCAAAGAAGAGGGAAAACGAGTTACCGGAGAAGTCCGAGAAAAGGTTACCGGCTACATTCTGGCAGCTCTCGGCCTAGTGGCCGGCCTGGCCTGGAATGAGGCGATTAAAGCGCTTATTGAATACTTTTTTCCCGTGTCGGGCGGCGGTCTTTTGGCTAAATTCGTTTACGCGCTGTTCATTTCCTTTGCGGTGGTCGTAGTTTCGGTCTACCTGGCCAGGATTATGCAGCGTAAACCCTAGACCATACTTGAGGCCCGCTGGATTGAATGGCTCAATGTCCTGCTTGCCCTCTGTCCCGGGCTCCCCCTATACTACCTGTAGGTAGCTTTATTTTCTGTTATGAGACCCTATGAGAAAAGTTGTGTCTTATTTTTTGCCGATTGCCATCCTGTTTTTAGGTTGCTTTGGCAGCGTACCGGGGGCCGAAGCGGCAGTTAAGGACTGGCAAAGAGGCGCGAGCATAATGTCGCGCTGGAATACTGATTACAGCAGCGAATCGTTCAAGGAATCGATGAGAAATCTGAAAAAGACCAATGCTAATTATGTTACCCTCACAATTCCCTGGTTTCAGTCCAATACCCATTCTACCGACATCCACCGTGGGTGGGAGACGCCGGCTGACGAGTCTGTCCGTGACGGCATCAATTACATTCATTCTTTGGGCATGAAGGTGAATTTAAAACCGCATGTCGAGACAGATGACCGCCAGTGGCGGG
>Ga0208246_1001015_pt1 | contig 17525 bp, 18 predicted proteins | sample RifOxyD2_FD_184039 | JGI IMG/M metagenome (GOLD analysis project Ga0208246, IMG submission 184039) | Soil microbial communities from Rifle, Colorado - Rifle Oxygen_injection D2 (SPAdes) | ecosystem: Environmental > Terrestrial > Deep subsurface > Rock core/Sediment | place: Rifle, Colorado... | reverse complement strand
TGAGTTACTTATCGGTATCCAATTTTGCGAGAAGTGCTCTTTGTTTACTGCATATACGGTATCACACCCCAAAACTTTTACACCATCAGACGCCACTTCATGACATCCAAAACCCTCGCACTTCATATTACATCCGCCAAAACGGAAAAATAGTGACGGTGTACCCGTATATCTTCCTTCCCCTTGGATACTGTAAAAATGTTCAACTAAATATATCATCAACCGCCCGTTTCATAAAACGCACGAGATGAAACTTCACCATCTTCTCCGCCCCAGCGATTTTTTTCCGGCTTATTCTTTACAACATCTCTTAAAATTTCGGCAGCACCAGCTATATCACCATCTTTTATGGATTTTGATATACTTAATGCTTCATCAAAATATAAACACGGTATAAGCTGTCCTTCCGCCGTTAAACGGATACGGTTGCATTGCTTGCAAAAATCATCCTCATACGGCTCAATGATGCCAAACTTGTATCCATCTGTCATACGGTAGTAATGAGATGGTGATGAACCGTCAAATCCTTCATCAATAAACTCATAATGTTCTCTCAAAATCTCTAAAAGCTCGTTTGATTTTAGTCCGCTTATCTCTTTGGAAGCAAATTGATTCTCCATATATTCTATGAATCTAATCGACATATCCCGTTCTTTGCAATATTCCAAAACATCTACAATCTCTTCTGCGTTCATATTTTTCATAGGAACCATATTTACTTTTACTTTTAGTCCAACTGCTCTAGCCTCTTCAACACCTTCTAAAACATTTGCCAAAACATCTTTTTGTGCTATTTTTAGTGCAACTTCAGGTTTTAGAGTATCAATACTTACATTTAAGCGTTTAAGCCCAGCATTTTTAAGCTTCTGTGCAGTAGATTTGAGTAGATATGCATTTGTAGTCATCGCAAGATCTATATCTGGGGCGTAATCATAAATCATCTTTATAAATACATCCAGATCCTCTCTTAAAAGTGGCTCTCCGCCAGTAATACGAATCTTTTTAATTCCCTCATCAATTGCTACTTTTACAAATAAAAAAAGCTCTTCAAATGTAAGCAGGTTCTCTTTTGGCACCCATGAAAACGGTTTTTCAGGCATACAGTATTGACATCTAAAATTGCATCTCTCCGTTACGGAAATACGGAGGTAGTCAACTACTCTGTCATAGCTATCTATTAGCATTTATCTTATCCTCTGGGAATCTAAAATATGAGTGTATTATATCTTTGAAAGCTAAAATAGAGTTTTATACTACTTTGCATTTTATTATTTTTAATTCTTGCGGATTTAAACTTTTAGTTTAAAACAAATTCCATTAAAACGACCTGTTTCTAGGTCGTTTTAATAATAAATTACTTACTTATAATTTGAGACTTTAGAGTTTTAAACTCTTCTTCTGAGATAATTCCTTTTTCTTTTAGCTTATGTGCTTTTTCTAGCTCCTCTACTTTTGAAACTGGGATTTGAGTCTGTGATTGTTGTTTAACTTCTGGATTTGTATCTGATTTGTTACTACTTACTAGTTCTGTTAGAGTATTATCAATATCATCTATCATAGATCCTGCAACTCCTGTTTTGGTTATCTCTTTTGCACCTATCTCTTTTGAAACATGCTTAAATGAAAAAGCACCCTTTTCTAGGTTACCTGTTATTTTAAGATAGTATGTCTCTCCTGCTTTTAGATCAAGCGCTAGAAACTTCTCCTCTATTTGTGCTCTTGTTGCAGATAGTTTTACTTGGGTTGGCTTAAGATCTAGTGCTATATACTCTCCGCCCCTTATTCTCTCGCCTACTCGTTTATCGTTTACTCTAATAGTGTAGTTTTGGTATGCGTTACTCTCTACATCACCGTATGACTCTATCGCATATATATATACTAATGATGCACTCGCGAGCGGCTCTTGCGCTTTAAAAGGCATTTTGCTCCCGCATCCTGATATAAGCAGTGCTAGTGCTACTGTTAATAATATTTTTATCTTATTCATTTTTACTCTCTATGTTGGTTTTGAGTGAAGATTATAGCATAAAGAAATTTGATTTTATAGGCAAAGAAGAAAAAATAAATGTTCAATTTTAAAAGATTTGAAGAAGCTTTATGACAAAAACTCCCACGCGAAAAGCGTGAGAGCAAATATAAAACTATAAGTTAAATATTTATTAGAAGTTATAACGAGCAACAAGACGAATTAAATCTTGACCATCAGCTGCACCAGCTGCTGCATCCCAAGATTGATTAACATAAGCAGCTAAGAAGTCAACACCACCAGCTTTTACTTTGTAGATTAACTCTAAATCAGTCATATCTTTAGGAATAGCGATATTTCTGTTGTCTTCAGTCATTGTACCTTGAGCGATAATTGTGCCTGCAGTACCAAGACTATAAGCAGCTTTTAACATGTAAGTGTCATTGTCTGAGTACAGAGAAGCTTGATTAAGAATCATTTGAGTGTATAGAGGAGTTTTTATACCACCAGTATTTTTTACTCCAACAGTTCCATCATTAACAGTCGTATAAGCGGCAGTCAATGTAAGTGCATCTACTGGTTTAATACCTGCTTGAAGACCTAAAGCATTAGTATCTTTTGCACCTGTAAGATCCGGAGCAATTTGTCCACCTTGGATACCAAAGTTTAATCCCATAGGTAAATCTTTACCAGCGATTGCTACATCTCCCCAAAGGATATCTGCATCAACAGATCCAGCTACATTTGATACAGCATAGTAAGTTGCAGTAACAGTTGCCATAGGAATAGATTTATTTTGAGCAGTAACCATGTATGCAGTATCACTTACAGTACCTGCAGTTGTGCTAATATCACCATATGAAGACATATTTGAACCTACATTGTTGTAGTTTCCTTTAGCAACATAAGCACCAACTAAAGTAGTGTTTGGAATATCACTATTTACAGCAAGAATTGCATCAAATGAATTTTTAAATACATTCCAATCTTCTGAGTAAGCAAATGGAGAAAGTGACTGAGGAAGTTCTTGACGACCAAGCTTTACATTTGTGTTACCTATTTTTTTAGCAACATATATTTGGCTTAAATAAATATCGTCAGCAATATTGTTTTCAGTTATGTTACCATTAGTATTTTGCATAGTGCCTGAAACAACATTTTTCTCTAACCCTAAAGTTCCTAAATAATTAATTTGTGAACCGAAACTAAAACCATTTTTAAGATCTGCATCTAAATTTAATTGAACACCTGCATTTGCTCTAGCAGTTGCTTGATCAAAAAGATCCGGAGCGCCCGCACCGTTATTTGCTAGTGTTTGATAGTAAACTACTGCTTGACCTGTTGTTACAACATCGATACCTTTATCTGCAGCCATTGCTGAAGTTGCAATTAGTGAAGCTGCTACTATTGACATTTTTACCATATTTCTCATTTAATTCTCCTGTTTTTTGTCTCTTAATCACCCATATTGAAGTGATATATACGCGATAATTTTATCATTTACATATCACTTCGAATTATGTGAAAATTAGAAGTTCTCAACATTCTACAACCCTAATTTTTAAATTAAGTTTAAAGTAAGCCTTTTATTGACAATTTGTTTACTATTTGTTATTTATTGTCCCAAATGGGCTATCTAATTACATAAAAAACTATCATAGATTTTGTACTAAATAAAAAAGCAACCAAAATAGTGAGGTTTGGAATCATAATCTAATTTGATATAATGCCGTCATGAGATTTAGAAACATAAAAAAAAATAGAAAAACCACAGAATCAAAAGAGTCGCATAAGCTTACATATGCACCCTATAGCTACAGAGTAAAAGCTTTTATAACTGATATGTTTATGATATACGCGCCTATACTTTACATTATTGCATATGTTGCAATGAGCGGGAAAGAAGATTTTCAGTCTTCGCAACTTGCGCCATTCGCAGGAGTAGCTTTATATGGCATTATATATGCAATATTATTAAATAAATTTGGACAAACTCCAGGTAAAAAAGCATACGAAATAAAAGTGGTAGATACTAAGACTGGAGAATACCTAAGTTTTTTTAGAGCATTTTTTAGATTTATTGCGTTTTTATTTACTGCAACAACACTTTTAGGATTGTTTGTTCCTTTTTATAGAAAAGATAAAAAAGCACTTCATGATTTAATTTGCGGAAGTTTAGTGGTCACTTTCAAAAAGTAGCCTAGAAAAATTGCTCTTGTCTTCCGTGTAATTGTACAGCTTTTAATGTTCGAACTTTTTTTAATGCCAAACTCTTTAGTAAATATCTTTGCTGTAGCAGATAATCTTCATATTTCCAGTCCGACATCTGCATAATCTTATCCAAGACCGTGAGTTGAGTATAGTCAAAATAAGAATATAGTGCCATTTAATTAATCTTTAATACAAATATTCCAAGTTAATATTGCTGAGCTTAGATTAATAAAGAAAGAGTGATTAAAATAAAGAAGTAGATAAAGAATAAGAATTTAAAGCTAGCCTCAAAAGAGGCATGCTTTTGGAAAATTAGTGTAGATCTCTCCACACTTGTTTTTTCCATAGGAGAGCAAGGATTGCAAAAATAACAGAATAGATTAGAACCATTTTACCAACTGATTCTCTCTCATGTCTTTTTGTATCTCCGGCATCTTCTAGATACTCAATAACTTTATGAGCAGCATCTGCAGTAACACCGACTCTAGGCATCGCAGTACCTTCTAGGTGTGCTTGTGGATTTTCCACAAATGTGCTTATGTAATGCTCACCGCGAGAACGGATATACATTGATAAGTCAGGAGGTAATTTACCCATATATTTAGTAAGAGAATCTTGGTACTCTAATACTTTAATGTCAAATGCCAAAGAGTCTTTTTCAAATTTAAATGCAGGTTTTTCACCAATTTGAGTCCATTTTTCATAAGAAACGGCATGACATCTGCCACAAGCATTTTCATATGCCATTTTAGGAGTAACTTCGCTTGGTTTTACAGCAATTTTTTGCATGTATGCAACCATATCAGCCACTTCTTGCTCTAGATCTCCGCCAGCACCATAAAATGCAACCATCGGATGTGCTTGACCTTTTGAAGCATCAAATTTATGCTCAACTTTTAGTGCATGTGCAGGGTTCTTAATTAAATCAGCTAAGAATTTTGCATCATAGATAGCACCCGCATTACTTAAGTCAGGTGGATTTACACCATAAGTTTGTGCAGCGGCAACTGCATCCACAGAAGCAGGTATACTATCTTTTGTTATAGAGTGACAGCCTGTACAAGCGGCAGCACCAGTAACCAATGCTTTACCATTTACGGCATCACCGGCTTTTGTAAACGGAGGTAAATCTGCATAAGCAAAATTTTGGCTCTCCACATGTTTATGCATTACAGAGTGTGCATATGGCTCAACTAACCAGTATGTTAGAAGAGTAAAAGCAACAACAACAACCAATATCAAAGGTTCTTTATTTTTCATCCTATTCTCCTTATACTTTTTTTTCATTTTTAGTTATAAACGGCAGAGCTATCCACAATGCTATAAACAGTATTGCAGCAACTAAACCGATAGTACTAAACATACCTTCAGGAGGTAATTTACCCATAGCTGTTAATACTATCATATCAACAAGGAGTACCCAGAACCAAATACTAAACGCTCCACGACGACTTGCCGGAACCGCATTTGGACTTCTGTCTAACCACGGTAAAAGTACAAAGATAACTTGTGCAAAACCGAACGCTATTAGTCCGATATTTACAGAGAACGGTCTAAGAATCTCATATGACCATAGGAAATACCACTCAGGGTAGATGTGTGCCGGAGTTTTAAGTCCATCAGCAGGGTCAAAGTTTACAGGATCAAGCGCAAAGCCATAGTTAAAAAATACTAGGTAGAAAAAGAATATTAAGAAAACTCCAACAACCATTAAATCTTTACTCATAAAGTCATTAGCAAAACGAATAACTTTTGAACCGGCTTTATCACCAGCTAAATATTTTTTACTCTCAGCATTAAAATCAATCTCTTCACCGTCTTGGTTGTTAACGTGAGGGATACGAAGTGCTGCAAAGTGAAGGCCGATAAGTCCCATAATTGCTAATGGTAAAAGAAGTACGTGCAACATAAAGAAACGAGTTAAGAATGCTTGAGCAGGAACATAATCCCCTCTAATCCACTCAACTAAACCATCTAAATGTAAACCTCCAAGACTGAAGATATTTGTAATAACCATACCTGCCCAGTAGCTCATTTGTCCCCATGGAAGCATGTAACCGCTAAACGCCTCAGCAGAGAACGTAACGAAAAGAAGCATACCAGAAACCCAAATCATCTCACGACCTTTTTTATAAGAACCGTAGTAGATACCTGTGAACATGTGGATATAGATAATCAAGAAAACAACAGATGCAGCTACACCGTGAACATGTCTCCATAACCAGCCAAAATCAACATCTCTCATAATAGTATAGTTTACGCTGTAAAATGCGTCTTTAACATCTGGTTGATAGTACATCAACAAGAAGATTCCTGAAACTAAAAGTAGTGCGAATGTGATTGCTAAAACCATACCCATCGCCCACAAGAAGTTAATGTTTTTTGGAATCCAATACTCGGATGCCATAACTTTTTCAACTTTTTCAATTGCTAAACGTTGATTTAACCAATCTTTAACACTTGTTGCTTTTGTAAAATGTGCCATAATTATCCCTCCTTAAAGCGTTATGCCGCTATCTTTCATAGCTTTGTATTCTGGACCGGCTTCGCCAAGAATTATTTTGTTACCCTCAATTTTAAATGGAGGAATGTCAAAAGCACGCGGTGGCGGAACTTTAGTTACTTCACCAGCCCAGTTAAACATACCGCCGTGACATGCACATAAAAATGATTTTTCTGCAGCATTGTATCCAGGGATACAACCTAAGTGTGTACATAAACCGATAGCTAACATAAAATGAGAATCACCGACTACGATGTCTCTAGCTTTTTGGCTCTCTGTTTGGCTAGCAACCATTTCTGCAGTTTTTTTCAAAACGAAGATCGGCTTTCCTCTCCATTTTTCTGTTACCAATTCACCCTCTTTATATATTGACATATCTAGGGTGGTAAAACCGGCAGCTTTAACACTTGGAAGCGGATCCCAAGTTTTTTTCATTGCAACCAATGAACCAACTGCACCGACACCTGCAACGGCGCCAAATGCTTTGCCCATAAAACCTCTACGGCTACTGTTATGCATGTTTGCTCTCTTTCTTGTAAAATTTAAATGCTGATTATATACTAAAACATATTTAAGTAATTATAAATTTAAGCTTTCTTTTATAAATTTTGTTAATTTTTTACTATTGTGTTCCACTTTGTAATACTCGCGATTTTCAAGCGTTTTCAATGTTGTCAAAAGCTGACAACATTCATCATTTTTTACAATCGGAATGTTCAATTTCTTAAACAATTCTAAAAAATTTGTCGTGTAATCTTCTCTTTGAATATATATGGGTTTACAACCTGAAGCAAGAGACTCTAAAACTGCTTGAGGAGATGCGGTAATAAGAATTTGGGATTTTTTAACAGTTTCATCATACTCTTCAAACTCATGGTAGTTTTTAAATCTCTCTTTTAACATATCTTCATAATCAAAAAAGTAGTAAAAACCTAGCTGCAAAAGAGGATTTAACTCCTCAATAAATTCTAAGTTATTCTCCAAGCCTTTCTCATAATCGTCGTCGCCGAAAAAGTATGATAGTTTGATTGTTTTTTCCTCTTGAATAAAATATTTATCATCGACAACAACGGTATTACAAATGCCATCACCACTTAAATAAGGGGAAATTAAAAACTCATCTTCTGCTTTTTCATCATTTATGTCATCGCTTACACGTATGAAAGTTGAGAAATATTTTCTCATATCACTTAGCATAAGAGGATTTGCTTCATCTGAATCAAAGATGATTTTATCTCCATGTTCGGCTATTTTGGGAATATTTCTTACCAGATCTATCCCTACAGCTTTAGAAACTCCAAAATGCCTTGCCTCGTTTGCTATACGAAAATCAGAACACAGAAGAGTGATGTCAAGATCTCCTAATGCCCTGATTATGGTACATGCTCTTCTAAACCTATCAAGTCCGGTGCGATGTCCAGTATGCACATAGTAGTAGATCTTCATTACTATTTTTTTCTCTGCTGGATTTTTATAAATATGTGCAAAATCTCAATTGCGGCAGGAGTTATCCCGCTGATTTGCGATGCTGCTTGAAGTGTCGGAGGATTGAACTTCTCTAGTTTTTCCACTATCTCTTTGCTTAATCCGCTTATTGTTTTAAAGCTAAAATCTTGTGGAATTTCTACTTTGAGATACTTTTTCATCTTTTGTATCTCTTCGCTTTGTTTTTCTACATAACGGGCATATTTTCCCTCTACCAAAATCTCTTCTAAAATATAAGGCTCATATATTGCCAATTCAGGTACAAGTTTTACCATCTTCTCTATATCAAAGCTCTTTCTTGCAACAAGCTGTTGCGCACTTATTGTGTCGCTGATTTTTTCTTCGCCTATGGATTCTAAAAATGAAATAAACTCTTTATTGGGCGTAAAGAGCGTATCGATTAAAAGCTTAGCTCCATCTTGAATCTGCTCATCTTTTAACATAACTCTCTTATAAATCTCATCACTTATAAGACCTATTTCATGTCCATATCGGCTTAGTCTCGTATCTGCCGACTCTTCACGTAAAAGCAGTCTATACTCGGCACGTGATGTGAACATACGGTACGGTTCTTTTGTCCCTTTTGTGACCAAATCGTCTATCAAAACGCCTATATACGCCTCATCACGACGCAAAACAAGAGGCTCTTTATTTTGCAGACTCAAAGTTGCATTTATACCTGCCATTAGTCCTTGAGCGGCTGCCTCTTCGTAACCGGTTGTTCCGTTAATCTGTCCTGCAAGATAGAGTCCCTTGATTTTTTTAGTCTCAAGCGAATGCTTTAACTCTCTAGGATCTACAAAATCATACTCTATAGCATAACCGTAACGAACGATTTTTGCATTTTCCATTCCATGAACCGAGTGAATCATCTGCTGTTGTACATCTGGCGGAAGCGATGTACTCATGCCATTTATATAGCACTCAGTATTTTCAAAAGTTTGCGGTTCGATAAAAAGATGGTGTCTCTCTTTATCACGAAAACGGTTGATTTTATCCTCGATACTCGGGCAGTATCTAGGTCCTGTTCCCTCAATTTGTCCCGTAAAGAGCGGCGCACGGTAAAAATTGCTCTCTATAATGTTATGAGTATTTTCGTTGGTGTAAGCGATGTAGCACGGAACTTGCTTTTTGGTTTTTCTAAACTCTTCACGGTCTGTTCTAAAACTAAACGGGCTTGGAATCTCATCCCCGTCCTGTCTCTCCATAACGGAAAAATCAATGGATGAAGCTTCAACTCTGGCGCATGTACCGGTTTTAAGTCTTCCCATCTCTAAACCACATGACTTAAGCGAATGACTAAGTCCTTCACTGCTCTGTTCTCCAAACCGTCCACCTATCTGCTTTATCTCGCCTACATGGATAACGCCTCGCAAAAATGTTCCGCTGGTAATAACTACTTTTTTTGCACTGTACTCATTTAAAAGGTTGGTTTTGACACCTTTTACTTCGCCATCCTCGATGATAAGCGACTCCGCCATCTCTTGAACAAGATCTAGATTTGGTGTTGTGAGGATTTTATTTCTCGCAATTACACGGTATCTGTCCATATCTATCTGGGCACGGCTTCCGCGAACTGCCGGACCTTTTGTCTGGTTAAGTATGCGAAACTGAATCCCTGCTTCATCGGTTATAAGAGCCATTTCTCCGCCCAGCGCATCAATCTCACGCACCAAATGCCCTTTTGCCAAACCGCCAATTGCAGGGTTACAACTCGTTGCACCGACATTTTCCGCCAACATGGAAATTAGCAAAGTTTTACTACCCATTCTTGCACATGCAAGTGAAGCTTCCACTCCCGCATGACCGCCACCGATTACTATTACATCATAATTCATACACTGCTCCGTCTGTCTTAAAGCGAATTTTATCATTTTTGAGTATCATTTGAACACTGATGTTGTACTCTTTTGCAAAAAAGAGTGTTCAATCCCTCTCGAATCTCAAAAAACTTTTTTTTTGTAGCTTTAGGGGGTTGCAAGGGACTTTAGTCTCTGCCTATAAATGGGCTTTGCTCATTTATAGCATAAAATCAGTTCAACAATATATTATAAACATGGTCTAAATAAGATGATAAAAAAAGCACACGATGCATACAATAAACAGGATTTTAAGAGCGCATTTGAACTCTATACACAATTGGCGAACGAGGGTAATGCAGATGCTATGACCTCTTTGGGTTACATGCACCAAAATGCTCAAGGGTGTGAGAAAAACGATGCAAAAACGCTGGAGCTTTATGAAAAAGCCGTAGAACTAAAACAACCTTATGCCCTTTATAACTTGGCGATTTTATACATGAACGGGCTTGGCGGAGTTGAACATAACCAGTTTAAGGCTCATGAACTCTTCATGGAAGCCGCAATCAGAGAAGTTCCGTCTGCCATGTATGAAGTTGCTCTTATGCTTGAGAGAGGTTTGGGATGTCTTCAAAACTACTCGGAGGCTGCTTTTTGGTACGAAGAGGGAGCAAAAAGAGGACACCTGCAATCTTTTAACAATTTGGGCGTTTTATACAAAGAGGGTCACGGCGTAGAGAAGAATGAAGCAAAATGTTTTATCTGTTTTAAAAAAGCGGCTGATGGATCTCTGGCTGAGGGACTTTACAACTTGGGACTGCTTTATGATCAAGGAATCGGTTGTGAGCAAAACCATGACACGGCACTGGATCTTTGCCGAAAAGCTGCCTACAACGGGCATGCCAAAGCAAAAGAGATAATAAAAGGTCTTCAAGAAGAAGGTAAGATTGTATTTTAAGGAGAACAATTGTTCACAGGATTGATACGCGAAATCGCACATGTTAAAAGTTTAGTCGGAAGCAAACTTACTATTCGTGCAAAATATAAGGCAAAGCTGGGCGATTCTATCGCCATAAACGGAGCTTGTTTGACCGTTGTGGAGGTTTTAGATGACGGTTTTAGCGTTGAGCTATCTCCTGAGAGCCAAAAACTCTTGGCTATGGAGAACTACAAAAATGAAGTTCATATAGAGCCTGCAATGATGATGGGCGATAGATTTGAAGGGCATGTCGTTCAAGGGCATGTGGACTGCCTCGGTGAAATAAAAGAGATAAAAAACAGCGGAAACTCCTATGACGTTTTTATAAAGGTTGATAAAAAATTTATCCCTTACATTATCCCTAAAGGTTCAATTACCGTTGACGGTGTAAGTTTGACCGTTAATGAGGTGTTTGACGAGAGTTTTAGGCTTACCATCATTCCGCATACGATGAAAGAGACGCTTTTTAAAAACTATAAAAAAGGCTCACATGTAAACATTGAGACGGATATGTTTGCAAGGTATGTCGCACACATTATCTCTCACAAAAAAAACAGCCTCACGTGGGATGATGTCGACTCTATCTCGGCAAGATATTAAACAGATCTTTGAAACATAAAATCCTAAAAAACGCTTTTGGACACAACAGCTTTAGAGAACTTCAAGAAGAGGGAGTCGATGCAATCTTGGCAAATAGAGATCTGCTGATGATCCTTCCCACGGGCGGTGGAAAATCACTTGTTTATCAGCTTCCGACTCTGCTAAAAGATGGAATCAGCATTGTTATTTCACCGCTTATCGCACTTATGCAGGATCAGGTATCGGCACTAAAAGCCCAGCAGATAAGCGCAGATATGATAAGTTCGGCTCAAAGCCACGATGAAGTATGTGAGATCATCCAAAAAGCTTACAGCGGCGAGCTAAAATTTTTATATCTATCCCCAGAACGCCTAAACAACCACTCGACCGTAGAAATGCTTAGAGGTTTAAACATAAACTTTTTTGTGGTGGACGAAGCGCACTGTATCTCTCAATGGGGACACGAATTTCGAGATGATTATAGATCTTTGGGCAATTTAAGAGCCAACTTTCCAAACACGTCAATCTGCGCTTTTACGGCAACTTCGACGGATCATGTAACCGATGACATTTTAAGAGAGTTGCGGCTTGAAGACCCTCTGCTCTTACGGGGCAAGATCTTTCGCAAAAATATCTTCATCTCCGCACAAAGAAGAGTAAGCAACGGTCAGCAACAGCTCAAAACCTTTTTGCAACGTCATAAAAACGAGAGCGGAATTATCTATGTCGGCTCAAGAAAAAAGGCAGAAGAATTAAGCATTTATCTAAACACAAACGGCTACAGATCCCTTCCTTATCATGCAGGACTTCCGCAACATACACGAGAGCAGAATTTTAGAATTTTTGTAAACGACAAGGTAAACATTATGGTAGCCACCATCGCTTTTGGGATGGGAATAGATAAGAGCGACATTCGTTTTGTAGCCCATATGTCACTGCCAAAATCGCTTGAGAACTACTATCAAGAGATAGGAAGAGCAGGACGTGACAGCGAAGACTGCGAGGTTCTTCTGCTCTTTAATGCAGGTGATATGACGCAACACAAAAGGTTTTTACAAGAGATACAAAATGAAGAATACAAAGAGCATCTATCTCAAAAAATAGACAAGATCTACAAGTATGCGACAGGCGAGATCTGCTTTCACAAACAGCTGGCAGAGTATTTTGACGACACGCTTGATGAGTGTATGGATCGATGCGACAACTGTTTGCAGAGCGATGCAAAAAGAGAGAACATTACAAAAGAGGCGCAAATGCTTCTTAGTGCGGTCTACAAAACTGATCAGAACTTTGGGAAAAACTACGTTATCGATGTTTTGCGAGGCTCAAAGGAGCAGAAGATCTTGGCAAACGCGGCAGATAAACTCTCGGTTTACGGCATCGGAACAAACTTAAGCAAAAAAGAGTGGTTTATCATCCTAGAGAGGCTTTTGGAACTGAAGATCTTGTTGCTAGGCGAATATAGCGTGCTAAAACTAACCCAAGAAGCGGTAGATATTTTAAAAGGCAAAAGAGATCTCTTTATAAAATCATCAAGACTTGAGATAGATCTCAAAGAGAAAAAAGTCAAACGGACTGAGACAGAAGATCTTGATGAAGAACTTTTTGAAAAACTAAGAGCAAAACGCTCAGAATTGGCAAGTGAGCTTAAAGTTCCGGCATATATCATCTTTTCGGATAAGGTGCTTAAAAATCTCTCATCCGCGAAACCTTACGACAAAATGAGTATGCTTGAAGTAAACGGTGTCGGAGAGAAGAAGTTTGAACAGTTTGGAGAGCAGTTTTTAAAGGTTATCAATCCCTAAGCGAGAGAGCATTGGGATTGCACTTTATCTTATGTTCCATATCTACACGCTCAAACCCATCAAGCAAGCCCAAAGAAGCTACAGTCGCATCTCTAAAGCCCTCGCCTTTGTTAAGGTAGATCTTAAAACCGTTCTCATGCAGTGCGAGTCTGACAGGAAGCGCTATGGAGTATGTAGTTAAAACGCCATCTTTTTTTATGATATTTTTAATGTCGCCAAAATACTCTCTTGTCCATAAAACAGGATTTGCAGACGGAGAAAAAGCATCTTGATAGACAATGTCAAACTTCTCTTTTGGAAATTTTTTCAGATACTCTCTGGCATCGCCTAAAAAGATCTCTACATGTAGATTTTCTTCATCATAAACCCCATTGTTTACAAGATTTTCAATGATGTGTAAAAAGTCGTCAAACTCCTTTGGATAGTTGAAATTTAACAGAGATCTAACCAAAGAAACATCTAACTCAGGCGAAAAAATATTTAGTTTTGAAGCAAGAGAGTTTTTTTTATGATAGTAGATAGTCGCCAAAGTGTTAAAACCCAAACCAAAACATATATCTAAAACATTTATCTCATCCTGATTTTGTTTTATCTTTAACGCAGGCTCTACGTGTTTGACAAGCGACTCAAAAAGCGCACCGTCTTTTGTAGAGTGGTAATGCTCATCGTACTCTTTAGAGTAGGCTGTATAACTCCCGTCTTCGCTTAAAACCATCGAGTGGAGTTCATCGTTAAAATTTTTCATTAAAGTTCCTCTTACTACAAATTAATTTATGCTATTTTATTATCTCTTTAAGCGTAATATCTTGCGTAATATTAAGACTGTTGTAGTGTATATTTTTATCACATCCGTAAGATGTAAGCATGATAAGCTTAATATCATATTTGCCTTTTAGAGCATATTTTTTAAACGACTCTATTTTATGTACTAAATTATCTTTATAATCTTTTGAGATTACAAACTCTTTATTGTAAAATTTACACTCTACTATATCATAAACGCTATTTTCGTATTCAACTATAAAGTCGATTTGAGCACCGTTATCTTCCTCATTTCCCGTAAAACTCCAATAGCCATAGCTTTTTGCTAGGCCTTTTGTCATTCTTGTTTGAAGATATAAATCAATATTTGTAATACATAAGATCTCAAATGCAAACCCACTCCACACGGCATAGCTTTGAGAGTTTACAATAGTATTAAAATATGGTTTTTGCAAAGATATTAATTCATTTTTGCTAAATTTGCCTACCCATTTATTGTAAAAAAGGACAAACAGATCGCTGATGATATATTTTGCATTGATTTTAGAGTTTAGTTTACTAAGCCCTACGATAAATCCGGCTTCGCTCAACTCTTCTATGGCATCTTTGATCTTAGAACCGCTTTTTTCTCCAAGAGCTTTGGCAATCTCTGTTTGAGTAAGTCCGCTTTGCTTAGAGCTTAAAATTTGTATAATCGAAGCATAATAAGATGCTTTTGTATCAAAGAGCGACTTTAAAACTTCGCTGTACTCTTTATTTAAGTGTCCGTCAATATTAAAAATAAGTTCATCTATATTTTGAGCGATAGTCTTAGAACTATCTAATAAACTCAGATATTTTGCAACACCGCCAAAAACCATATAAGCTTCTGCTACCGTTTTATCATCTATATTAAACTTTTTCTCACTTAATAGGTACTCTTTTGTCTCTTTTAAGTCAAATGGCTTAAGATGAATTTTTATATCAAGTCTTTGATAGAGTGGACCGCTGCTATCTTCAAAGATTTTATTTTTTATCCAAGAAGAGTTTGAGCCGCATAGTATTAAAACTATATTTTTGTTATTGAGTGCAAACTCATTCCAAAAATGTCCTAACGCTCCTATAAACCCGCTGTTATTTTTTTTATCAATCCATGGAATTTCATCTAAAAACAGCACTACTTTTTGATTATTTTGTCTCTCTTGTATAGTTCGTTTTAAAAAATTAAAAGCACCCATCCAATTTTCTATGGTGTTAATAGGCTCTGATTTAAACCAGTCATAAATCGCTTCGATAAAGTTGTCTTTTTGGATAGAACTATCAAGCATATAAGAACCCGTAAAACGAAAAAATATACAATCTCTCTTATATTGACTAAACATATGGTTTATAAGATAAGTTTTTCCTATTCTTCTTCTACCGTAAACTGCAATGAGTTTACTTGCATCTGATTCACAAGCATTAGACAAGATTTCTAATTCTTTAACTCTACCTATCATTGCATATCCTTAAATCATATATATTTCGTAATAGTATCATTTTTTAGAAATATATATGATAAATTTAGCCAAATTTCTTTTTACACTTAGATACAAGAAATTTCTTAAAGGTAATAAAAAATTATGTTCTTGTGATATATTTTTATTTAAATTTCTTTAACCAGATTAACAAGTGTTGGCATAGCTATAGGACACGCTAACATAAAACGCTTTAGTGGTGAGTTTGCAGATTTACGAATTTGGATTAATTGAATAAATTGCTCGGTTTTTATGGCACTTTTGACTTAGTATTACCAAAATAGTTTTTAAAATTTTCTACTTTTCCAACTTCATATTGGCACAAAATGGTTCAAGATAATCAATTTACGAGTTTTATTAAAATTTTACAAGTCTATGAAACTCCTATTTTATTGGATTTTGGCTTGTTTCTTAAGACATTAAAAAAACCTTACAACCCATTTCCCCACATATGCATCTTTTTTGCCATTACCAAATCATAGCCGTCTATGATATCTATCTCGTTTGGAGCACGAAATTCATACTCTTGCAGCATTGTTTTTACAGCCTCTATATCCATAACGCCTTTTTTCTCTATAATTATGATGTTTGCGGCATTTGCGAGTGTCAGATATGCGAGCTTTAAAATCATTTTTTGATTTTCGTGAGTGCAAAAAACATCTTTTATAACAACTATGTCGTGATCTCTCGGGAGAGAGCGAAAAGGCGTTTTAAAATCTTTAACGTACTGTATGTTCGTGTATGGAAGTTTTAAATCTGCCTGTAGATTATTTTGATCATATATTGCCAGATTAAATTTGCCGCCGATATCCTGCATCATCTTTTCAAATAAAAACGCCATATCGTCTAGTGCGGTTGTGATATGCAGATAGTGATTGCCCGGAAGCGGATTAAAAAGCTTTTTAAATTGTTCTAGATCTACCATAGATTTTGTTATCAATACGCCATTTCGTTAAGTTCTCGAAACAAAAACGCTTCCATAATCTCGTCAATGCTTCTTTGCGTATGAGCCACCAAAACCATCATACCAAGCTCAATAAACGGCCAAACATACTCGTTATCATCTATTACAATAAGCACTTCGCTAAAATTTTCAAAACCGTCCTTGTCTTCGCTAAAGGAGATCTCGACTACTTCGCCCTCTTCTAATGAGATCTGAGCCCAGTTTTTTACATCGTTTATCTTTACTATGCAAGCTTCTTCCTTGCTGCAAAAGTCCATCGGAATTAAAATGTACATCCTACTTTTCCACCTTTGACTCATCAAGCGCTATCGCATCGTTGTCCATCACGCCTATACCTCTTTTCAAAACATTTTGAGCTATCTCTTTGGCATCATTGAGCGAGTGCATTTTGTAAGTTCCGCACTGGTAAACATTAAGTTCGGGAATATCTTTTTGCTCTTTTACTTTAAGAATATCTTCCATAGAAGCTCTCCATGCCTCGGCAACGCTAGCTTCATCGGGAGTGCCGATGAGGCTCATGTAAAAACCCGTGCGACAGCCCATCGGAGAGATGTCTATAATCTCTACGTCGTCGCTATTTAAGTGATCTCTCATAAATCCTGCAAAGAGGTGTTCTAAGGTATGAATTCCCTCGGATGAGAGGATCTCTTTGTTTGGACGGACAAATCTTAGGTCAAAGACGGTTATATCGTCCCCTTTTGGCGTTTTCATCCCTTTTGCACGACGGACTGCCGGAGCGTTCATGATCGTATGATCTACTTTAAAACTGTCTAATAACGGCATATGCTTTCCTTATATTTTTAGTTATTGTAACATTTATAATCGAAATAAAAAATTACTCCTCATTCTGGCACTGACTGATTAGGTATATTAATTGCTTATTATGTTTATGAAATGTAATAAATGTGAATCAACCTATATAGTTAAGTCAGGATTTAAGAAAGTAGCAGAAGGTAAAATACAACGGTATAGATGC
>Ga0208246_1001011_pt1 | contig 17592 bp, 17 predicted proteins | sample RifOxyD2_FD_184039 | JGI IMG/M metagenome (GOLD analysis project Ga0208246, IMG submission 184039) | Soil microbial communities from Rifle, Colorado - Rifle Oxygen_injection D2 (SPAdes) | ecosystem: Environmental > Terrestrial > Deep subsurface > Rock core/Sediment | place: Rifle, Colorado... | reverse complement strand
ATATCTGCACTATTGCTCATATTACCATTCTTGTTATTGCTTTATTCGCTGTTACTACTGGAAACAAAGATAAAATCCGTTTTATTAAAAAGTTCTTCCAAGATGCCTAACCTTTAGTTTTGTGACCGGCTAAATTAACATTATATCAGACATCCTTCTCTTTATAGGATGTCTATATTTTTTCTTTTATCCTATCGCTAATTATTTTTATTTGTCCGTCATTCAATTCAGGATACATCGGCAGTGACAATACTTGATCTTGTATGTTTTCTGATACAGGTAAATCTCCTTTTTTATATCCAAGATATTTATAAACTTCTTGTAAATGGAGTGATTGAGGATAATAAATCTGGCATGCTATTCCATTTTTTAACAAATTTTGCTGTACTTTTTCTTTTTCCAACTTATTTTTTAAACATATAGAATAATAGTTGTATGAATGTCTGCAATTTTCCTGAACTATTGGAACATCGGCAATATTTTCAAGTATTTTATTATATTTTTCTGCTATTTTATTTCTCTTATTTGTCCATTCATCAATATATTTTAATTTAACGGAAAGTATTGCAGCCTGTATAGTATCTAACCTGGAATTAAATCCGTTTTCTTTATAATAATACTTATCATATTGACCATGGTCTCTTAACATTTTTGCATTTTCATATATTGTTTTGTTATTAGTGGTAATCATCCCGCCATCGCCGTAACATCCAAGATTTTTAGCAGGATAAAAACTAAAACAGCCTACATCGCCTAAGCTTCCTGTCCTTTTCCATTTATTATTAAGTTTATATTCCGAAGAAAAAGACTGAGCACAATCTTCGATAATTTGCAAATTGTATTTCTTTGCAATCGCAGTAATTTTTTTCATATTACATGGATGACCATACAAATGAACAGGTAATATAGCTTTAGTTTTCTTTGTTATTTTTTTCTCTATTTCATCAGGATTAATGTTATAAGTTTCAGAATCAATATCGGAAAAAACAGGTATTCCGCCTGACTGAACTATTGCCTCTGTAGTTGCAATAAAAGTAAAAGGAGTTGTAATAACTTCATCTCCTTTACTAATTCCGGCAGATATCAATGCAATTCTTAAAGCATCAGTACCATTTGCAACACTCACAGCGTATTTTGTATCGCAATATTTTGCAAAATCATTTTCAAATTTACAAACTTCCTCACCTAAAATATAATCGGTTTTATTTAAGACACTATTTATAGCATAATCAATTTCTTTTTTAATGTTTAAATAATTAGTTTTTAAATCCACCATTGGAATTTTCATTATTATTTAAACCCCTTTTGCTAAAATATCCTGCATATGTATTATCCCGACAACTTTATTTTTTCGGTTTAAAACCGGTAAAACAACTATCGCTTTTTCCCTATTTTGCATCACATCTAAGACATCGGTAGCTTTTATATCAGAAAATACGAAAATAGGTTTAGGATTCATTATATCCTTAATCTTTTTTGAAAATATATTTTCTTTTTTTTCTAATATTCTTCTTATATCATAATCTGTTATAAAACCTAATAATCTCTGTTCTTTATTTACTACTGAAACTGCACCACACCTTTTTTTTGTAATTTCTAATAACATTTCAGTTATTGAATCATTTATTCCAATCAGCGGATTATCCGCTCCGGATCTCATTATATCACCAACAGTAAGAAGCAATCGCTTGCCTATTGTTCCACCTGGATGCAGTAAGCCAAAATCTGCCGATTTGAATTTTCTCATTTTCATTAGTGTAATTGCAATCGCATCACCGACAACCAATGCAGCGGTAGTCGAATTCGTAGGTACAAGATTTAGCGGACATGCCTCTTGGCTAATCTTAGTGAATAACACTATGTCAGAATTTTCTGCAAGTGTTGATTCAAGATTTGCTGTTATGGATATTATTTTAGCTCCCATTTTCTTTATAGATGGGAGCATCCCTAAAAGTTCATCACTTTCGCCGGATTTGCCAATTGCTAACATAATATCATTTTTTTTAATTACGCCTAAACTACCATGCATACCTTCCGTAGGATGAAGGTATATTGCTGTTGTGCCTGTAGATACTAGTGTTGCTGCTATTTTTTGCGCAATATTGCCTGATTTTCCAACACCCGTAACAATAATTTTACCTTTGCAATTAAAAATCATTAACACCGCTTTTTTAAAAGATGAATTAACACATCTTTTCAATACTTTTAATGTTTCTATTTCACTTGTAATAACTTCATCAATATTTTTTAAAATATTCATACATTAAATCCTGATTCAGCAAGATATGAAATCAAATTCGTATAATTTCCGTTAACTTTATTTTTTGTATTATAAAAAAGCAAGGCTTCTTCTGAAGGAACCTTAATATTTACTTTCTCCCGGGAATATCTAATATCTGCTAGTGATATTTTTTTTAAAGCTAATTCAGCTAAATCAGCCAACTCATTATCTCCCACTATTATAAAATTTCTAATACCTGATTTATATTTTTCTTGAATTAAACCTTGAATTTTAGTTCTCACTGAAGTTAATATATTTATTGTTCTTAAAGTATAATTGTAAGATTTTCTAGCTTTCTCAGAAAAACCCTTAGGTGTTAAGATATATTGAATCTTGCGGCTGTTTAATTGTTTTACTTTGATATATCCGGTCTGAACCAAACGATTTATTATTAGATTTGTAAGCCCTAAAGATATCCCTAATTTTTGTGCAATAAATCTTTGGCTTGAGGAATGATTATTTGAAAGTGCTTCGATAACAGCAAACTCTTTTTCCGATATACTTATTGCCATAAAAGTTTCCCTTGTTCAATACTTGAACATTATATAAAATACCCCATATTTGTCAAGCAAAAAATTCAGTACACAGTATACAGGATACAGGATTCAGCTTAACAATTTTAAATCATATATACTGTATTTTATGTGCAATACCCTGTGCGTTTGCATTTCTTTTACCCGTTACCTCGCTTGTCCTGCCGCCTATGGCGAGCCTCGCCCCTTTGGGGCGGGAGCCTATTAAGTAGTCGAAGGATTACCCATTACTCGTTACCCGTTACTTATTCTTATCTTCTTTCAATCTCTTGCTAATACCAACCCATAGACTTTTTTTGCTCCGTTTCTTTTTAATATTACAGAGCATTCTTCCAGGGTTGAACAAGTTGTCGCAATATCATCAATAATTATAATTGATTTATCTCTAAAAGTTAACGGCTCTTTAACCGAAAAAACATTTTTAATATTAAATAAGCGTTCTTCACGGTTTAGTTCAAATTGAGGTGTAGTATCTTTTACTCTTACAAGATTATCTTTAATCACATCCTTTGTTATCTTATTTGAGATAAATTCAGCTAAAAGCACAGACTGGTTATAACCTCGCTTAAATTCTCTTTTTCTGCTTAATGGTACCGGTACAATGTAATCAATCAAACTGGCGTCTAAATTAATTGTCAGCGTTTTTAAAAGAAGTTCACCTAAAGCATCTTTTAATAAATCTCTTTCCTTGAATTTTAATATTAAATCTCTTAAAACGCCTGTGTATTTTCCGACAGCAATAACTTTTTCAAAATGATATTTTGTTTTTTTACATTGCCAGCAATGTGCCCCACCGTCGGGTAACGGCTGGAAACAAGTGACACAATGAAGCATTTTAATGTAATCGATTTTACTTATACAGGTCTGACATACCGGGGATTTAATATTATTTGCATTACTTCCACAAATAATACAAACATTAGGAAAGAGAAAATCAATGAGCACATCAACAATCTTTGACATATTTACCCCGCTAGTAATGTATAAAAAAAATCATAAGTTAAAAGTTAAAAGTTATAATAAATTTAAGTAAAAAGTTTAAGGTCGAAATTAAAATTAAGACTTCATTTTTATTTTAACTTTTTATTTTAACTTGCAATTACTTTACGGGGTCACCCCGTACGAAAATGTAGATACATAATGTTAACATTGTAAAATAACTTTATCAGAAATATCTTACAACATTTTCTGACGGGGATTACGCTCTAACAATCTTGCTATCTTTTTTATTTATAGCATTTCTTGTATCAACAATTAACTTCGAATTTTTCAAAATAAAGTCATAATCATAATTTGTATGATTAGTCGAAATTAAAACAGCATCAAATCCTTTAAGATTCTTAGAAGTTAAAGCTACAGATTTTTTTTCTATTTTATGGTGCCGCATTTTTGGAATTATCGGAATATACGGATCATTATAAGAGACCTGTGCCCCCTTCTTTTCTAATATCTCAATAAGTTCTAATGATGGTGATTCTCTTATATCATCCGAATCCTTCTTATACGACATGCCTAATAACAGAATTTTAGACCTGGAAAGTGCTAAACCCTTCTTATTTAACGCATCCTGCAATTTTTCAATAACATATTCCGGCATTCTTGTATTAACTTCCCCAGCCAATTCAATAAACTTGGTCTGAAAATTATATTGTTTAGCTTTCCATGAAAGATAAAACGGGTCTATAGGAATACAGTGTCCACCCCAACCCGGACCGGGATAAAAAGGCATATATCCGAAAGGTTTTGTTTTGCTTGCTTCAATAACTTCCCATACATCAAAACCCATTTTATCGAACAATATTTTAAGTTCATTGACCAATGCTATATTTATCGCTCTAAAAGTGTTTTCGAGCATTTTTGTCGCTTCGGCAACTTTCATAGACGAAACAGACACTATTTTATTAATCACGCTTCCGTACAAAAGAGAAGCTATATCAGTGGATATTTTATTTATTCCGCCAACAACTTTAGGTATCGTTTTAGTAGTAAAATTTTTGTTACCGGGATCTTCCCTTTCGGGTGAAAACGCAAGATAAAAATCTTTTCCTGCTTTTAATCCGGTCTTTTCTAAAATAGGTTTTACAACCTCGTCTGTAGTACCAGGATATGTAGTGCTTTCTAAAACAATTAACTGCCCTTTTTTTAAATACTTAGAAATCATTTCTGTTGTATTAACTACATAACTCATATCAGGTTCTTTCATTTCAGTGAGTGGAGTCGGCACACAAACAATTGCGCAATCACAATAGCGTAATTTTGAAAAATCTGCTGATGGCTCGAAATTTTTAAGATTTTTTATGTTTTCAGAAGGTATATGCTTGATATAACTTTTCTTTTCTTTTAACAAACTTACTTTTCTATTATCTATATCAAGTCCGAAGGTTTTAAAACCCTTTTTTGCAAATTCTATCGCCAAAGGTAAACCAACATAACCCAATCCTATAATAGCGACAACCGCTTTCCCACTCCCAATTTTTTCTTTTAAATTCATATTATCCTCTATAAAACTGATTACACAGATTTTGAAAGACGATTACGGTGATTAAAGACATGTCCTAACCTACCTATCGACAGACTGATCTGTGTTAATCTCTTTTTTTATCTGTCTTAATCCTACTTCTCCTCTGTCTATATCGTCTCTTTAAAATATTCCACTGTTTTCTTCATACCTTCCTTGAATGATACCAGTGGTTTATAATTCAAATGCTTTTTTGCCAAAGAAATATCTGCAAAAGTATGCATTACATCTCCTGCACGCCTTGGTTCAAAAATAAATTTTGGTTTGGTATTTAATATTTTTGAGACCGTATATGCTATGTCCAAAACAGAAAATCTTTCATGACAAGCAACGTTAAATACCATTCCTGAAACATTTTTTGCCGTCATTGCTAAAATATTTGCACTTACAACATTATCAATATATGTAAAATCTCTCGATTGCTTGCCAGTTCCGTGAACAATAAGCGGTTCATTTTTTAAACAAGATTGAATAAACTTCGGTACAACAACCGCATATTTCGATTTAGAATCTTGTCTCGGTCCAAAAACATTAAAATACCTCAGTGAAACAGTTTCTAAACCAAACGATTTTGCAAAAACCTGGCAATAATATTCTCCTGTAAGTTTCGCAACTGCATAAGGAGAAACTGGCTGCGGCCTTTGTGTTTCTTTTTTAGGTAAATCTTTAGCATCGCCATACGCGGAAGATGAAGAAGCATAAATAAATCTTTTAATTTTGGCTTTCTTAGCTGCCATAAGAAGATTTAGCGTTCCGTTTATATTTACGTCATTTGTAGAAATAGGATCATCCATTGAACGCGGAACTGAACGAAGAGCTGCTTCATGAAAAACATAATCAACACCTTTCATAGCTTTATTTACAGCTCTTTTTTCCCTTATGTCACCTTTAATAAGCTCCACTTTATTCAAAAAGTGTTTAATGTTTTCGATTTTTCCGGTACAAAAATTATCAATTATACGAATTTTATAATTTTTCTTTAAAAGTTCGTCTATAATGTTTGATCCGATAAAACCCGCACCGCCAGTAACAAGTACTAAATCTTTTTCTTGAACCATTTTATTGTTCTCCCGATTCCTTCTTCGACAGATATTTTTGGACTCCACTTCAATAGTTTTTTTGCCTTTGTAATATCAGGTTGCCTTACTTTTGGATCATCACAAGGAAGCTCTTGAAAAACTATTTTACTTTTTGAATCAGTCAATTTCTGTATGATTTTAGCAAATTCCAGTATAGTATATTCGCATGGATTTCCTATATTAACAGGTTCATTTAATTTGGAGTTTAAAAGTTTTACAATTCCGTCTACAGTATCTGACACGTAGCTGAAACTTCTCGTTTGTTTTCCATTACCATAAATTGTAAGTGGTTTTCCTTTTAATGCCTGAAATATAAAATTTGGTACAACTCTACCGTCTTTAAGACGCATTCTTTCACCATAAGTATTAAAGATTCTCACTATTTTAGTATCAATTCTATGTACTCTATGATATGCCATCGTTATCGCTTCTGCAAATCTTTTTGCTTCATCATAAACACCGCGCGGACCTATTGGATTCACATTCCCCCAATAGGTTTCTTTCTGTGGATGAACTAATGGATCGCCATAAACCTCACTGGTAGATGCTATTAAAATTTTTGCTTTTTTTTCTTTTGCTAACCCAAGTGCATTATGAGTACCTAAAGAACCAACTTTTAGTGTCTGGATAGGAAGTTTAATATAATCTATCGGACTAGCCGGTGAAGCAAAATGTAAAATAGCATCTAAATTTCCGTCAATATTTATATACTTAGTTACATCCCGTTTAACAAATTTAAATTTCTTTTCTTTTCTTAGATGTGAAATATTTTCAATTGAACCGGTAATAAGATTATCCATGCAAATAACATGGTGTCCTTCACCTAAGAATCTATCACACAAATGACTCCCAATAAATCCTGCCCCGCCGGTTATTAAAATTCTCATAAAAATTCAGCCCTCAGTATACAGAATACAGTATACAGTTAAAAACAAAGCACCTAATACACTGATATAGAATACAGTTTTATAAATCTGTATCCTGAGTACTGTATCCTGTGTACTATATTTAAATCATCTTCCCATGCTTTTATAAATGAACCCTAATTTTTCCATCTCTGTAGGCTCGAAAATATTTCTGCCATCTATAATAATCGGATGCTTAAGAAGTTTCTTTATCTTTCTTAAATCAATTTTTCTTATTTCATCCCATTCTGTTAAAATTACAAGACAATCTGAATTTTTTGCAACTTCATACGGATTTTTACAATATATTATATTTTTTAGAATTTCTTTTGCCTTTTCGACTGCCTTAGGATCATATGCTTTAATTTTAGCCCCTTCGGCTTGAAGTTTATTAATTATATCAATGGAAGGTGCGAAACGCATATCATCGGTATTAGGTTTAAATGCCAGTCCTAAAATACCTATTGTTTTGCCTTTCATAACCCATAAAGTATCTTCAATTTTTTTTATAAAATTCTTTTTTTGATTTTCATTTATTTCTTTTACATTTTTCAATAAATCAAATTGATAACCTAATTTTTGCGATATCCACAGAAATGCTTCAAGATCTTTAGGAAAACAAAAACCCCCGAAACCTATCCCTGCATTTAAAAATGTTTTACCTATCCTTTTATCGAACCCCATCCCTTCTGCAACCTTCTCAACATCAGCACCGCATCTTTCACAAATATTAGACACTGCATTTATGAAAGAAATCTTAGTTGCAAGAAAAGAATTGGAAGCATGTTTTATTATCTCGGCACTTTTAATATCTGTAACTACTATCTTTGAATTTAACGGTTTATATATCTCTCTTAAAATATTTTCAGCTTTTTTTGAGGATACACCAATTACAACCCTATCAGGATTAAATGTATCATAAACGGCAGAACCTTCTCTTAAAAATTCCGGATTTGAAGCAACATCAAAAGGTAGATTTTTTTTAAGATTTCTCTTTATTGTCATTTCAACCTTTTCACCGGTTTCAACCGGAACCGTTGATTTATCAACAATTAGCCGGTAACCATCCATATCCCTAGCAATCTCCGAAGCAACAGTTTCTATATATGACAAATCTGCCGAACCGTCTTCACGCGGAGGAGTACCCACACAAATAAATATTACTTCAGACTTTTTTACCGCTTCTTTAATACTAGTTGAAAAAGATAAATGTTTATTTTTAACATTCTTCTTTAATAATTCTTCAAGGTCTGGCTCATAAATCGGTATTTTATTTTTTTTCAATGAAGATATTTTTTGTATATCATTATCAACACATATAACAGTATGCCCAATCTCTGCCAAGCAAACACCCGTTGTTAAACCTACATAACCGGTGCCTATTACTGCTAATTTCATATTTCCCCCAAATATTCATTTAAAGCTTCTTTCCAGTTTCTTAGATTTTCATAATTATTTAATTCCCACATGAAATTATTTAATTTAGAGTTTTTTGGTCTTTTTGCAGCTCTATTAAGCTTTTCTGACTTTATTGATAAAACATCACATTTTTTCTTTGAGATTTTAATTATTTGCCTTGCAAAATCATACCAACTACAACTCTCAGAATTTGTTACATGATAAATTCCATATAGACCAGTCGATAACTCAGAATTTGTTTTGATTAATTGCCGAATAGCATCTGCCAAGTCTTTTGTGTAAGTAGGGCTACCATATTGGTCATTTACAACTTCAATCTGTTTTTTTGTCTCTGCCAAACTTAAAATTGTTTTAACAAAATTCTTACCATTTTTCCCATAAAGCCACGAAGAGCGAATAATAAAATATTTATCCAGTAATTGCTGAACTTCTATTTCCCCATAATATTTTGACTTGCCGTAAACTGATAACGGATTAGTCTTATCAAATTCAACATATGGTTCTTTTTTCTCTCCGTCAAAAACATAATCGGTTGAAATATAAACCATTGCTGAATCAAATCTCTGGCAAGAAAGTGCGACATTTCTTGTACCTAAAACATTTAATCTGTATGCTTCTTTTGGATTTTTTTCTGCACCGTCAACATCAGTCCATGCTGCGGTATGAATAACAATCTCCGGATTTATTCTTGTAATTGTTTTGTACGTTTTTTCGAAATCGGTTATATCGCAAAGTTGAAAACTAACATTTTGAGCATTTAAATTAGGTTCAATAATATCCAAAACATATAATTCTTCTTCACTCAAGGATTTACACAAATCATAACCAAGCATTCCGCAACCGGTAATAAGAATTTTCATAATTTTATACTTACACCGAGATCCTTCGTCTATGACTCAGGATGACTTCAAAAACCTTTTACTCATTACTCGTTACCCGTTACTCGTTACTTAACTTATACTGTTTCTTGTAATATTTATTAAAATCTATATCTTTTAACTTTTTCCACCAGTTTTTATTATCAATATACCATTCAACAGTTTCTCTTAAAGTTTCCTCAAACTTTCTTTTTGGTTTCCAACCAAGTTTCATCAATTTATTACATTTTAATGAATACCTGCGGTCATGTCCCAATCTATCAGCAACCGGTTTTATCAAAGATGTCGGTTTATTAAGTATTTTTAGAATTGTTTTGGTAAGTCCAATATTAGCTATCTCGTTACTGCCGCCTATATTATATATCTCACCTGCAATACCTTTATGTAATACCGTATCTATACCCGAACAATTATCCAACACATAAAGCCAGTCACGAACATTTTTTCCGTCACCATATAACGGCAACGGTTTATTTTCAATTGCATTTGTAATAAATAACGGGATAACCTTTTCCGGATACTGATACGGCCCGTAATTGTTTGAAGAACGGGTTATCATAACCGGCAGACCATAAGTAACAAAATATGAACGGCACAATAAATCTGCTGAAGTTTTTGAAGCTGAATATGGACTATTCGGCTTTAACCGGCTTTCTTCGGTAAAAGAACCTTTATCTATTGAACCGTAAACTTCGTCTGTCGAAATTTGAATGTATTTTTTATGATGATATTTTTTAGCCGCTTCGAGTAAAATATGTGTGCCATAAACATCCGTTTTTATAAATGACCCTGCTTCTAAAATTGAACGGTCAACATGTGTTTCTGCTGCAAAATTTATTATATAATCAACATTATTTGCTATCTTTCCTACTAATTCTTTATTACAAATATCGCCTTTAATAAATTTGTAATTTCTATTTTTCTCAATATCTTTTAAATTTTCTAAATTACCTGCGTATGTAAGCTTATCTAAATTTATTATTTTATATGACGGATATTTTTTCAAAATGTATCTGATAAAATTTGAACCGATAAAACCGCATCCGCCAGTGACTAAAATCTTCATTTACCATCCCTTTTTATTCTTCCATGGTTTATAAGGTATTGCAGGGTCATCTAATTTTATTCTATATTCATCCGGCTTTTTGTAATTGTATAATTCTGTAGGAATATTCATTATCCAGCATTCAACTTTTGATATACTTTCAAAACCATGAATAACTTTTGGAGGAATCACTAATATCGAAGGTTTTTTATCTGTTAGCTCAAATTCATTAACAACTTTTTTAGATGAATCAACCAGTACTACTTTTGCTTTTCCTTTAACAACACAAAAGTTGTCAGTTTGTATTTTATGGTAATGCCAACCTTTGACCCAGCCCGGTTTGCAAACAGTTATATATGCCTGACCGAATTTCTTAAATTTTTTCCAGTCGGAACGCAGGATTTCAAACAAAGCACCTCGTTCATCTTTATGAAGCAGCAGTTCTTTAAAAAAAACACCTTTTATCATGCTATTTCAATTCTTGAAGAATCTCCAACCATAATCCTGTATGCATGAGGTTTCTTTTCTGATCTTAAAATTTCAACATTCTGACCGATTAACGAATCTTCTATGCGTTTCACATCTTTAATTTTTGAATTTTCAAGAACAATTGAATGTTCTATTTCACTGTTTTCAACTATAGTATTAAAATATACAGAGGTAAAAGGACCTATATAAGAATTAACAATTTTGCAGTTTTCCCCAATGATTACAGGACCTCTTATAGTGGAGTTTTTTATTTCAGAATTTTTTTGTAAAACTACTTTGCCTTCCATAGATGAATTCTCAACTTTACCTAAATTTTCAGCTTCTAATGTGTCCAAAATAATGCGGTTTGCCTCAAGCATATCCTCAAGTTTACCTGTATCTTTCCACCAGCCGGTAATTACATGCGGTAAAACATTGTATTTTTTGTTCACAAGATATTGTATTGCATCCGTTATTTCCAATTCACCCCTCAAAGACGGCTTTATATTGTTAACCGCTTCAAAAATATTCTTGTCAAACATATAAACACCGACCAAAGCAAGATCGCTTTTGGGTTGCTTGGGTTTTTCAACAAGATTTATAACCTTACCGTCTTTTAATTCGGCAACGCCAAATTGCTGCGGATTAGGGACTTTAGCGAGAAGGATTTGTGAATTAGGTTTTTTTTCTCTAAATTTATCAACGAATGTTTTAATACCGTCCTTTATTAAATTGTCGCCGAGATACATTACAAAATCATCATCTTTTAAAAAATCTTGAGAAATTTTAACTGCATGAGCCAGACCTAATGGTGCTTCCTGCTCGATATAGGTGATTTTTAAACCAAATTTACTGCCGTCACCAACTGCCGACTTTATCTCATTTTTTGTATCCCCGACAACTATACCTACCTCTTTAATATCGCTTTTAGCAATGGCTTCCAACCCATAAAAAAGTATAGGTTTATTTGCAACGGGTACCAATTGCTTGGCAGAAGTATGCGTTATCGGTCTTAGTCGGGTTCCTTTTCCACCCGACAGTACTAATCCTTTCATATAGATACTGATTACACAGATTACAAGGTATTAACCCCGTAAAACGGGGTTGCAGTCTTGTTCGTTCCAGTAGGTACGAACTTCGAGTGCAAGATTACACAGATTTTAAAACATCTCTATATATTCCTGTCCCTGTATCCCAGTAATTTCCCTCCAAAATATATTATCCTCTTTATACTCTTTCTCTCCAATAATTAAGCGTATCTTCCAAAGTCTTTTCAAATTTTATTTCAGGTTTCCAGCCTGTTTGTTTTACAAACTTTGTATTATCACCTAATAAAAGCTCTACATCAGAAGGACGCATTCTTGCAGGATCTTGCTTTATTTCAACTTTTACTTTAGATAAACTTAACAAATAATTAAGCATATCTTTTATCTTCCAATCCCTTCCTGAACAGATGTTATAAACTTCACCTGCAATACATTTTTCGGTTGCAAGCCAATATCCACGAACTATATCTCTTACGTCAGTATAATCACGCCTTGCTTCAAGATTGCCTACATAGATTACCGGCGGTTTTTTGCTTTTCTCAATTTCAGCTATTTGTTTTGCAAAGTTACTTGTTACAAAAACCTCCCCACGGCGTGGTCCCTCATGATTAAAGGTTCTGGTACGAACAACGTTAAGTTTATAACTCTGCGTATATTGATAACCTAAAAAATCCTGAGCAATTTTAGAAACCGCATACGGAGATAGAGGCCGCAATGGGTTTGTTTCTTTCATAGGTGTCTCACTTTCATGAACCAAACCATATTCTTCCGAAGAACAAGCTATCTGAATCCATGGAGTAATTCCGGCTTCTCTAACCGCTTCAAATATATTCAGTTCACCTAAAACATTTGTCGTAATAGTTTCTGTAGGAGCATTCCATGACGTTGGAACAAACGATTGCGCAGCAAGATGAAAGATTTTTCCAGGCTTTACTTTATCTATCACTTTTTTTACTGATTGATAATCTTTTATATCACATTCGTGAACTTGTATTTTATCCTTAAAACCTTCAATATTTTCAGTTCGACTTCTCCATCTTTTAATTCCGTGAACTTCATACCCTTTTGAAAGCAAAAATTCAGCCAAATGACTTCCTGCGAAACCGGTAATACCGGTAATTAAAACATTCATCCCAATCCTCCTAAAATTAAATAAAAACGTTTTTTTATTTTACTTAATTTAAACTAAAAGTCAACCTAATTTTAATCTTTTTAACTTATTTATAACATCACCATTGAATTTGACGCTTTTGTCATTAATAAACCTTACAGGCATAACCCCAAGTGAAGTATTTGTAATAAAACATTCATCTGCAGTATATAGGTCATTTATACTAAGATTTGTTTCTTTTACTTTAATTTTCAATTTTTTTGCGTTTTCTAGAATATATTTCCTGGTTATACCATCAAGAATTCCACATTTTAGTGATGGTGTGGTTAAAATTCCCTTTTTAACGATAAAAATATTTGAAATAGTGCCTTCGGCAACGAAACCGTCAAGATTTAACATAATTGCTTCAAAAGCATTTTGCTTTTTTGCTTCAATCTTTGCAAGAATATTATTAAGAAAATTTGTTGATTTGATTTCCGGGCTAATTGATTCAGGATGATTACGTTTCGTTTTTGCAACTATTATTTTTACACCGTTTTTATAATATTCTTTTGGATAAGGTATAAATTTTTTTGCTATTATTGCAAACGTCGGTTTTTCACAAAGTTCGGGGTCAAGCCCTATTTCACCAAAACCTCTTGAAAAACTCATCCTGATATACGCATTTTTTAATTTATTTACTTTTAGAGTTTTATAAATAGTTTTTTTTATCTCTTCTCTTGAATACGGTATATCAAGATATATCATCTTTGCGGAATGAAATAGCCTCTCTATATGTTCATCTACTTTAAAGACAATTCCGTTACTTGAACGCATCGTTTCGTAAATCCCATCTCCATATAAATATCCATGGTCAAAAATAGATATTTTTGCAGCTTTTTTAGAATAAAATTTCCCATTAATAAATATTTTCATATAAAATCAGGATACAGTATACAGGATACAGAATTCAGCTTAAAAACTTAAAGATAAATCCTATTTACTGTATTCTGTGTACTTGTATTTCTCTTACCAGTTACCCTAGCTCGTCCTGAGCGTAGTCGAAGGATTACCCGTTACTGTATGTTTAAGGGCTTTAATCAGTGCTTTTGCTTTATGTAAGGTTTCGAAATACTCTCTTTTTGGATTTGAGTCAGCAACAATACCTGCACCAACCTGAAAGTATAATTTTTTATTTTTTAAAATAAATGTTCTAATCAAAATATTTAAATCGCAATTGCCTTTATAATCAATCCAGCCGCAACTGCCTGTGTATGGCCCCCTTGCGGTTGGTTCCAATTCGTCTATGATTTCCATACATCTGATTTTAGGACAGCCTGTTATAGTCCCGCCGGGAAATATTGAAGATATTACGTCAAAAACATTTTTATTTCTTTTTATTACTCCGGTTATATTTGAAACTATATGTGTTACATGCGAATAACCCTCAGGTATCATCATTTCGTTTACCTTTACAGTTCCATATTTACAAACCCTTCCTAAATCATTCCTTTCCAAATCAACAAGCATTATATGTTCAGCTTTTTCTTTTTCATCACTTAAAAGTTTTTTTTGGAGTTTTTCATCCTTTTTTTTTGTATTGCCCCTGGGATAAGTACCTGCGATTGGTCTTGTAACAACTTTTCCATCTTCTATTTTTAATAACCGTTCGGGTGAACAACCGAAAATTCTCAATTCAGGAAAACTAAGAAAACATGAAAATGGCGATGGATTTACTTTCCTCAAATTTTCATATAGCAAATATGGATTACCCTCAAAATCGCATCCTAATCTTTGAGAAAGATTTGCCTGAAATATATCTCCTTCTTTTATATATTCCTTTGCTCTTACAACCATTTTTTCAAATTGTTTCATAGTCAAGTTTGATTTTATATTTATTTTGTTATTGCTAATGTTGTTGTTACAATATATTTTTTTAGCAAGCTTTTTATAAATATTTTTCAACTCTTTTTCCGCTTTTTTTTCTGTCTCTGAAAATATTAAAACTTCAATACTATTTGTTTTATAATTAAATATCAAAAAATTTTTACAAAAAACAAAATACATATCCGGCAAATCCATATCATCAATAGCATTGGAAGGCAATTTCTCAAAAAAATGTTTAATATCGTAAGAAAAATATCCGATAGCACCGCCGGAAAAGTTAAATATTTTTGATTTTTTTTTAAAAAGACCTTCTAATATCTTAACCGGATTTGCTGTAATTTTAGTTATCTTTCCATTATCAATTATTTCAATTCTATCCAGTTTACTTCTAATAATTGTTTCCGGACTATACGCAATAATTGATTTGTCCGCGTTTCTGCCGCTATCAACACTGTCTAAAAAAAAAGAATATTTTTCGTTAACAGAAATTTTATGGAATATTTCAAATGGGGTAAATTCACATTTCAGATTAAATTTAAACGGTTTAATCATTTCTTGGGGGTGATTTTAACAGGAAGGGTTTTAGTTTTCACATCATCAATAACATCTTTCTTCAATGCATTATAAGTTTTTATTGAAATTGGTTTTACTGCAGGTGCAACTATTTTTTTTATTACTATTGTTACTAATTTCGAATTCTTAACATAATTTTTATTTTTTAAAGACGGCGTCATCACCAAAATAATTATGATAATCCCGCATACAATAATACCGAGTATGATCCCCAAAAAAGCACCCAGAAAATTATTTATCCATTTTGAACTTAAAATATTCGTAATTAACATAATTAAATAAAAAATAATACAAAATATAACAAAAAACACCAGGATATAACTTATCACCGGTGTTGACGGGCTTACGGGAAAATATGAAGCAATTTTATCATAGTATAAATTTGCAACAACTGCACTTAGCAACCCCGAGATTATACCTGAAATTGTAGTAAAAATTCCGATTTTAGAACCTACAATCGCAAATATTACTACAAAAATAAAAACAGAAATATCAATCCAATTCATTGAAAACAATCCCCGTAGAGACTTTAGGATAAAAATAAGTGGATTTCTGAGGTAAAAGTATTTTCTTTTTCACAACATACTCTAAATCTTTTATGCTTAAAGATTTTAGAATAATTGCTGCAGAAAATTCACCTTTATTCACTTTCTCAATCGCTTCTTTTTCATCTTTTGTATAATTAACTTCTTTATTTTTCAACAACGTTGAGTGCAAATATTCTATAGGTAAACCACTATGTTTTATCGGTGTCTTTACATCTATAAAGCATTTACAAGTATAGAATCTAAAATCCCAATTCTTATTAACTTTAAAAAATCTTAATATATCTTTAATTTCCTTTTCTGTTATATTTTTCAACAATCTGTGAGTCGGTAATATTAACAATCCTTTATCAGAAAAAGGACACAAAAATGTTAATATATAACCGCCGTTTGTAAATTTATAGAATGTCTCGTATCTGTGATGCCCGTCTGCAATCAAAATCTTATTGTTATCCAGAAGTTTTTTTAGTGTGTTAATAATGGTTGTATCAGTGATTGCCCATACTTTTTCAGTAGTTTCTTGTAATATAGCAACTGATGTCGGAACCCTTGCTTTAATTTTTTTAGAAATATTCCCAAAAACATTCTTTTTATCGGAAAAAAGGCAAAATATCGGGCTGGTATTTATTTTCGTTGTTTTAAGAAGATTTAAACGGTCTATTTTTGGCCCTTTATGCGTTTTCTCATGAGGAAAAATACTTTTCCCAAGTTTTTCTGTCTTTAAAAGCGCAAAAAAACCGGTTCTTATATATCTTTTACCTTTATATATAAAACTCTGTTCGTATAAATAAAATGACGGCAATTTTTCTTTTAATAAACACTCTTCTCTTTTCCATTTATCAAAATTTTCTTTAGCAGAGCTATAATTTTCAGGAAGTTCTATTTTGACCGCATTGTAAATACTTTTCCCTAAAAGTTCGTTTTTTTGAGATTGAGAAATTACGTCATATGGCGGGCAAATATAATTTGAAATGTCTTTACTATTATATCTTATTCCTTTAAATTCTGTAATTTTCGGCATAATTTTTTGATACTATTGAAAAACTCCCTTTCTACTGCGATTTCAATATTTGGCCTCTGACTTCATTGCACTTAACTTACATATAATTAATATGCTCGTGTCGTGCGCTTCGTCTCGACTCAAATCTTGAAATCTCGCTACGAATCGAGTTTTCCAACAGTATCATTTTACATAAAAAGAGCTAAAAGTCAAGAAATAAGGTAACACGACATTACCCATTTTTTTTGGATAAGATTTTAGTATAAAAAAACTTGCTTAAATCAGCATCCTTTTGTAAAATGTTTTTCTGACGAAAAAACCTTAA
>Ga0208246_1001008_pt1 | contig 17638 bp, 13 predicted proteins | sample RifOxyD2_FD_184039 | JGI IMG/M metagenome (GOLD analysis project Ga0208246, IMG submission 184039) | Soil microbial communities from Rifle, Colorado - Rifle Oxygen_injection D2 (SPAdes) | ecosystem: Environmental > Terrestrial > Deep subsurface > Rock core/Sediment | place: Rifle, Colorado... | reverse complement strand
AGAGAATAAAATTGCTACCAGAATGCTGTTTGGCGGAAATCTGATTAAGCAGCCTGCATATAAAAATATTAAATACAGATTGTTCGGTAATTTGAAAAACACGGATTTGGTAATGAATAATTTATTTTGGATAGGGGTATATCCCGGTATAAACAAAGAAAAACTTAAATATATAATAAGTATCTTTAAACTCTTTTTTAATAATATTATTGAGAAACCAAATAAATGATAAACACGATGAGAAAAGATGATGAAAACAGATATACTAAAAATTTCTGCTATGACCATATCTGTGTAATCAGATTCTGAGGTAATTATGTTAAACGAAGTGAAATCAGTCTATGACAGAAAAAAGATATCAATAATTACAGGTGTATATAATGAAGAATCGACTATACAAGAGGTATATGAAGTAATTAAAAAGGTTTTTTCAGAATTATCGGTAAAATATGATTATGAACATATTTTCATGGATAATTGTAGTAATGATAATACACTTCCGATTTTAAGAAATATTGCTTCAAAAGATAAAAGAGTTAAGATAATAACATATTCAAAAAACTTTGGTCCAATTAAAAGTGAATTTATCGGATACTTAAATGCAACAGGTGATGCGGTTGTAAGTTTTGAAGGAAATCTCAAAGATCCTGCCGAATTGATACCAACTTTTATAGAAAAATGGGAAGAAGGTTATGATGTGGTTTATGGGGTAAGGAATAAAACAAGAGATAATTTTTTGATGTTATTTATGCGTAAATTATTTTATAAGTTATGTTCATCTTTGTCAGAAGAACCCTTACCATTAAACGCTGGTTCTTTTCGTATTGTAGATAGAAAGGTGGTAAATGAGCTCATAAAATTAAATGATTATAAACCATATATAAGAGGATTAATAACTACTATAGGATTTAAACAAATAGGAATAAATTATGAAAGAAAAGCGCGACCTAGAGGTAGGTCTAAAAGCAATTTAACTTATCTTATAGATTTTGCCATTAATGCATTTATAAGTTATTCTATCATTCCTATAAGATTATGTACATATATCGGTATTATTCTTTCAGTGGTTAGTTTTTTGGTAGCATTAGTTTACGCAATAATTAAGATATTTTTTTGGAATATACAAGCACCGGGTATTGCAACGGTTATAGTATTAGTATTATTCTTTTCGGGTGTACAAATGTTTTTTCTTGGTATAATTGGAGAATATATAGGTGCTATTCATTCACAGGTGCGAAAGAAACCATTCGTAGTAATAAGCGAAAAAATCAATCTTTGATAGAAAATTCTATGAATAAAGGTAAAAATAAGTTATTACTATTAATTGTAATTAACGTTTTAGTAGTAGTTATTGCAGTTCTATATTTTAATAGAGCATGGTTTTTTGAAGATGATATAAGTTTAAATATTTTAGCTTCATTTACTACGGTAAGCCAAGTCGGGAAAGTAGAAGGTATAAGTCAAAACATAATAGGAGTGGATGGAAAAGAAGGGTTTTTATTACACGGCCGAAATATACCGTTAAAAAAAGGTAGTTATAAGGTAAGTTATAAAGTAAAATTGGTTGATATTGAAAATAATGATGATTCCGAAAAAAGTATAGGATATTGTAAAGTTAACTTGGCAAATGCACCTAAATATAATAAAAAAATAGAATTAAAAGCAAAGGATTTTTTACAAAAAAATCTTAAAAAAATAATTATAAATTTTACAGTACCCGAAGGTTACCCCTCAATAGAATTTCAGGTTTTTCAATTTTCTGGCAATAATTTATCAATAGAATCACTAAGATTGAATTCAATTATCAGTGAACGTATTCCGTTAAGGACGAAAGAGGTTAAAAAAGCAGTTTTAAATATTATCGGTATGATAGTTTTAATTGCTTTTTTTTTATTATTCATAATATTACGGTTCAAGAAGCTGGTATTTTTCATATTATTTATAATAATAGCCGAACTATGGTTTTTGAATATTGAACATTCGTCAGATATATTAACTGGTTGTGCGATGTACAGTCCTATAGGGAAATTAGATTCGTTTATGCACATAAAGGCGAACGATACCAAAGAAGGATATCTTGCATATGGTCCGTATCTTCCGTTAGAGAAGGGGAGATATAGGGTTAATTACAAAGTATTTTTAGATAATCTGGATAGTGGAGATGATATATCTCGCAAGGTAGGGTATTGTGATATAGACATAGAGGGGCATCCTGAACTTAGGAAATTTAGTGAATTTACGGTAGGTAGTTTTAAGAAAAGGAATCCGCAGGAAGTGAGTTTAACATTTAGTGTGCCTGAAGGCATGCCCAAGACACAATATAGGGTATATCAATATGGTGGCAACAAATTAACGCTTTCGTCATTAAAGTTATACGATGTTGATATAACCAAGTACATCAGGACTCATTTAGACATATTATTAATTGCGATATTTATAACTATAATTTTTATATAAGTGTGATTGTTAAAAAACAACAATTACTGATTACACAGATTAAATGGATAACAATGAAGAAGATTAAAAGTATAATAATATTATCTGTAGTTATATTTTCAGCTGTTTTATATAGTATAGAGAAACAATGGTATGACAAAGAGGGCCATATAAACATACTTAAGACTTGTGCTATGTACAGTCCGATAGGGACGGTTGGAGCAAACGGGCAGATAAAGGCGAACGGGATAGACGTAGGGTATTTGGCATATGGACCTTACGTACAGTTAAAGGCAGGCAAATATGCTATTAAGTATAAATTGATTTTAAATAATCTGAATATGGATGATGATAGTGGCAGGGTTGTAGGATATTGTGATGTGGATATAGAAGGTCATCCCGAGCCGGCGTATCATATTGATATGACTGTCGGTGATTTCAAGAAAAAGAATCCTAGAGAGGTAATGTTAAAGTTTACTGTGCCTGACGGGTTGCCGAAGGTACAGTTCAGGGTATATCAGTATTACGGGAATAATCATATGCTTTTAGGATTGAAGTTATATCCCAAGAGTTTATCATTATTAACAAGTTTATTAAAGAATAATTTTTTGACATATAATGTGATTTTATTTAGTACGATATTTTTCATATTTTTATGCATATATTTTAAAATATGGAAGATATATAAATTGAAACTGTTTTTTAATAAATATAAATCTTTTAAGTTTGATGAATTAGAAGAGCATAATAATTCTGTTTCAATAAACTTCATTGTACAATTATGTATTATATCATTTTTTACTTTATTATCATTGAATGCTTTTTGGATGAACAGAATGGCTATTCCTGTAATTCCTTTATGGCAAACTGTATTCATAGCTATTGAAATATCAGTATTTGTGTTAATTATTAGAATATTTAATTTAAGATTGGATATTAAAAAATTTGATATATTTGATATTTCTTTATTCTTTTTAGTATTTCTGTTTATTTTTTATGTTTTAATAATGCCTTCAATACCCTCATTAATGCCAGTCAATTTCAGCAATGATTGTGTAACTCATTATTCATGGATGGACCATGTTTATAATAAAAGGACGCTTAATGGTTCGGAAATAGCATTTTATCCGTTCGGATATCATGTGACAACTGTAATGTTATCAAAACTTACCGGTATCCCTGCGGTAAAAATGATGAGTATTTTATTGGCATTTGTCATAGCATTATCCACGGCTATTACATATGCTATTATAATAAGGGTTTTTAATTTTAAGAATGACGGTAAATTAGTTGCATTATTGCCGATATTTACATTTTTTTGGGTTAGAGGATATTATGATTTTGTGTTCAACAGGTTTTTTCATGGTTCTATGGTATTCAGTTATCTTTTTATGGTGTCGTTTTTTTGGGCTTTGATTGAATATAAAAATTATCCTAAATGGTTCAGTTATCTTTCGCTAAATTTATCAGCAATAGGGTTGGCTTATTCTTATACATCGTATTTGCCGATGTTGGTTATGCCTTTATTTTTAACGATTTTAATGGAAGATAATAGGAAATTTACCAGACGGCTTAAAGATTTATTGATTACTATATTGCCAGTTGTTATTTTAAGCATTATTCATTTGAAATCAAAAGGGACTTCCAATCTCGGTTTGGCTGTATTAAACCATGAAGGATATTGCATAAAATTTAATTTTATGAATTTCGGAGATTTTGGGAATAATGTTAAAGGCGGGTGGTTTTTAATTTTATCTTTAATTGGTATACCTGTAATAATATCAGGATTTAAGAAGAATATTGCTGTTATAAATTTTACTTTAAGTTTCTTATTGTACTTCTTTCTATTTTATATATTAAAACATAATTTTGGAAAGTTTTCATATTATCAGGCGTATAAAATATTATATTTTTCTCCATATATAGCGGTTATTTATATTGCAGCAGTTTTATATTTTATTAGAAAACAATTGATTAAAATATTTAAACCATTTATTGGTGAAAAATTACATATAATATTATTTATTATATGGTTGTTGATTATTATTAATAAAGCTTCAATTGTTTATGATATGGAGAATTACAGACCTTGCTATCCAGAAATGTTGAAAGAATCGCATTATTTAACGATTGATTGGGCAAGGAAAAATATAAAAGAAAATTTTGATTACATATATCATCATCCAAATTTAGGCAACTGGATGCGGCACGGATTTATGAAGGATACTCTTAAAAATATAACACCCGATGAATATTATTATCAAGTTTTTGTAATGCCTGTTCAAAAATTATCTGATTGGCTAAATAAGTCCAAAAAAGGAAGAATTGCTGTTGTGGATGATTTAAATACACCGCCACTGACTGAGAAACAGAAAAGGCAGTTTGAAATATTATATCAAAAAGAAAATAGCGCAGTGATAAAAAAAATATGAAACATATGTCAATTTACCAGTTGCTTGGGAAAATTCCCAATCATATATGGGTTGCGGTAAGCAATTGGTGTAGCAGAATAATTATTGCAATGGTTCAGCTGGTAAGCATACGAATGCTTTTGGCTGGGTTTGGAAGCGAAAAATTCGCAGTTTTCGTGCTTTTGACGAGTTTAATAGGATGGTATTCTTTATCAGATATGGGAGTGGGCTTAAGTTTACAGAATTATATATCGGAAAAAAGGTCACTGAATGAACCATATACGGATTATTTAAGTTCTGCTTTTGTAATTACTTTAGTTCTCTGGTGTTTAGGTATTTTCTTCCTTTTTTTAATAAGTCCGGTAATAGCTCCAATTTTTCTAAAACAATTTACTTTTATTAGCGACGCTGAGAAGATAAAATATTTTTTTATAATAGGATTCATATATTTTAGCGTAACTTTAAGTAGTACTACTTATAAAATATGGTATGCCGAGCAAAAGGGATATTTGGCTAACATAGTTCCCGCAATTGCATCTTTAATTGGTTTATTTGGTGTGTGGTATGTTTTAAAATTAGATGTAGAAAACAAATTGTTGATAGCATTAATTGCCTTCACTTCACCGGCGATGATTTTAGGGGTATTTTTTTTCTTTTTAAAAACCATTGTATTTTCAAAGTTAAGACTGCATAAAGATATATTTGTATTTAAGAATTTGGTGAATCGTGCTGGAAGATTTTTCTTTTTTGCGTTGATAGGATTATTTATTACACAGATTGATTATTTTGTTTTGTCACAGACAGTAAAAGCATATGATATAGTTATATATAATATTTCAAATAAACTTTTTAGTTTTGCATTTTCAATATATGTTGCAGTTCTTACTGCATGGCATCCTGTAAATGCGGAGATGTATGTCAGAAATGAATTTTTCAATATTAGAAGATATGCAAAAACATATATAATTGCAGGGATATTAGGAATAATATTGTTTACCTTTGGATTTATGATATTTAAACAGAAAATAATAATGATTTTATCGCCCCAAGAAAACATAATCATACCTGTTGTATTTATATTATTGCTCGGTATTTATTTTGCAATAAGGATTTGGAATGATACTTTTGTTACATTGCTTGTTAGTATGAATAAATTTCGTCATATATTTATTATTGCTCCGATTCAAATTGTAATTTCGGCTTTATTACAAATAACATTGGCATATAAATTCGGGATAAACGGTTTGATTGTTGGCTTGATAATTGCTTATCTTTCAACAAGCGCTTGGTTTTTACCGAAAGTATTCAAAAAACATGTTTTAATGGATTAAGGTATCATTTGCTATGGAAAATAATATTAAATTATCTATATGTATTCCAACATATAACAGAGCAAATTATCTGAAACAATGTCTAGAAACTCTTATACCGCAAGTAAAGAACAGAAAAGATGTTGAGGTTATAATTGGTGATAATTTTTCTTCAGATAATACCAATGAAGTTATAATGTCTTTTAAAACCAGTGATGTTCAAATAAGGAATTTTAGAAATAATGAAAACATAGGGTACACTGGAAATCAAATCAAATGTTTTGAAAATGCATCCGGCCGGTATATCGCAATATTATGCGACGATGACGTGTATCTTGACGGAGAAGTTGAGGAAATATTAACCGTAATAAGTAAGCGGGACTATGCATATATAGCGCTTAATTATTATAGTTTTTTTTATAATTACAAGCGTCCATATAAGGTGGATTTTGCTCCAGAAAAGGATATTATTTTTGAGAAAGCTTTAAACATATTGAATTATCCGACTGTCGGTCACTATTCTGCGATTGTTTTAAATGCAAAATTAGCTAAAAAATATTTAGCGGAATTGATAGGACAGGGCAAACATATTAAAGCAGAAAAAAGCCGTGGAATAATTACAGGGTTATATATACGTTTGCTTGCAAAGACTGATTTGCCTGCCTATTTCATCGGCAAAAGGAAATTAGCGGCAAGAATTCCTGAAGTACTGGATTATGATTTGCTAAGACATCTATGCGTTGATTATTATGATATGTATTATGAATTTTATAAAGATGGATTGATTAGTAGGGAAGATTTAAATTTTAGAATCGGTTTGATATTAGCAATGCTACCAAAAGCAATAATTAAAGATTTACATAAATTAGATGATAAAGAAGTAAAAAGAATAACTGAAAAATTGATAGACGATTTAAAATATTATAGTAGTTTCAAATTTATAAGTTTACCATTGTTATTTTTAGGAAGATTTAAAACTATTAGATATTTTTATCGTTTAATATCATTTTTAGTAGATATAAAAAGAAAAATTATAAGAAAAATAAAAGGATAAGTTCGGGGGTGCGGTGGAATTTAAATCGAAAAATAGAATTTATGAGAATTATAATGCACATGCATTAGTATATGAGGATATAACAGTCAAAGGACTGAAACGTTGGATAGGTTATTATCGCGCGCATTATTTAAAATTGTTACCAAAAAATAAAAATTCTAAAATATTGGACGTGGGTTGTGGTTACGGACGGATGCTATATTTTCTTAATAACGAAGGATACAGAAATATATATGGCATAGATACAAGCCAGCAGCAAGTAGAGACCGCTATTCAAAATGGGCTTAACTATGTTGAACATGCATCTGCATTTAAATTCCTTGAAAATAAAAAGGAACAGTATGATACCATAATAATGATAGATGTTTTGGAACATATTGAAAAAACTGAGGTATTGGAACTTCTCGATAAAGTATATTTTTCGCTAAAAGCCGGCGGTTCAATAATATTACAACTGCCAAATGCCTTGACACCGTTTAACGTTTTTTTATACCAGGATTTTACGCATGAAACGGCATATACACGTGCAAGTATCAGTCAGTTATTAAGTACTACAGGGTTTGAAAATATTAGAGTGTTTCCGATAGTTCCACATATTCATGGTCCAAAGAGTTTAATTTCACATCTGATGTGGAAGGTTGTTTGGCAAAATTTAATCAAATTATATATGTTGACTGCAAATGGTAATTTAATGGGAAATATTTATACCAGCAATTTAATCGCATATGCTGAAAAAATGTGATTGTTGAAACAATCACTAAGAGGAGTAATATGAAAGTATTAATTACCGGGATTTCAGGATTCGCTGGAAATTTTATGTATGATTTTTTAACCAATATAAAAGATATTGATATTTATGGGATGTATTGGGATTTTAATAGGAAGAATAATATTCAGAAAAAATTTGATAAAGCAAAACTATGGGAAATTGATATGATAAATGATACACAATTATTGGACAATATACTAAAAGAAGTCCAACCCGATATAATAATGCATTTTGCTGCATATGTAACTGTAATAGGTTCCTTTAAGAATCCAGGTCCGATATTTCAAACTAATTTAATTGGTACAGTAAATTTGCTTGAATCTGTAAGGAAAATAATACCGGAATCCAAAGTTTTGATAACCGGTTCGGCAGAGGAATATGGTAAGGTTCCCAATGATAAACTGCCGATAAAGGAAGAGTATTCGTTAAATCCGGTAAGTCCGTATGCGCTTAGTAAAAAATTTCAGGAAGATATAGGATTATATTATTTCAATAATTACGGAGTAAAGGTGTATTTTACTAGAACATTTCATACAGCAGGGCCAAAACAACCGATTGGTTATGTCTGCACCGACATAGCCAAGCAGATTGCTGAAATTGAAAAAGGGAACGCAAAAAGTATCCAAGTCGGTAATTTAATCGCGAAAAGAGATTTTTCCGATATTAGAGATGTTATAAATGCCTATTGGCGAATTATAAATTACGGAAAAGCGGGAGAGATTTATAATGTGTGCAGCGGGACATCCGTATCTATACAGGAAATATTGGATAGATTGATAAAATATTCAAACAAAACCATTAAAGTTGAAGTGGATAAAGACAAATTAAGACCGTCCGATGTTCCGGATTTTGTTGGCGATAATACAAATTTAAAAAAAATAGGATGGAGTCAGAAATATACTTTAGAAGATACGTTAAGTGCAGTTTTAAATTGGTGGCGAAAAAGCATCTGATTACACAGATTCATTATGAATTATCCTAAAGTAAGTATATTAGTACCAACATATAATCGTTCAAAATATTTACAGGAATGTTTAGAAAGTGTTTTGATGCAAGATTATCCGAATTTTGAGGTTATTGTTTCAGATAATGCATCTATTGATGATACGGATCAAATAATAAAAAAATATTTAGTTGATAATCGAGTAAAATATTATCGACAAAACAGTAATATAGGTATTGTTTCTAATTGGAAAAAATTATTATATGAATATGCAACAGGTGAATACGGAAAACTTATATGTGACGATGATTATCTAATTGATAAAGAACATGTGAAAAAGTGCATAAATCTAATTTTAAAAAACAAATTAGATATAGTATTATCGGGTTCTATGGGTAGGATTGAAAATGAAATTGGATTAATAAAAGAGATAGTGATAGATCCTGAAATACCGGAGATTACTAACGCTGAATGGTGGCTTGAAAATTGGGCGAGAAAAATAAATGGAGCATTTTTATTTTTGAATTTCAATGATGGTGCGGTATTTAATATAAAAAGAGCTAAGGAATTAGAAGCATTCGTGCCAGATTGTTACGGATTAGATTATGAGATATTGCAAAGATTTATATTGAGCGGCGAAGTTGGATATGTTAGAGGCTGTCACTTCGTGGCACGTACGCATCCCAATAATGACGGTCGTATAGAGTGTTTTGAAAATGCATTTGCAGGAACGGAAATGTTCAATCGTATTCAGGAATATGGTTTGAGTTTAGGATTGTCAGAAAAAAAAATGCTAAAATTAAAGAGGCGTAATATTATTGTTTTTACTCTTATTTTTCTTGTTAATAAGTGGTTCTTGGCAAAAGGTGTTTCACTAAAATCAATATACGAATTTTATAATAGAATGAATAAATTGAATAAAACTGTTTTTATTCCGATAATTACTAATTATGCCACTTTGTCAATGATGTTTCAACAAAAGAATATCAAAATGTATAAATTATTAAAAAGAATGGCTGGAAAATGAAAATTGCAATAATACATCCTGATTTTAATACGAAAGGTGGGGCAGAGAATGTAATTTATTGGTTATGCGAAGAATTGTCTAAAAAGAATGATTTAGAAATAGTTTTGTTCAGTGTTAATTTTGCCGATATGAAAGAAAAATTTAAAAATATAAAGGGTTTGCAAGTAAAAGAGATTTACATACCCAAAGTTTTAAGAAATAATCAGTTAGGAAGATTAATATTCGCGACTTTTTATTTAAAGAAATATTTAAGAAACTATAATATTATTAATCCGCACAACTATCCTGCATCTCTTTGGGTAGGAATAGCTAATTTATTGTCAGGAAAAAAACTGCCAAAAATAGTATGGTCATGTAATGAACCAACCCGTTTTTTATATAGGAAAATTACTAATAAGCATACACCGGAAAATTTACAAGTATTACATTCAGAGCTGGATGAAAATTTAAATATAAAACTTAAAAGTAAAATAAAATTTATTATAAAAAGTATTTATAAACCAATTTTAAGATACATAGATAAAAAAGCTATCAAGACATTCAGTAAGACACTGACTTTAAGTAATGCAGTTGCTGAGCAAATTAAGAAAATATACAGAATAAAAAATGTTTTTACATGCTATATGGGTGTTAAAGATATCGGACAACAGGATATAGTTGGGTGGAATAAAGGATATTTTATTACTGTAAGCCGTTTGGAAGGCTGTAAAAATATTCAAAATGTTATTAAGGCATTTGCACTTATTAAAGAACTTGGTAGGTTAAAAGATATGAAATATTTTATTATCGGTAATGGTCCAATGGAAAGTTATCTTAAAAATATGATTATAGAAAACAATCTTTCAGATAGTATAATAATGCTCGGCTATATTTCAAGAGAAGAATTGGTTAATCATTATAAAAACTGCTTATGCATTCTATATCTTCCTTTTGATGAACCTTTTGGTCTTCCGTATTTGGAAGCAGCAGTATTTTCTAAACCTACAATTGCAAGCAATCACGGCGGTCCTTTGGAATTGGTAGTTGACGGTAAAACTGGTTTATTAGCAGATCCATCAAATATCAGGGAAATATCTGAAAAAATAGAAAAAGTATTTCAAAATAAAATTATGGCTGAAGAAATGGGAAACAATGCCAATAAGTATATTAAAGATAATTTTACTTGGGGAAAATATATAGATAGGTATCTTGGATATATGCAATGATATTATTATTTTAAGTTGAATATCAAAATTATGAAAAATAAAAATATATTATTAATTATATTATCGCTTGTTTTGATAATAATTATTTCAACAATAATAGAATATAATCATTACAGGAAAACAACCACGGTAGACATATTGGGCATGAATATACCGATGTTTAGTGTAATAGGTAAGGTATCAGACAGCCGGATAATCACAGATGGAGAAAAGGAAGGGTATTTGGCATATGGTCCATATATACCGTTAGACAAAGGAGAATATGAAGTAAAGTACAAAATAAAATTGAACAAGTCGAATCCGAATATAAGCAGCACAACATTAGTAGGATATTGTGATATAGACATAGAAGGACATCCCCAACTTGGGTATCGTGCAGACTTAATAGTCAATAACTTTAAGAATATAAAAGAGAATGAAGTATCGCTTAGGTTTACATTACCTGGAGGTAAACCGAAAATACAATATAGAGTATATCAATATGGTGGCAATAATTTATCAGTAATAGGATTAAAATATTATCCAATAGTAACTTTAAAAGATTTTATATTGACTGGAAAATCTAAATATAGTGCAAAGATGATATTCATATTCATAATAATTATATTATTTTATATTTACATAAAATTAGTAATGAGAAACAGATTATGGTTAATATTATTATTAGGTATTTTATCTATCGTGATAGAGTATAATCATTACAGGAAAACAACCACGGTAGACATATTGGGCATGAATATACCGATGTTTAGTGTAATAGGTAAGGTATCAGACAGCCGGATAATCACAGATGGAGAAAAGGAAGGGTATTTGGCATATGGTCCATATATACCGTTAGACAAAGGAGAATATGAAGTAAAGTACAAAATAAAATTGAACAAGTCGAATCCGAATATAAGCAGCACAACATTAGTAGGATATTGTGATATAGACATAGAAGGACATCCCCAACTTGGGTATCGTGCAGACTTAATAGTCAATAACTTTAAGAATATAAAAGAGAATGAAGTATCGCTTAGGTTTACAGTACCTGGAGGTAAACCGAAAATACAATATAGAGTATATCAATATGGTGGCAATAATTTATCGTTAATAGGATTAAAATATTATCCAATAGGTTTAAGAGATTTTATAATAGATAAAGAAGGAAAATTGAATTTTAAAACAATTCATATATTTATAATAATATTTTTAGTATACATGTATATTAGGCTTATATTGAAAACAAAGAAAAATAATCTAATCAAATATTTTATAATAAATACTATTACTATAGTCATTTCCGGATTGATAGTTGCCTTAATTTGGCAATATAAGAATTATTCGATACATAATTATACAGATTATTATGATATGTGGAAAGTATTTTATGCCCCATTATGGATGTCTCTTTTATTTATATTTTTTAATTTACTTTATTTAATTAACAATAGTTTTGGGTTTAATGTGCAAATCGAAAAATATCTTAGATATGATAGATATTCTTTAGTAATAATTCCGATATACATATTAGCAGAATTGTTTTACAAAAATTTCAACACTCAATTTGTACTCGGTAATTTTTATCTAAGCACTTTGATAATCAAAGGGCTTATATATTTTTCTTTCCTTTGGCAAAATATAAAAGATAAAAATCAGATAGACAAATATCTGAAATGGAGTATAATTTTAAGTATTTTTACAATATATTTTTTAATTACTCCTTGGGTAAATGCCAGTTTTCATAGCGATGGTGATGAGTCACTTTACTTATTACAGACGCAAAGTATAATAAAAGATTTAGATATAGATATAAAAAACAATGTGATACAAAATGATAGTATTTCTTATCATCCAAATTTACAATGGACTAAATGGCACGGGTCATACAGCAGACCTCTAACGTCATATATATTAATGCCGGGATTTTTACTATTAGGGCGGTTTGGTGCAACAATGACAATTAATCTGTTCGGTGCATTACTGGCAATTAATATATTATTATTGGCGTATTTATTTTCAAAATCAATAAAAGCAAGTTTTATTGCAATGATGGTAACTGTTTTTAGTTGTCCTGTCGGTATTTATTCATTTCTTGTATATCCAGAAATAATAGCGTCTTTAATTATGATATACTTAATAAGAAAAATATTATTAATTAATTTCGAATTGAATAATATAATAGTGCCAGTAATATTAATAATATCAATTATGTTATTAAAAGAAAGATATATTGTTTTGGTGTTGGCATTAAGTATTTTATTAATAATAAAAGTGGTAAAAAATACGAGAAGATTATTGTTAGTTACTTGTATGTTGATAATCGTATCAATTATATTTTTAATTTACGATAAAATTATTTGGGAAGGGGATATAGTCAAGAAAATAATGTTTCATTTTAGAAATTATAGTGATTATAGACAATTACTTATTGGCAGTTTAGGATTATTGTTAGATCAAGAGAGCGGTTTATTGATTTATGCTCCATTTTATATCTTTAGTACTTTAGGAATGCTTAGTTTATTAAAATATAATAAAAAATATGGCTGGATGTTATTGTTATTATTTTCATTATACTATTTGACAATTCCTACAAGTGAATTCTGGGCAACATATGGTTCTCCAGCCTCAAGATATATAGTAGTTGTTATCCCGATATTATCAATAGCATTCAGTATTTATATTATTCATTTAAAAAAAATATTGTTAAAAATATTGACGATTTTTTTACTCGGATGGTCTTTTATAATTTATTTTATACTTATCCTTATTCCACAATATAGGGTTCATAGCCCCAATTATGCAACCGGTAAAAATGAGTTACTGGATAGGTTGTATGCTACCGGATTGTTCCCAAACTTGACACCATATTTTTCTTCATTCTTAAAAATATCGGATACAACTTATTATTTAATAGTTTTATTTGTGGTTGTATTTGTAGTGCTACTAATTTATTATATTAAGCAGGAAAATATTACTGCGGAAACATATGACAAGAAAAAGGTATTAAAAATCACTGCGGTTATAGTTTGTATTATTGGTTTTTTGCTAGTATTCGCAGAAATCAGTTATTATAAATATCAGGTATTTGAAGTCGAAGATTATTATACCGGTGGTGGGACGATATGGCAAGAAGGTTTGATATACAAAGGCAAAGGTTTTTTCTCACTTCTAAAAACATCATTAAGGAAAAATGAAGAAGTGAATGTAAAGATAATAGCAAAAGGTGATATATCTAAGAACTTACCTGAAATTAGTGCTGAAACTGTTAATAATAAAGATAGAGAAAAAGTTGGAAAAACTATGATTGACAGCAGAGATTGGAAAGAATATGATATTTTATATAAATCAACGAAAGGTGATTTAAGTCCTTTTTGGTTTATTTACGATAATTATACTGAAGGTAAAGATGTTCTTATAGATAAAATTATATTTTCATCAATAGAAAAAAAGTCTTGGTTAGGATTTATAAATTATCAATTAGGCAAAATAGATAGACGTTTGGGTTTAATAGATTATGCACATATTAGATTTGAAAAAGCTGCAAAATTAGGATATAAAATTGAAAAAAAATAATTTTTATGATATAATATATTTTTTATAGGAGGGATCATGGAAGGAAGGCAAATTGAAAAAGAAATAGGTCTGATAGGTTTAGCAAAATTGATGATAAAAAGAAGGTACATACTGTTGTTCAGTGTAGTATCGTTTATTTCATTAGCATGTGTTGTGGTATTAGTACCGCCAAAAATATATGAATTATCTATGCTGGTAGACACTGAAGGAACATTATATAATTTAGATGATTTTATTACTAAAATAAAAGAAGGTAGTTTTAACGATAGAGTATTAAGAGACATTAAATTAGATCCGTTCAGTGAAAAAATTAGTTTTACTGCTCTTTATCCTAAAGGATTTAAAATTGTAAAAATAACTACAAAAAAGTTAAGAAAAGACAGGGATTTGGGTTTAAAGGAATTACAGAGTTTGTATCAAGAAATATACAGAGAAAACGAGAAGAATATAGATTTAAAATTATCTACAATGGACAGGAAAGATTCGCCTTTTATCGGAAGTTATAACAATATGATTATGTTTAATAAGAATGAAATAAAAGCGAAGGAAGAAAGATTACTTATTATTGATGAAGAAATAAAAGTAATAGAAGAGAGGTTACCGGTCTTGGAAGGTGGTTACAAAAAGGTTTCAAAACAAAATGAAGAGTATATAATGAAAAAAGTTGATGCCGATAGAGGATTAAGCGACAAACTTTCAAATTTGATACAAAGAAATACTGAACTACTTAACAGGAATTATAATTTAATGGAAAAAATTAGAAGTAATATAACAAGTTTAAAAACTGAAAAAAATAGTATCATGTCCAGTATAAGGAGCATGAATTTAGAAAATGAAAAATTAATGATTGAGATTAGTAAAATAAATTTGCCGAAAGATAGGGCAGATTATAAAAGTACCGTTTTATTAAGAGCGCCTTATGTGGCAAATGTTCAGACAACTTTGAAGAAAAGCATTAAAATAGCTGTTTCAGCTGCTATTGGTTTTTTACTCGGAATATTTTTTATTCTAATTTTAGAATTATTTAGTAAAGCAAAATCGGAACTTGATAATGAAATATTGGAAGAATAAAAGAGTAGTTGTTACCGGTGGTGCAGGATTTTTGGGGACACACCTTGTTAATAAACTTAATAAACAAGAGTGTGCTGATGTTTTTATACCAAAAATTGAAGAGTATGATTTGGTTAAAATGGAAGATATTAAAAGAATGTATTCCGATAGTACCCCTGATATAGTAATTCATTTAGCAGCGATTGTAGGAGGAATTGGAGCAAACCGGGAGCATCCCGGGAAGTTTTTTTATGACAATTTAATGATGGGTGCTCAATTAATGGATATTGGACGCCAAATAGGCATAAAAAAGTTCGTTGCATTAGGAACAATTTGCTGTTATCCAAAGTTCACGCCGGTTCCGTTCAAGGAAGAAGACCTATGGACCGGATATCCCGAAGAAACTAATGCCCCATACGGATTGGCTAAAAAGATGCTTTTAGTTCAATCACAGGCATATAGGCAGCAATATGGCTTTAATTCAATTTTCTTAATGCCGGTGAATCTATACGGACCCAGCGATAATTTTAATCCGAATACTTCGCATGTCATTCCGGCTTTAATAAAAAAGTGTTTTGATGCTATAAAAAATAATGATAAAGAAATAATTGTATGGGGAACCGGCAAGGCAACCCGTGAGTTTTTGTATGTTGAAGACGCCGCTGAAGGCATAATGTTGGCGACAGAAAACTACAATAAACCTGAGCCGGTAAATCTTGGCGCCGGTTTTGAAATATCAATAAAAAATTTGGTAGAGATTATAGTTAAATTAACTGGTTTTAAAGGTAAAATAGTTTGGGATAAAACAAAGCCTGACGGTCAACCCAGAAGATGTTTGGATGTATCAAAAGCAGAAAAGGAATTTGGTTTTAAGGCGAAAACAAATTTTGAAGAGGGACTTAGAGAAACGATAGAGTGGTATAAAAACAGCGTAAAATGATTAATTTTATAGAAAAAATCCTTAGTTATATTAAAACAAAAAGACAAATAAGGGAAAAAGTAACTAACCATACTGTACTACTTGCAGACTATCCCAGATGCGGTATTGGGTGGATACGGTATATGTTAGCTACTGCACTGCATTATAATGCTACAGGTATGTTGAAAAAATTATCGAATAGTGAGATGTATGTATATGCCCCGACATTGGCTGCACTTGATGAAAAACTTAAACCATATTATTATAAAGAAGATTATTATTTATTAAAAACTCATCACAAATACTACGGTAATTTTAGAAAAGCCATAATAATTTATAGAGATCCATATCCTACAATCAAATCATATTATACTCACATTTTAATGGAATCAGGCAGAGTTCCCGTCAGATGTACGGAAAATATTACATTGGAAGAAACATTTCTTGTTGTCGAAATGAAAAAGTATATTAGAATTTATGAAACATGGTCGAAACAGGTTAAGAAAAATCCAAAATCGTTCTTTTTAGTAAGATATAACGATTTATTGCATTATACCAAAGAGTTATTTGAGAAAATGCTGGTTTTTCTTGAAATAGATTATAATAATTTAAAACAAGCAGGACATCTTAGTGATATTATCAATATGTATAAAAAAACGGATATAAGCGTTCCCCGAGTCAATAAACAGCCTCCCGAAGAGGCATTCAGGGAAAAAGAAGAGATATTTAAAAAGATTGAAAAAGTGATGACTGAAAAAACCCTGAAAAAAATAGCTCCTCAATTAGTCGAGAGAGTTAATGAATTATTTACAGAAATGGAATTAATGAAAGTTAAGAAAGGGGAAAAGTGAATACAGGTTGGATAAAATTAATTTGCACAATCGGACCAAGCTCTTCAAATCCATACGTTTTGAGGCGTATGAAACAACTTGGAGTAAGTTTATTACGTATTAATATGT
>Ga0208246_1001007_pt1 | contig 17645 bp, 15 predicted proteins | sample RifOxyD2_FD_184039 | JGI IMG/M metagenome (GOLD analysis project Ga0208246, IMG submission 184039) | Soil microbial communities from Rifle, Colorado - Rifle Oxygen_injection D2 (SPAdes) | ecosystem: Environmental > Terrestrial > Deep subsurface > Rock core/Sediment | place: Rifle, Colorado... | reverse complement strand
TTCGATTAGAGTTATAGAGCAGATAACAAAACAGCTTCATAAGCTTATACCTGTTTTAAAAGTTTACGAGCATGCTGATTTGGTCGAAAAAGAGATGGCTTTGATAAAGTTTCCAATCTCAGAAAATATAACCGATATAGCAACATTATGCGCGGCATATAACGGTAAAATAGTTAATGTTGGCGATAATGTGTTTATTGCAATGGTTGCAGATGAGCCAAAGAGAGTTGAAAATTTATTGAAAATAATTAGCAGATACAATCCAAAAGAGATTGTAAGAAGCGGTGCAGTAGCACTAGAGAGATAAAAATGGATTTAAGAGAGTGCGCAAAAATAGTAGGCGGTGATTTTGAAGGCGAGAGTTTTAAAGTAACAAAGATGAATACTCTTCGTGATGCCACTAAGAGTGAAATATCTTTTGTCTCAAACTCAAAATATATAAAAGATATCCAAAATTCAAATGCCGGTGCGATAATAGTCGATAAATCTACAAAAGAGTTCGTTCCCTCGGGTTGTATAGCTTTAGTAGTTGAAAATCCGTACTTGGCAATGGCGATACTCTCAAAACACTTTGCTCCACCCATTGAAGATGGTACTCTAAGCGAGGCTCAAATAGGCGAGGGTACAACTGTTTCGCCAAAAGCAGAGATTGCAAAAGGTGCTAAGATAGGTAAAAACTGTACGATTATGGCACATGTTTATGTAGGTGCAAATGCTATAATCGGCGATAACACTGTCTTGTATCCGAGCGTAACTGTTTATAGAGATTGCAGAGTCGGAAGCGACTGTATCATCCATGCAAACACCACAATCGGAAGTGACGGTTTTGGTTTTGCGACAAACAAACTGGGCGAGCATATAAAGATTTATCAAAACGGCAATGTCGTAGTAGAAGATAATGTTGAAATCGGAAGTTCGACAACCATAGATAGAGCTGCTTTTGGAACTACTCTTATAAAACATGGCGTAAGAATAGACAACCTTGTTCAGATCGGACACAACTGTATTATCGGAGAGCATTCTGTTCTTGTAGCACAAGCCGGAATCTCAGGCTCAACAACAATGGGAAGAAATGTGGTTATGGGTGGACAAAGTGCTACGGCAGGTCATTTGGCTATTGCCCCTTTTACTACAATGGCTGCTAGAAGCGGAGTTACGAAGAGTATACAGCAAAGCGGAATGACATTTGCAGGATTTCCTTTGGTTGAGCACAAGATATGGCTTAAACTTCAGGCAAAAATTGCTAGACTAATCAAATAAATTTCTTGTAAAACTTTGTTTTGTAAGAAGTTGTATTGCTTCAGCGTAGTTAAACGGACTTGTTCGTTTAGCGTTCTAATAAAATAAAAAGAGGAGAATTTTTAGATGTCAAAGATAATTCAATTAAGCGGAACAAAAAAAGGCGTTATCTCTATAGAAAAATTAGATGAGCCGTATGGTACAGGCACGCACAGTGTGGCGAGCATAGGCATATCTCTAGTCGGAAACGAGAATGAACCTGAGTGGAAAGTTCATATTCCACTAGAAAATTTAGATGAAGTGATAGAGGCTCTTAAAGAGTTGAAATAATATTTTACGGGAGCGTAGTTGAAAAAGAAGATATTTACCTTTTTTTTGTTTTCTACGCTTCTTTTTGCCCAAGATTCTTTACTTTTTTTTAGCGGAAACAAAGAGATCTCTTCAAGAGAACTTTATGATGCGCTAAGCCTCTACAAACCCTATTTTTATGAGTTTTACATTGATGAGCCGACACTTGAGCCTAAAGATATTGAGCTTACAAAAGAGGCTCTTAGAAACTACTATAAATCAAGAGGTTTTTATCATTCCCTTATACTACATGCAAAAGATGATAACTCCATTACAATCCTCATTAAAGAAAACAGCCCAATTATCGTAAAAAGTGTGACTCATATATCAGCTTTAGACATAACAAAAAAAATCCCCTTTAAAGAGGGAGACATATTTGACGCAAACAAATTTACTAAAAGTAAGAAAGATATAAAACTGCTATACGCAAATAACTATTTTTGCGATGCCTATCTTGATGCAAAAGCATGGATAGATATAGAACAGAACCACGCCTATTTAACATACGAAGCTAAAAAAAATGAGATATGTCATTTTGGAAAAATAGATGTAAAGGCAACAAAAAATATTGATTCTGATATATTGAGATCTCTTCTTTATATTCAAGAAGATGAGCTGTTTTCAACTCAAAAAATAACAAAAAGTTACGAGAGCCTCTATGGATACGAAGGTGTCTCTAAAGCCATAATAGATACAAATGTTGATGCAGACGGCAAAAGTGTGGATATCACTTTGAGCGTGTTTGAAAATGAAAAACCGATTCGTACGCAAGTCGGAGCAGGATTTAGCAGTGATGAGGGTGCTATGTTTTTGCTTGGTGCTAAAGATAGAAATTTTTTGGGAAATCTTAAAACGCTCGGTATCGAAACGAGAGTTACACAGGTAAAACAGAGCGTTAAAACAAAGTTTGATATGCCTCTTTTAAATAAAAATTTTACCGGTATTGAGGTCGGATATGAGAATGAGGAGTTTGAGACTTTTAGAGAAGACAGAGTTTTAGCAGATCTTTTTTTGAAGCAAAAATTTCTGCCTTACACATTTAAAGAGAGTTTGCTTTTTGATAGATCAAGAACATACGATAGCGATGATGAGGCATTTTTTCCAAAGAACTCTCTTTTTATAGTATCTCCTCAGCTTGAATGGAGCTATGACACTAGAGATAAGATACTTGAAGCCACAAGCGGTTATTTTGTAAATGCGGAGATCTCAGGCTCTCTAAAGAGTACTCTATCGGATGCCTCTTACTACAAATTCAGAGCCAACGGCGGCTACATTATTCCAATAAATGATTCTATTTTGGGTCTAAGAGCAACATTTGGCACACTCGGTGTTAGCGATGGATATATTCCCGCCTCTTATCGTTTTTTTGCCGGAGGAATGTACTCTAACCGTGCTTACGGCTATAGAAAACTTGGTCCTACAGATACTAAAAATGATCCTCTCGGCTCAGACTCTGTTTTAGAAGCAACAGCCGAAGTGCGTTTTGATATCTACGGCAACTTGAGGGGAGTTCTTTTTAGCGACAATACATATTTGGGAAACGGATCTATTCCTAGCTACGATAACGGGTATTACAGTGTAGGTTTTGGGCTTCGTTATAAAACTCCCATCGGTCCTATTGCCATAGACTTTGGTTTTGATACGGCAGATCCTACAAAACAGTATGCACTTCATTTCCATATCGGAGAGTTGTTTTGATAAAAAAAATCTACCTTTTTTTTTCAAATCTTTCTATATTGCTAATGCTCTTTGGGGCGATTGGTTTTTTTGTCCTCTTTGGGCAAGATGCCATTTTGTTTTTGGCGCAAAAGTACTTAAGCGAAAATGCCATTGAGTATAAAACTGTTGAAGGCAGGCTCTTTGACGGGATCGTAATTAAAGATTTAAACTATAAAGATAGTATAAAAATAGATGAGATAAGAGTCTCTTACAATCTCTTAATGCTACTTAATCCTACTTTAGGATTGAAATACCTCAGTGCCGATGGAGTTCATGTAGACATTGATAAAATTTTACAACTTCAAAATCAAGACTCTAAGATACCCATCTTTGCGTTAAATATCTCACATGTAGATTTAAAAAGAGCCAATATCATCTATAAAGAGGAGTCCTATGCTTTGGATCTTAGCGGAGAGAATTTGAGTATTAGAGATACGCTGGATTTTGAGAGTGTAAAGCTCGATTTAAATTCGCCATACGCCAAAGCATCCATAACAGGTAAAATTAATTCAAATCGCCTAAAAGGAAAGTCCACTCTTGTCGTGAATGAGAAGTACTTGAAATTTATGGATGAGAAGCCTAAAAAACTTTATGCGGATGTAGATATATCTTTAAAAAATATGCATATCAAAACATCTGCCAATATGGTGACTCTAAAAAATATAGAGAACCTTGAGCTAAAGAGTGCCGACATTGAGATGCTCTACCGTTTTGAGGATGATTTTCTAACTCTTTTTGCAAAATATGGAGCCTTTTATGACGGTTTTGAGGCTTTTGCAAAACAGGAGATCCGTATAGGGTTTGACTCTGTCTACGAATCAAAATTAAATGTAGATCTTCTTAAAGATAGATACGAACTTCCTTTTAAAGGTTTTGTACTAAAAACAAAAACAGACTATAACGGCACTAGAGCGGATTTTGACACAAAAGACTTCATTGTAAAGGGATATACGAAAGATTATAAAAACTACTCATTTAAGGCAGATACTCTTTATGCGAATATGGATGGAAAATTAGAGTTAGGCAAAAACCTATTTTCAATCTCCGGTGAGCTTTATCCAAAAAAAGATATGCCATATTATAAAGAGCTAAAACTTGAGAAATTCCCAAAATTAAATCTTCTTTTATCTAAAAATCAAGAGGTTATAAAAGCCGATTTATCACGAGATCTCTTCTCTTTGGCACTGGAAAAAAATGAAACGGATGAGATCAAAGGTATCGCAAAAGTAGGCTCTAACAGTTTTTATATAAACGGAGATCTAAAGACAAAAGAGTTTAAAGTAGATTCAAATATAGACTCCCTCAAAACTCTTCTTAGGGAAGTTGACTTAAAACTATTTGATAAAGAACTGCCATTTGACGCAAAGCTAAAAGCATCCTCCATTATCTCCTATAAAGATAAACTTGAAATAACGACAAAGGTTGACTTGTCGTATTATACGCTCAAACTTGATTCTCAAAATATATATAGCGGCAGAGATGCTTTTTTTGAATTTTTTTATACAAACAATGAAGTCACGCTTAAAAGATATAAACTTGAGATTTCAAATCATAAAATAGAGTCGCAAAAACCATCAAAAATAGTTATAGACAAAGATGGAAACTTAGTTCTTAGAGAGTTTTGGGTTTATGACAATCTTCTCTTTAGCGGAAAGATTATTCCATCAAACATGAGTGCAGATTTGCGTTTGAAAAGTGATAGTTTTCATTATGAGACAAAAGATATAAATGCAACTTTAAGCATGGATCTGCAACTTTTTATAGATGGCAACGGAGTTCAAAAAGTCGACGGGGAAGTGACAGTTTTAGACGCTACAATCATGTACGCTCCGCAAAGAGAGTATGCCATAGGCGATGAAGATATCATTATCATTCAAGATATAAAAACGCAAAAGAAGATGGCAAATAGAGATCTGAATATCCGTATAAGTTCATTAAAACCTATTCGTTACAAGACAAAAGAGGCAGATGTTACATTTACTCCTAACCTGACTGTCTATCAAGAGATGAGTGGAAAAATACAGCTTTTTGGGATGTTGCAAGTTCATGAGGGAAAAATTAAAATAAGCGATAAAGTTTTTGAAGTTGATGAGAGTGAAATCTACTTTTATGACGGTGCATACACAAATCCACACTTAAACCTAAACCTGCATTATTATACGCTTGACAATATAGATATAGAAATTTTTATAACAAACCGACTGAATTCTCCTGTAATACTGTTTGCTTCAAATCCGCAGATGAGTCAAGATGACATAATGTCCTATATTCTCTTTGGCGGCACTGCTTCATCTGTTTTTAATACAACAGGCAGTTCAACCACATCACTAAGCAGCGTGCTTCTTGGTGCGGGATTGAAAGAGATGCTTAACAAATCTACAAATCTAAAGATAGACACTTTAAATATCTTGACAAATCAAGACGGAACGCTTGGATATGAAATCGGAACAAGATTTAGCAAGAAAATTCGCATTGTGTATAAAAATGATGAGATCTCATCTGTCATACTGCAGTATAGTTTAAGCAAATCACTTAGAATTGATGTGGATATAAAAGAGACCGGGCAGGGAGTAAGTATATACTACATGAAAGATTTTTAATTTTTAGCTGCAATATCTTTGATATTTTTCATTGTTTTAAGACATATTTTTGTCTAAATATAGATATATAATTTGTATATTAAAAATAGGAGATAAATATATGCAAAACCTTCTTATAGGGATAAATTCATTAGGTGCAAACACATTAGGTTACATTCATAAAACGACTAAGCTTGGGGAGTTAAAGCAAGTTAGTGAAATGTTATTGTTGAGCGATGCGTCTGATCGGAATTCTGTAGATTACCCTTTTGCAGCAATTGGATGTTCTCGTGCATTTAATATAATTAATACTAATACTACGAATATAAAAGATGAAGATGAACTATTTAACTATATCCAAAAAGCAAAAAAAATCATAATTTTTGTAGGTGTAGGCGGAGTTTTTTCAAATAATATTTTTATAGAATTGATTGAGAAGATTGATAGAGAAAAACTATATATAGTGGCAGTTTCACCTTTCTCTTTTGAAGGTAAAGCTAAAGCCGCATTGGCTAAACATATGCTGCAAGTACTTACACAGGCACATATAGGATGTGTACTTTATCCTAACGATGATTTATTAGATTGCAATAATACATTGGGTGTTGTAGCCCTTATGGAGCAATTTTTTGATAAAATCGTATCTGAAACATTCTATAACCAAGAGGGTAAGTACATTGGCATATGATTTGAAAAATAAGTTGGTAGTTGCTATCAGTTCAAGGGCATTGTTTGATCTTGAAGAAGAGAACAAGATATTTGAAGAAAAAGGGTTAGATGAGTACTACGCATACCAAATGCAAAATGAAAACAGTCTGCTTGAAAAAGGTACTGGATATCGCCTTGTAGAAAACATACTTAGAATCAACAACTATTTTACAAAAGATGAAAAACAGGTAGAAGTTATCATTTTATCCAAAAACAATGCTGCAATAAGCTTGAGAATAACAAATGCGATTAACTATTACGGACTTCCTATAGAGAGATCTGGTTGGACAAGTGGTAACAATTTATCGACATATCTTGAAGCTTTTAATGTAGATTTGTTTTTAAGTGCAAATGAGAGAGATGTCGCAGATGCTATAGAAAACGGTGTTGCGGCTGCAAAAATCCTACCTACTTCAAAGCAAAATACCGCCTCTTTGGGTGAACAAGTACGCATAGCATTCGACGGTGATGCGGTACTCTTTAGCCCCGAATCAGAACTTATCTATAAACAATACGGCTTAGAAGCATTTATAGAACACGAGAAGGCAAACAAAGACAACCCTCTCTCCTATGGTCCGTTTGCAAAACTGCTCCATACACTCTCTACTATCCAATCAAAGTTTAAAGACTCTGCTTCGCCAATTAGAACTGCTTTAGTAACTGCTAGAGGTGCGCCTACTCATGAGAGAGTTATCAAAACGCTCAATGTTTGGGGCGTAAGAATCGATGAGGCATTTTTTCTAGGCGGAAGTGAAAAGTCGCAAGTGTTAAAAGCTTTTGGTGCGGATATCTTCTTTGATGATCAAGATGTGCATCTGGAACTCTCCTCCTCGGTTGTGCCTAGTGCTAAAGTGATTCATAAAGAATTAGAACAATCAAGAGAGTGATTCCGCATATGAGAGAATCTGTTTTTTAACACTATCCGCTAACCACTGAGGCTCAAGCACTTTGATGTATGGTATATAGTAAAATATGAGAGGCATTATCTCCATCGCATCGGTTATGTGTACAACCAACTCAATGGAGCCGTCGCTCTCTTTGCCGACGATAGACTGGCTTTTAAGTGGTTTTCTCTCAAAGTACTTTACTATATCTTTGTCTATATACAGATGCACATCAAACAACTCTTTATCCAGATCAAACCAGATGGAGTTTGCTTTTTTTAACCTATCTTCGATATTGCTAGAGACTTGAAACAGCTCATTGGTAAGTGTCAGGTTTGCTATAGATTTGAGATGAAACTTTTTGAACTTGTGGTTATTGTTGACATCCAAACAGAGCAGATACCAAAACCCTTCAAAAAATGCGAGTTTAAGAGGTTTAACACGAAAGATACCTTTTCTATACTCAAACTCTACTTGCATTTTTGCTTTGATGGCATTTTCAAGCTTTGAAAAAGTCTCTATATGGCTCTCTTCCAAACTTTCGCTATCTAAGTTCGCAAATATAGGATGTTCAAGTTGTTGCGTGATCTTGCTAAGGAGGGAGTGCGCTTTGCCATAAAAAGAGATACCGCCGTTTTTTGCCATCTCATCAAGGATGCCAAGGATAATTCTCTCGTTAGAGTTGAGCGTATCGCTTGCGAGTTTTTTATCTATCTTCCAAACTCTACCCGATTTTACCGCTCCAAAAGGCTCAAGAACTTCATACAGATCTCTTTGTATGGTTTTTGTGCTGACACCAAGCTCTTTTGAGAGTTGGACAATTGTTACGCCATCACTTGTTCGATTTAGCAACTCATAGATGGTGTTGATGCGATCCCATTTCATATTTGTGGTAGGTTTGTTTATCTGAGGCATAGAGTATCCTAGGAAAATAAAGTTGTTTTATTATACAAAAGTTAGCATAAAAATAAGACAAAAAAGTGTCCTAATAGTCTGATATAGTTTTAAAACTCAAAGCAATCGTATGATGAGGATTTGGTGAAATGGGTTTTGGTATAATATTGAAAATAAATAAGGGATATTATGGATAAAAATATAGGTTCAGCAACGATTAAAAAATTATTTGAAAAAAAGATTGACATACCACATTATCAAAGACCCTATTCTTGGGAAAAAGAGCAAGTTGAGGATTTGATTGAGGATTTGATAGAAGCATTTCATAATAAAAAAGATAAATACCTTATTGGAAATATTATTTTTCATGAAAAAGAAAATCACAAATTAAATATTGTCGATGGACAACAAAGAACTATTACTTTGGCTTTGATACTTAGTGTTTTAAATGAATGCAGTTTTACAGAGTGTAAATTAAACCTAAATTCAGATCAAAAACAATCAGAAAATAATACATACTGCACATTTTTAAACGAAGCCGAAATAAGCCAACTAAGCGCAAAAAGACTAAAAGAAAATCATCAAATTATAAAAAATAGATTAAAACAAAACAACGAATTATATAATTTTATTTTGGAAAATGTAATAGTAACTTACATTAAAACAACATCTCAAGATGAATCTTTTATCCTTTTTGACTCGCAAAATACAAGAGGAAAGCCACTAGCAAGAAAAGACTTATTAAAAGTGCATCATCTTCACCACATGGAAAAAGAGAAGCTGCAAATAGATATTAGAGAAAAATATGCCAAAAAATGGGAAGAGATAGAAAAACAAAAAGGCGAAGATAGCTTAGAGTATATGCTAGAGTTTTTAATAGGACTTCCAAGACTTGCCATAAGAGGGGAACTTCAAAAAGAGCATATAAAACAAATAGATGTTTTTAAAGAACTTAAAACCAAATCGAGTAAAACTCAACTTAACAAATATAATCAACCAGCACTGTTTAAAAATTTTTATTTTGACTTTGAAAAAAGAGAAGTATCTTATGAATTTGTAGATGAGATAACAATAACTTTTGGAAACAAATTTTTTACAGATAATCTTTTGTCTATGCCTTTTGAAATATCGCTATCAGTCATAGGTGGAGAACGATTTTTTTGGTTTGTTTTAAAATATAGTGAATTGCTAGATAAAATAAAAGACAAAAATTTTTACAAAAAACTAGATAGCGTTGACGGCACAGGCAATTTGTATCTTAAAAAGATATACAAAAGTGCTTTGTTTTTTTACTCTGATAAATTTGGAGACTATAAATTTGATGAGTTTGCAATGAGCTTATCTAAATTATTTATAATCCTAAGGGTTTCTTATGATTCAATCAATCCTGCTACGGTAATAAATTTTATGTGGGATAAAGAAAATAAATTCGATATATTTAAATCCATATATCTAAATTCTGCAAGTGAAGATATAATTGATCAAATTGAGCAATATTTAATGTATGCTGATAAAAATAAAATTGAAAGTTTTAATGAAAAAAATAAAAACGATATAAGAAGTTATGATACGAAGAAACAATTTATAGATTGTTTTAATAAACAAATTACTAAAAGTTTGATTGGAGAAAAGAAATGAATGAACATATTATAAAAAAACTAGATGACAAATTAATAGAAAATTCAATTTTTAGAATTCCCCTCTATCAAAGACCGTATAGTTGGAAAGAACAACATATAGAACAGTTGTTGATTGATCTTTCTAATCATGAGCCTAAAGATAAAAAATATTTTGTCGGAAATATCGTTTTAAGTCAAGCTTCAAAAGAAAATGATAAAACTACTTACGATGTGATAGATGGACAACAAAGGCTCACTACTATTTTTCTAATATCTACTTTAGCTAGAGAAGGCAAGCTATTTTCAAGTCTTAAACTCTCTTATGAAATTAGAAAAGAAGATAAAGAGTTTTTGGAAGAATTAAGAGCTGAAAATGGCGAAGTTAATAAATGTAAAACAGAAAATAGTGCAAATCCTCAATTTAAAAGCAATATAAATACAATAAGAAAGTTTTTAAATGAAAAGAAATATGAAAAGCAAGATTTATGTGAATTGCTTGCTAAAGTCAATCTAGTATTTACTATTTTGCCAGAAAATACAGATATTACAAAGTATTTCGAGATTATGAACAATAGAGGAAAACAGCTAGAAAAACATCAGATACTAAAAGCTAAATTTTTAAATCGTTTAAATGGTAAAACTGCCAAATATGCAAAAATTTGGGATGCTTGTAGTAATATGGATGTTTATATAGAAGACTTTTTATTTAAAGATGCGGAAGATAAAAAAGCTGAATTTAGAAAAAAATTACTTACTGATTTTTCCATAGAAAGCATTTCAAGTGATAACAATACTGAAGCAAATTCAACAATTATTGAACTATTAAAACCAGAAAGCAAGGGTGAAGAAAAAGATTCAACTGAAAGTTTTAAAGAATATAGTTCTATAGTCAAATTTCCTATATTTTTACTTCATTGTCTAAAGTTATATGCAAAAAATGATATTACGCTTGATGATAATAAACTGATAGAACATTTTAATAATAATTTTTTTAATGGTAAGACACTGCCAGATAAGCAAAAAGAATTTATGAACTTTATGCTCAAACAAAGAATTCTATTTGATTATTTCATCTTCAAACGAGATTCTTCTGAGAATAAAAAGCCATTTTTTGAAGAAATTATATTAAATGAAAAAAATTCATTTAAAACAAACAATGAACTGCTTATGATTCAACTTTTGTTTAATATTAGTTCAAACTATCAAAGCCAAGAGTGGTTGAGTGTTGTTTTGCAATGGTTGAATACTAATTTCAAAATAGAGAACAATAAAATAGCAGATAATTTTTATTCTGATTATCTTAAGTTTTTAGAATGTTTTGATAGAGAGTTGGCAAAAGAGAGATTATGTAATGGCACACTAATAGATAAAATAAACAGCTATTTAAAACAAGAAAATACAGCTTGTGATGATGATAAAAATTTTGAATATAAATTAAATGAAATCTTACATCAAGGTACTTCAACACCTCACTATTGGTTTTATAAGCTGGATTATTTGTTGTGGAAAGATAAAAATATTTTGAATCAGTTGTCTAAAAGATTTGAAAAGTTTGATAAATCAAATTTTCGTCTTTCAAGGCTAAATTCAATAGAACATATTCATCCGCAAAGTAAATGCAAAGAGTGGGAAGAGCAAAATGTTGATAAATGTACAAAAGTAGATTGTTTTGGTAATTTAGCACTTATAAGCAATCATATGAATTCAGCTTTAAATGCACAAGAAGGTCAAAACAAAAGGCAAGATATTCAAAAACAACTAAACAACGGCACAATCGAAAGCCTAAAGATGATTTTAGTTTACAGCAAATATGAAAAATGGACTCAAGAAGAATGTGATACTCATCAAAAAGAGATGATAAATTTGCTTTGTTGTGATTTAGGGTTTAAAAATGATAATACTGAATGTAAAAGTGAGGAATAAACTATGACTATATCAATTCATTGTCAAACAATATTTAATGATTATAATTTTTTCAAAAGCACTTTGGATCAAATTTTAGATAAATATCCAAATATTCAAAAGTGCTTAACAGGCAGAACAACACCTACTAAATTTTCAAAACGATATTTTTTAGATAAAAATATCGTTTGTGAGCAACCAAAACTATCAAACTTAAAGATTCAAAGACAATATAAAATTGTGGAAATTTCTGATTTGTGTATTTTTTTTTATAATAAAAATACGCCATCAAAATACAATATTACCGGAAAAACTTTAGTTAGAGCCAATAATTTAAAAAAAGAAATTATTGTTTTTGAATATAAAATTTTGAATGCAGATAACGAATCTTAGGAAATCCAGATGACCCTCTCTAAATCCCAATACATCCGCGGGCTTCAATGTTATAAGTCTTTGTGGCTCTATAAACATAAACCCGAACTAAGAGACACACCAGATAAAGCACAAGAGTCGTTATTTAGCAACGGTTATAGCGTGGGCAAGGCGGCGAAAGAGCTTTTTGTAGGCGGTGTGGAAGTAGAGTTTGATGCCGATGATTTTGGCGGGATGATCGCTAAAACAAAAGATCTTATGCAAAGCGGCTATGAAGTTATCTATGAAGCGACATTTAAAGAAAACGGTATATTTGCCATGTCGGATATACTTGTAAAAAACGGCGATGGCTGGGATATGTACGAGGTAAAAGCAAGTACTGGAGTAAAAGAGTACCATATAAATGACGCTTCGGTGCAGTGGTATGCACTCAGTAATGCGATAAAGTTAAACAAAGCCTATATAGTCCATATCAATAACAGCTACACACGAGAAGACAAGATAGATGTAAACAAACTCTTTAACATTGCAGATATAACCGATGAAGTGCAAAACAGACAGCACCTCATACCTATGCACATTGAAGCGATGTTTTCGATGCTTAAGGCGGATATGCCGGATACAGACATAGGCACACATTGCAGTGAGCCTAATAGTTGCGATTTTAGAGGGCATTGTTGGTCGCATATCCCATCGCCTTCGGTTTTTGATCTATACCGTATGAATAGTACTAAAAAATTTGAGATGTACTACAAAGGAGTAAAAAACTATGAAGAGATACCAAATACTTTTGGGCTAAATGCAACTCAAAGGCTTCAAGTAGATAGCAACAAATCAAAAGAGGTTTATATAGACAAAAGAGTTATACAAAACTTTCTTGATAAACTGGTTTATCCTCTAAACTTTTTCGATTTTGAGACATTTCAAAATGCTATACCGAGGTTTGACACCCAAAGACCCTATATGCAGATACCTTTTCAGTACTCTCTTCACATACTGCATCAAGATGGCAGACTTGAACACAAAGAGTTTTTAGGTAATGAAAATCTTGACCCCAGAGAGAGCTTGATAGAGCAGATGTTAAACGACATCACGCAAAAAGGAAGCATAGTCGCATATAACCAAGCTTTTGAGATAGGACGCATAAGAGAACTTGCAGCGTTTAAAACAGACAAAAAAGATGAGCTTTTATCTTTGGTAGATAGGTTTGTAGATCTGATAGTACCATTTAGAGGTACAGGATACTATCATCCCGATTTTAACGGCAGTTTTTCCATCAAGTCCGTACTTCCTGCGATGTTTCCAAACGATGATGAACTTAACTACAAAAAACTAGGCTCTGTTCAAAACGGCGGCGATGCTATGGAGACTTTTGCAAATCTTTATCTGCTAAAAGACAAATCTAAGCGAGAAGAGATAAGAAAAGACCTTTTGGCATATTGCCGTCTTGATACTTTAGCGATGGTTAGGATTTTGGAAAAATTGATGCAAATAGCAAAGGTTTAATTTGTGGACACATAACTGTCCTCTTATGATAGTAATATTTTGCAAAGTGATTGTAGAACATTCATAAATCACTAACTCAAAGAACGGAGTGCAAAATGAAACTCACTGATACACTTGAATTAGTCTCTTACAGAAAAGATGTAGATTATTTTCCCAGACGAAGTAAACCCTTTGACTACACAATAAAATATATTTTTTATGCAAACGACTATAGAGTAGAGTTAGAAATCCAATTTTCGATTATCGATTATACTTTATGCTACCGTCTGCCTATTATAAATTTTGGTTATGACGTACATATTGAAGAGTTTAGCAAAAAAAATGGAAGATATGTAAGTGTCGATGATTATGATGATGAAGATGGTCGATTCAGTGTAAAATACATAACAAACAAGCAAGATAGAAAGATATTGCTAAAAATAGTTCAAAAAAACCTTGAACACTATGTTAAAAGAGTTAATCCGCCGCTTATCATAAGAGGTCCGCTTGGTAACTTTAAACAGCACTCTGCTAGATACCTAAAAAACGGAGAGATTATCATTAATGCAGGATACCAACAAATTGTTGCCTCTTACAATGAAGTACCGGATATATCTACAAAAAAAAGTTTTAAAGATACAGTAAGCGAACTTTTTTATATCTATGCAAAAGATGAATTTGCAAAAGAGGAAGTTATAAAAAACTACTTGCTAAAACAAGACGCCATATGTCAAGAAAAAATAGCGGCATAAGAAGTTTTTAGATGTTAAAACTACTCCTAGAACTCAACGAAAAACTAAAAGCTATAGAAGAGTGCATAATTTTTAAATGCAATGAACTTGACGCAAAGCTATCAAACGAATTGTCTCTAAAAAAAGATGATATGGAGGATTATGAACTTGAGTTGGTGGTTAGTTTTTTTCATAAAGATTTGGAAGATCCCAGCTATGAACTAAATGAGAGCATGAAACACATCGTAACAGACTCTCATTATGGTTTTATAGGTAGCGAAGAGAACTATTTTTATTATCCAAAAAATGACTTTAGCTCAAAGTATGATTGTTGCGGACTTTTTTATAGGCTTTATAAGGGTTTGTCTGTAAACAACATTTTAAGTATAGAGACTATCTGGTGGGATATTATGCCAAAGTACCAGTATAAAGTCTTGTTTGAACCTGTTCTAAACAAAATAGCAAAACGATCCAATATAATCTACTCTAAAGATTATAATATTTATATACCACAAGCTGCAAATAGTGAAAAATTTGTGATTAAGCGGCTTGATAGAATCTATTTTTATTTGAGTGCAGAGTTTAAATCAATAAACGAGACATTTTTAAAACCACTTAGTGATGAAGAGCTATTCTTTTACCATTCTCAAGAGTATATCGATAGGCTAAAAAGCGATACCAAGCTTATGGAGTCCATACTACGAGTTTCTTTACCTGAGTACTTGTCGCTTGATATGGTACATAGATATATACTCTCGAGTATAAAAACTCAGTGTAGCGGAACGATAAAAGCAGCCGAGTTAGCCATGAGAGATGGTTGGGCTATCAATCTTGGAGGAGGATTTCACCATGCATACAAAGACAGAGGCGGTATGTTCTCCCCATACAACGACTACGCACTTGCAACGATACATTTAAGAAAAAGCTTTCCTATACTAAAAATAGCCTATATAGACCTAGATGCCCATGTGGGAGACGGTGTGATAGAGTTTGTAAAAAGCGATGCAAACTTTTGGGTGTTTGATATGTACTTTGCAATCGATAGAGATTTTGAAAAAGGGTTTGATTTGCGTTCAACCAAAGACTCTAAAATAAACCTTATAGCTTTAAACAAACAGACAAAAGATGATTTCTATCTCAATGTTTTGAAAACCAATTTGACAAGGTTTATAGATGCTCTAAACCCTGATTTTATATTTTATAACGGCGGCAGCGGCGATATGTTCGGCATGATGGACATAAGCGTAGATGGTATGATAAAGAGGGATCTCTTTGTTTTTACACTTGCAAAAGAGAGAAACATCCCTATATGTATGTGTTTAAGCGGCGGATACAGATATGAAAACTACAAAGCTGTATCACAGAGTCTTGCGGAAGTTGTGAAGATGATGAGCTAAGAGAAAATTTAAGACAAAAAATATCTTAGTATTACAGTAAAATTTTATTTTCCAAACCAGAAGAGGCGATAATGAATCGTAGAAAATGATGTATATGAAAATTCTCCATACAACAGACCTTCATTTTAACAAACATTGGTTTGAGTGGGTTGCATCACAGCAATCAAATTATGATGTGTTTTGTATTACCGGTGATTTTTTGGAAAGTTCAAAAGAAGAAACTCTAAGTGAACAAATAGAGTGGATAACAAATTGGATGAGAAGTTTTAAAAAACCTCTTCTTGTGTGCAGTGGCAATCACGATATAGAGGATCTTGATAATGAAGATTGGCTAAATAAGATTTCAAATGTTTATATTGATAATAGTATCAAAACTATTAACGGTATAAAATTTGGATGTGTACCATATATAGCACCTGATTTTATGGAGTTTGATGATTGTGATGTGCTTCTTTATCATATTCCACCGGCTGCTTCAAAAACAGCCATTCATAAAATAACCAAAGCCGATTGGGGAGATAAAGAATTATCCAGATTATTGCAAAAAGAGTTTTTAAAACCTAAAATTTTACTTTGTGGACATATGCATCATCCAAAAAACACAAGTGATATAATAAAAAATACCACTATCTATAACCCTGGAGCAGATAAGACAAAGTTAACTCCATTGCATTATATTATAGAGATATAAAAACAGACAAAAAGAATAGGAGTTATACATTACAAGTAAACCGCAAAATTAAAATAGGTAGAATATAAAAATAGTTATATCAATTGTAAAACAGCTACTTTTAGCTTAAAGCAAATATTAAACTAAAAACCGCATTTTTTTAAAATCCACTTAAATAAGTCACTTTTATGTCTTGTATTCTTTGTATACTTTTTAAAATAAAAAGGATGCAGCAATGGACTACCAAGTGTTAAGTTCTAAAAATATAGTAAGCAAATCACATCTTAAAATTAAAGTACAAAAAATTATGATAAAACAATTTTCACAAGAATTATCAGATAATAATGTTCAAAAATTTCAAGAAAAAAACAGCTGGGTAGTAGCATTGTATTTTGATAGAGATGACTTGAAAATGGATTTTAATGAAGGTTGGAGTTATGTTATATATCATTGGTTTTGTTATTGCTGTAGCAGGCATGAAAAAATAAAAGCACGCTATTTTGAAAGTGATTTTTATTTAAAAAACTATGTTTGTTATAGCTGTGGTAATAAAATTTTTTTATGCGATAGCGAACTAAAAGAGGTTTTAAAAGAAAAGGCAATAATTAGCTTTAAAACTAAAATTAAATATGATACCGTTTCAATAAAAACATATATAGATACGCCTGTAGTGACTTCATCTAATACTATTGAAAATTCAAGAAAATATTTTGATTCGTTTACTATTGAATCCATATTTTTAAATTCAGAGTATTACTATAAAGATATAGAGCATATGATATATGATAATAATATTTCTTTAGAAGAAAATATTTATAATTTTTTAATAGAAAATCTTAAAAATGACAATATAAAATTTAATTATAATTGTAAAAAATATAATATAAAAGAAAAATCAAAATATGAATTATTTAGAAAATATATTGTTAATAAATATATCAAAAAGTTTGAACTTTTATTGATTTATTCTGACTTTAAAAATGCTAAAAAATTTTCTAATAGACTTCTTGCATAACCCATCAAGGAACAGCGAATCCTCTGTCCCAATTTATCAAAGCGCAAATTAGATTAAATCGCAAACCAAATCTTTTTCGTCTA
>Ga0208246_1001006_pt1 | contig 17648 bp, 29 predicted proteins | sample RifOxyD2_FD_184039 | JGI IMG/M metagenome (GOLD analysis project Ga0208246, IMG submission 184039) | Soil microbial communities from Rifle, Colorado - Rifle Oxygen_injection D2 (SPAdes) | ecosystem: Environmental > Terrestrial > Deep subsurface > Rock core/Sediment | place: Rifle, Colorado... | reverse complement strand
AGTTTATGGAGTCAGACCGGTAAAAGTGAGAGTCGCCGTCATGCCCTCAAAACAAGTTTTTGTTCGAGGAAAAAAAGGAATTAAAAGCGGGGGTAAAAAAGCGTACGTATATTTGAAGAAGGGGGATAAAATTGAATTAGTATGAAATCTTACAAACCCATAACCGATTCGCGTCGTCACATGCTCGGTATAGACTATCGCAAGGCGCTGACTTCCAGTGAACCGGAGAAATCTCTGACGAGCGGTTTCAGACGCGGTCGCGGCCGTAATAATCGCGGTCGCATTACCACCCGGCACAAGGGTGGCGGCCATAAACGCCTGTTTCGAGAGGTTGATTTTTTGTACGACAAGTATGATATTCCTTTTACTGTGAAAACTATAGAATATGATCCTAATCGCTCGGGTTTTATTGGACTTGTGGTTTATCGTGATGGAGAGAAAAGATATGTGCTTCTCCATAATAATGCACGAGTGGGGGAGACTTATATGGTTTCTGAAAAAGCGCCCGTCACACCCGGCAATCGACTTCCTCTGAGTCATATTGCAGTCGGTACTTTTGTTTACAACATTGAACTTAAGCATAGGGGCGGCGCTAAAATTGCGCGCTCCGGCGGCAATTATGCCGAAGTTTTAGCCAAAGATGTCGGATATGTGAATCTAAAGATGCCTTCGAGCGAAGTGCGCAAGGTTCCCGCTAATGCCTGGGCTACCATCGGAGAAGTTTCAAATAACGAAAATCGTTTGGTAAATATCGGTAAGGCGGGTCGCTCCCGTTGGTTGGGTATTCGTCCGACTGTCCGTGGTACAGCCATGAATCCAGTAGATCATCCGCACGGCGGGGGTGAAGGCAGGCAAGGCCGCGGTCGCCGACGCGCTATTTCTTATTATGGTAAACCAACGGGCAAGGGTCAGAAATCTCGCCGAGCTAAAAAATATTCAAACAAATTCATCATCAATCGTCGCAAGGTGGGAAAGAGATAGCGCTTGTGTTAAATTTTTATTCGTGTAGAGTAGTTTCTCATAAGGTCAAAGACAGTAAGCAGAAGGTTCTAGGGACTAGGTGCTAGGGACTAGAAAATTCGTGAGACTTGCCGAGATCAATCTCTTGGGCCTTATAAATAAAATGCCTATATCTCGTGCTAAAAAAGGAGAAATTGTTGAAAGACTGAAAAAGATGTTTAAGAACGCCAAATCTTTGGTGTTCGTCAATTTTCATGGCTTGAATGTCGCAAATGCAACTCAAATGCGCCAAGCTCTCAAGGGTGAAGGTGTTTCGTACACGGTTGCCAAGAAAACCCTGACAAAGCGAGCCCTCGCTGAGGAAGGGTTTGAGGGCGCGGAACCGTCACTTGGCGGTGAATTGGCTCTCGCATGGGGAGAAGACATGATTGCTCCAGCCCGGGGGATTTACTCTTTCCATAAGAAGTGGCCGGAGAGTCTCAAGATCACGGGTGGCATATTCGAAGGTCGTTTTATGACAGCCGCTGAAATGGCGGAGGTGGCCCAGATTCCTACCCTTGATGTTCTCCGCGGAAAATTTGTGAATATTCTCAATTCACCGATTCAACGTTTAGTAATTGGGCTTAATGAAATTAGTAAAATAAAATGACTAAAGAAACAAACAACATAGAAGTTCCCGCCAAGTTCAAAAAGATTATAGAAGAAATCGAGAACATGTCCGTTCTTGATCTAAACGAACTTGTCAAAGTATTCGAGAATAAATTCGATGTTTCTGCAACAGCCCCGACGCTTGCGGTCGGGGCTCCGACCCCGGAGGGCGTCGGAGAAGAGAAGTCAACCGCATCAGTTGAGCTGACTGACAGTGGCGCGAACAAAATTGCCATTATAAAAGTAGTTAAGGAAGTTCTCGGTCTTGGTCTCAAGGAGGTTAAAGATTTGGTGGACGCCGCACCCTCGATGATTAAGGCGGATATGAAAAAGGAAGACGCGCAAGCGCTCAAGAAGCAGATAGAAGAAGCCGGCGGCAAGGTAACGCTTAAGTAGTAAGATCGTGCCTAGCGGGATAGAATAGACTAATGCAATCCGTTTCTCATATTTTTGGCGGAGAAGCCAAAGTCAAAATCATGCGCCTGTTTATTTTCAATCCGGGATTGACTTTTACTCCAGCCGAAGTGGCCAGTCGTGTTAAAGAAAGGCCACACGTAGCTCGTCGAGAACTCGGCATTCTGACCAAAGCAGGTCTAATTAAACGACGAGCTAAAGGGTTCATGCTCGACATTTCCTATTCCTATTTGTCGGCAATCGAGAATTTTCTGATAGACGCTACACCTATTACTGACAGAGAGATAATTAAGAAAATTTCTCGCGCCGGCAATATCAAACTCATCTTAATTTCCGGTATCTTTTTGCACGACCGAGATTCGCGCGTCGATCTTCTCATAGTGGGGGATCACCTGAAACAAGCAAAATTATTATCAATCATGTCATCCATTGAAGCTCTTCTTGGCAAAGAGTTGCGTTACGCCGCTTTTGAAACTGTTGATTTTCGCTATCGTTTAAGTATTTATGACAAACTTATTAAGGACATTCTAGATTACCAACACAAAAAAATCCTTAATAAATTGGGTATCTAGTCCACCTTGTCGACAGACAGGATATCCACACCCCCTTAAACTAATCAACACTTACTCTGTTTATTGGGTGTATAATGGATTACGTACCCTCTTTAGGGTGGTCATAATTAGAAGCTAAGTGCATTTGCACAGATATTGAGCCTAAAAATATAGAATATATGTTATTAAACACATGGACAGAAGTTCTAGCCCTTTCCTTCCAGAATCTCTGGGTGGGGGTGGTTGGATTTGTCCCGAACCTTGTTATTGCTATTATCATCCTTATTCTCGGATGGTTAGTTGGGGCCCTTTTTGGCCGGGCAATTTGGCAGGTGTTCAAGTCTTTGAAGGTTGATGATGCGCTTCGTCGAGCAGGATTCGACTCGTTTCTGCGTCGCGGAGGTATTGATCTTGATTCCGGAGCATTTGTTGGGGGTCTGGTAAAATGGTTTGTGATCGTAATGTTTCTGATTGCGGCCTTGGATGTCTTGGGCCTTTCGCAAGTCAATCTCTTTCTTCAAGAAGTGGTGCTTGGCTATTTACCTCAAGTGCTCGCTGCCGCTCTGGTTCTTCTGGCGGCTGGTGTGATCGGTGATGTCACCGGACGCGTTGTTATCACGGGAGCCCGAACGGCGGGCATAGATTCGGCGCACTTTGTCGGTGCGGTTGCCAAGTGGGCTATTTGGATTTTTGCCATTCTGGTGGCGCTTTCCCAACTTGGTATTGCCGTTGCGTTTAGTCAAACTCTCTTTACCGGCATTGTCATCGCAGTCTCACTAGCTCTAGGCCTCTCCTTCGGTCTCGGCGGACAGGAAGCGGCTTCTCGCTTCATTGAAAAAATTCGCGGAGAAATGAGTGGAAAAAATCACAATTAACTTCCGGGTATTATTTAGCTAGATAATACCCACGTTTTTTCGTGACTCCCCAAAACCCCTTCATATGAGGGGGTTTTGTGTTAAAATAAATGTATGGCACAGGAGCAAATAAATGAAGATATTAAATGGCTTGAGAGGCAACTTGAGGCAAAAAAGCGCGAGCTGGCGGGAGGTGGCCCAGAAACAAAGGAAGAGCGTGAGATTGTGAAGGAAGTTATCAAAGAAACTGTCACCGACAAACCAAATGCGTCTGCCCCCGCGGCGAAACTTTCGGACAACGACGCTAAAAAATCCGTTTTGGATCTGAAAGAAAAAGAACATGGAGATATCATACAGAACCTAGTTCAGATAGCTTTCTCGAAAAATCTTCTCTCGGCGTTAAAAGTGGCCGAGTCTCTGAATAACCCGCACATACTTGACGAATTTCACGATACTTTAGCCGATCAGTATTACCAAAAACTTCTCAATGCTCGAAAATTAAGATGAACCCGGGTTTGATAATTATCTTATTGTTTCTTACCATTGCGGCTTTATCTTTTTTATACATTTATCTTAATGTCAGAAGAATCAACAAGGTCTCTGGTGGTCTCGGACTTCAGCTGTTTTTGGTTTCCATTCCCGAATCAATAAAGGAGACCGAAAATCCGACTGAAGCGCGAAAGAACTTCATCGCCCAGATGGAAAAGTTTTTAGTCGGACTTTCGGGGTTAAAGAAGGGAGATTCTTTCTCGCTTGAGCTTGCTTGTCACAACGACGGCTCGGAGATTTTTTTCTACATTGCGTTTCCGAGAAAATCTGCGCAACTTTTGGAATCCCAACTGCACGGCGCCTTCCCGGAGGCCAAAATTGATAAAGTAAATGATTATAATATTTTTCACCCGGAAGGAACTTCGCGCGGAGCGAGTTTGGGGCTTGCAAAAAATCAGTTTCTGCCCATAAAAACATATCAGAAATTGGAGTCCGATCCGTTAGAAACAATCACTTCAGCGTTCTCGAAGATAAACGAGTACGGAGAAGGAGCGGCCCTGCAGCTCGTCTTGCGTCCCGCTGGAAAAAAACTTGAAGGGCCGATTCACAAAGTTATCGAAAAATTGAAAGAAGGTAGGCCGAGGAAAGAAGTTCTCGGAGAAAAGAATATCGCCGAGGAAGCGATCTCAATTTTTAAGGCTTCTGGAAAAAAGTCAGAGGAAAAAATATCTGCTCCGGTATACGACGAAGGATTGGTAAAAAGACTTGAAGGCAAGGCTGCGAAACCAATTTTTGATATAAATGCGAGACTGATTGTTTCGGCCGGGACACCAGACGAAGCGGACCGAATTATGAAGGAATTTGAGGCGGGCTTCTACCAATTTACGGACCCGGAAGGGAACGGTATTAAGCCAATAAACATTTTCGGAAAATCTTTCAAGCAGCTGGTCGAAAATTTTTCGTTTAGGCTTTTTGATCAGACCCGGGCAGTTGCGCTGAATGTTGAAGAAATAGTAAGTCTTTATCATTTTCCATATTCCAAAAAAGCGGCCCCGCAAGTGAGAATGCTAAAATCCCGCGAGGCGACCCCGCCTGTAAATTTGCCCAAGGAGGGGATTTTAATTGGCAAGAGTGCTTTTCGCGGAGAGGAGCGAGAGGTGCGGATCAAAAAAGACGACAGGCGCCGCCACTTCTATACGATCGGGCAGACGGGCACAGGTAAATCCGTTTTGCTCCAAAATATGATTGCGCAGGATATTAGGAACGGCGAGGGTGTGGCGGTGATCGATCCGCACGGCGAGCTTATTGAAAAAATTCTTGAGCTTATTCCGAGAGAGCGGGCGGAGGACGTAATTTATTTCGATCCGGGGGACACTGCGTATCCGATGGGGCTCAACATGCTCGAATACGATCCGAGATTTCCGGAGCATAAAACTTTGATTGTAAACGAGCTTTTGGATATTTTTAACAAACTATTTAATATGGCCACTGCCGGCGGACCAATGTTCGAGCAATATTTCAGGAACGCGGCTCTGCTTGTCATGGAAGATCCAGAATCAGGGAATACTCTTCTTGAAATCGAGAAAATTTTGGCGGATAAATCTTTCAGGGACTATAAATTGTCAAAATCGAAAAATATAGTTGTCGATATGTTCTGGCGCCAAATTGCGGAGAAAGCCGGAGGGGAAGCTTCGCTCCAAAATATGGTTCCTTACGTTGTCTCGAAATTCGATACGTTTCTAGCGAACGATATTATGCGCCCGATAATCGCGCAGGAGAAATCTTCTTTTAATGTACGCGAAGCGATGGATAATAAAAAGATTTTACTCCTAAACCTTTCGAAGGGGAGATTGGGCGAGCTTAACTCGAGTCTTTTGGGATTGATTATGGTCGGGAAAATTTTGATGGCGGCTTTGTCCCGCGTGAATATGCCAGAGGCAGAACGGCAGGACTTCTATCTATATATCGACGAGTTTCAAAATGTGACGACGAAATCCATCGCGACGATTTTGTCCGAGGCGAGGAAATATAAACTGGATCTTATCTTAACGCACCAATTTATTGGTCAGCTTGAGGAAGATATTCAAAAAGCGGTTTTCGGGAACGTCGGCTCGATCTGCTCCTTTAGGATCGGCTCGGACGACGGGGAGTATATGGAAAAGCAGTTTGCGCCGACTTTTATCGCGCCTGACCTTTTGAATATAGACAACCGAAATGCATACTTAAAATTGCTTGTCGACGGGCAGACCACAAAACCCTTCAACATAAAAACCATCGCTCCAGAGAAAGGCAACCCAGAGATGGCGGAATATATCAAACAACTCTCCCGCTCCAAATTCGCCCGCCCGAGAGAGGGGGTTGAAGAGGAGATTAGAAAAAGACACACTGAGAAATAAGATATATACTTAAGACAATATGAAAGAAGGCAATCAATTTGAGCAAGCTGATCCGAAGAATACCGATAGAGCATTAACGTCCGAGGAAATGATGAAAGAGCCGGAGGAATTTGCTGAACAAATGAGAAAACTCATGAAACTTGTTGGAGAGGGAAAAGTTACAGATGAAGTCAAGTATGATGAAAAGACCGGGGATATTGTTGGGAGGATTATGAAAGACGCAAAGACGGGCGAGACTGTCTTTTGGGAAGATGAAAGGACAATCGATATTTTGATCAAACAGTTAGACGAATCTTTTCTGGGGGAAAATTAGAAACAGCAACTTTGGTTGACTTTGGGCCTAGATTTCTATAGTATGACTCGACGGCTCGGAAGAGCTTGTTTCATTTAATTAACATGACCAGGTCATCCAAAAAAGGTCCATATGTTGACCCCCGAGTATTGAAAAAAATAGAGGGCAAGAATCCCACAACGGCGGGTGTCATTAAGACCTGGTCACGGGCCTGCCAGATTGCGCCGGAAATGGTCGGTTATACTTTCGGAGTCCATAACGGAAAGACTCACATAGAAGTATTTGTTACCGAAGATATGGTTGGTCACCGTTTGGGCGAATTTGCGCTGACGCGCAAATTCGTCAGGCACGGCGGCAAAATGCAAAAGGAACTTGAACAGAAGCAAAAGGAAACCGAAATTGCCGCCGCCAAGGCGATCAAAGGAGCGGCGGAAACTAAGAAATAGATTCAAGATTCAAGATTTAGGATTTAAGATTTATGAATGAAGCAAAGGCAAAACTTAATAACTACAGACAATCTCCACGAAAAGTGCGTTTGGTAGCTGATACTGTGCGCGGAAAGCCAATAGAAGAAGCGATCATTACCTTGTCATTTATTCCCAAACGTTCCGCTCTACCATTACAAAAACTTTTGAGCTCGGCTCTGGCCAATGCCAAGAATTTATCTATACCCACAGAAGATCTGGTTATCCAGGAAATTAGAGTAGACGAGGGCGCCACCCTCTATCGTCGCCGACCACGCTCGAAAGGTATGGCCAATCCTATAAGGAAGCGTACTAGTCACATCAGTGTGGTGCTAGCCCCTAGAACCTAATTCTATGACTCATACAGTACATCCATATTCACATCGCCTAGGTATTCTTCGGGATTGGAAATCACGCTGGTTTGCCACCAGAACTGGCTACAAACAAGCTCTGCGCGGAGATATCTTGATTCGCGAGTATTTGGAAAAGAAGTTGAAAGGTTTTTTCATTGCCGATATAGAAATAGAGAGGAGCGAAAAGGCTCTGCGTGTTATTGTCAGTTCTTCTCGCCCCGGTATGATTATCGGTCGACAGGGCGATGGAGCAGAAGTGCTTAGAAAAGAAATTAGGTCGCTCCTGTTGAAACGTACATTAATTGGAGAGAAGGTGAATGTCAGACTTGATATAAAAGAGATCAAGTCGGCCGAAACCAACGCCTCTGTTGTATCGCAAATGATAGTTGAAGGACTTGAGAAACGCTTACCATTTAGGAGAGTGATGAAACAGATGCTTGAGAAAGTGATGGCCAACCGCGATGTGTTGGGAGTGCGTATTTTTTTAGCCGGTCGTCTTGGCGGCGCTACCATGAGCCGCACAGAAGATCGCAAACTTGGCCGAATTCCTCTCCAAACTCTGCGCGCCGATGTTGACTATGCGCTTGCTAAGGCGGTTATGCCTTACGGCACTATTGGCGTTAAGGTCTGGATCTATAAGGGCGATATTTTTGCCGATAAACAACGAACATAGTGAGTATGTTTATCGAGCATCCCAGCCCCAATTTCGCAAAACAAAATGGAACAAGATAAATATCACAACGTAATCAGTACTAAAAACCACGGCGCGTTTGGGCGAATAGCCCAGCCCTATTCGGGCGCAGCGCCGTGTGGTAATCTACAGGCGAAATTGGAGCGGGATGAAGATTTTTATAATCACTTCGTTCATTAAAAATCATTCATGTTATTTCCCAAAAAAGTTAAATATCGCAAGTGGCACACAATGAGGAAAAATCCTCTAAAGGTTGGTGTAGCCACGCGGGGGGTGACGGTGGCCTTTGGTTCATACGGACTTAAGGCACTCGCCGCCGCCCGTATCCGCTCCAACCAGATTGAATCGGCCAGAAAGGTCCTATCCCGTTCAATTGGTAAGACTGGCCGCCTTTGGATTCGTATTTTCCCGGACATGCCCTATACTACCAAGCCCGCTGAAGTGAAGCTCGGTAAGGGTAAGGGAGATCTTGCCGGTTACGTTGCCCCAGTTTTGGCCGGCAGGATAATTTTTGAGGTGGACGGAATAGATGAAACGGAAGCTCGAGAGGCGCTTCGCAAGGCGGGTACTAAATTACCAGTCAAAACCAAGGTGGTGGCAAGATAACCGTATGAAAAAGACAATGTATAAAGATAGGCCCAAAGAAGATCTTGTAAAAGCTCTTGGAGAGAGATGTGAGGCTTTGCGTAAATTGAGATTCGGATCGACCGGCTCCAAGACACGTAATGTAAAAGGGAGAGCGAGCATGAGGAAAGATATTGCTCGTATTATGACGGAGCTTTCCTCGTTGAGTCGAAGCGAATTAAATAAAGTAAAATGACAAAAACACTTTCCGGCACGGTAGTTTCCAATAAAATGAAAGACACTATAGTGGTCTCCGTGAAACGTTACGAGAAACATCCTCGCTACTTCAAATTTATAAAACGACGCAAGAAATTCAAGGTGCACAACCCCGGTAATACCGCCAAGATTGGTGATAGGGTCAAAATTATCGAGACCAGACCGATATCAAAAGATAAGCACTTTAAGTTGATTGAAAATTCATTTTCATGATTCAACCTCAAACCATTGTTCAAATCGCAGATAATTCCGGCGCCAAACTTGGGCGAGTTTTTAAAGTGCTTGGAGGTTCTAAAAAGCGTGTGGCTTGTATCGGCGAGATTGTTGTGCTTTCGGTTCAAAAAGCCGAACCCAGGAAGCAGGTTAAAAAGAAGGATATTCTTTACGGGATAGTGGTCCGACAGCGAGCTCCTTTCCGACGCAAGGATGGCACATATGTGCGTTTTGATGAAAACGCCGTAGTGATCTTGGACACAACTCGCAAGGAACCATTAGCCGGCCGAGTTTTCGGTCCGATTCCCAGAGAAATCGGAGAATTGGGATTTCAGAAGATAATTTCTTTAGCCCCCGAAGTAATATAAACGCTATGCATGTAAAAAAGGGAGACAATATCATAGTTTTGGCAGGTAAGGATAAAGGCAAGACGGGTAAAATCTTGAAGGCTTTTCCCCGTGAAAATCAAGTTTTGGTAGAAGGAATTAATATTAAAAAAGTTCATGAACGGGCTAAAAAGAGCGGCGCCAAAGGCAGTATTATAGAAAAAAATTTTCCTATCCATGTCTCTAATGTAAAGATACATAAATGATCAAAGAAAAGTCACAAGTAGTGCCGGGGTACAAAAATCCTATGCAAATGCCGAGAATATTGAAGGTGGTGGTTTCTTCCGGGGTAGGTTCATTTAAGGATAAAACAAAATTTAAAGTGGTTGAAGACCGTCTGGCGCGTATCACTGGTCAAAAACCGGCGCCTCGCGGAGCCAAGATTTCTATTGCTAGCTTCAAGTCCCGACAAGGAGATATTGTCGGCTACCAGGTAACTCTGCGGGGCAAGCGCATGTTCGATTTTTTGAACAGGCTGGTGCATCTGGCTCTGCCACGCACTAAGGATTTCCGCGGTCTTTCTCCTAATGCGGCCGATGAAATGGGCAACTATACTTTGGGCATTAAAGAAAACAACATTTTTCCAGAAACTTCGGATGAAGAACTCAAGGATGTATTTGGTCTGGCCGTGACCATAGTCACTACCGCCAAATCCAAGGAAGATGTTGTCGCCTTTCTGACTCACCTCGGCTTCCCGTTTAGGAAATAGTAACTTAGTAGTATAATTTAACCATGTTTAGTTTTCAGGAGTTACGAAACAATCTGCCTCTTTTGATTCAACTGGAATTTATACCGGTTTTAGTTCTGTCGGTTCTCGCGTTATCAGCGAATTATTTTAGAAGCGGAAAATATCGACGTCAGATAAACATCATTGCAACTATTTCTATAATTTTATTTTTATTATTAATGTTGCTTATTGTATGGTTTTGGGCTGGTTGTTTTTTGTACATTACTTGTGGAATGGCTAGATCATAATAAAAAGAGTAAAAGATGTGTCCAACACGTTTCCACTTTTATTAATTTACAACAAGTTTGACATATATACTTTGTCTATATAATATATATACATGACTGAACAAGTAATATTTAAAATAGATAAAAAGCTTAAAGAACAAGCCATGAGAAAGGCTAGGAAGGACGGCTTGCCGTTGTCGACTGTTCTTAAAAGAGCCACTCAAGCTTATATTGATGATGAGTTTGATATTGGGGTCTCTTATAGCCCCAAGCTTATTCGTGATGTTCGTCAAGCACAAAGAGAAGTAAGAGAAGGCAAAGTCTTTAAAGGAGATCTTGATGAATTACTAAAGAAAATATAATGGGAAAGTGATTACTATAAGTTACAGCTCTAAATTCCTAAGGCAACTTAAGAAATTAGAACCCGCCCTAAAGGATGAGGCTAAAATAAGAATCAATTTATTCAAGAGTCAGATTAGTCATAGCACTCTCAAAGTTCACAAATTACATGGAAAGCTAGATGATTGTTGGGCGTTTTCTATCAACTATAAATATCGCATTGTGTTTGAGTACGTTTCAGAAAATGAAGCAAATCTGTTGGTAATCGATGATCATGATATTTATAAGTAAACTTCTTACTCATCTCGGCTTCCCGTTTAAGAAATAGTTGGGTAACAATAGTACACCAGTCCAATACTATAAAAAATGCGGTCGTCTCTTTTTATATTATCCCTGATTTGTTGATCTAACAGGTTAACGAGTTACTTTTTCCAATAACACTTGGGGCATTCCCAATACTCGATATGTTTATAGGGTTTGGGGTTTTTATTAAGTACCTCCCACAAACTTTTACCCATTTTAACTTTATGAGTGCCTGCCCGTTCCACTTCCCTCCAGGCTTTTTTAGTATGAAGTGGAATTTTGCCGAAATAATGCCCTCCTCGATATTTTCCACCTACATACAAAATAATCTTTGCATCTTTACCACAGACAGCGCACCGGCGAATTACGCGTTTTGCAATTTTATTTACCGTACTAATCATGGCTAGTATTATACCTCTAGCGGACTACCAACAGCTTGAATGTGGGTAATCTCTGTGATAAGCTTTTGTGAAGGCTTCAGAAGCCTTTTTATTTCTTATGGCTAAAACATCTGTAATAGCAAGGTCGAAAAAGAAGCCTAAGTTTTCTACTCGGGCGACTTCGCGCTGCTTTCGTTGCGGTCGGGGACGCGGTTATATGCGTGACTTTGATCTCTGTCGCATTTGTTTCAGAGAGCTGGCTAATGAAGGCAAGATTCCGGGTATAAAAAAATCATCCTGGTAGTTCTATGGATATCATTTCAAACATGATTATACAGATTAAAAATGCCGGGAACGCCGGTCATGATCGTATATGGGTACCATACTCTAAACTCAAGCACTCTATAGCGGAAGTATTGAAAAAAGAAAAATTTGTCAAGGATGTAGGCGCCGAGTCCAAAAAGGGTAAAAAAATGTTGGCCATCGGACTTTTGTTTGGAGAATCGCGCCTGCCTACTGGCAGACAAGTGCCTAAAATCAAGGGAGTGAAGCGACTTTCCAAACCATCCAGAAGAATTTATAAGAGAGCCTCCGATATTCGCGCCGTCAAAAGTGGCTACGGTGCTCTCATTCTTTCTACCTCAAAGGGAATCATGTCTGGCCACGAAGCCAGACGGGCGAATCTCGGTGGGGAGGCCTTGTTCACCATATGGTAATAAAGACAATTAAGATTATGTCTAGAATAGGTAAAAAATCAATAATAATTCCAGACAAGACAGAAGTAACTATTTCTGATAATAATGTCGTAGTCAGGGGTCCGTTGGGGGAACTTTCGCGCCCTTGGCACCAAGATCTTGAGATCAAAATTAATGGCAATGAGATAAGTGTTAATCCAAAAAAAATAACGCTAGCATCAGGCGCCCTATGGGGTACCTATGCCTCTCACCTCACCAATATGATTTCCGGCGTTAACAAATTATTCGAAAAGAAACTTATCCTCGAAGGTATTGGATTTAAGTCTGAAGTAAGTGGAGGTAAAATTAATTTAACTCTCGGATTTTCTCACCCGGTAACCGTTTCGGTTCCAGAAAGTTTAAAGGTTACTGCCGAGAAAAATGTCATAACCATATCTGGCCCGGGCAAAGAGGAAGTTGGACAGTTTGCTTCAAAACTTCGTTCGCTTAAGAAGCCCGAGCCATACAAGGGTAAGGGTATGCGTTACAGTGATGAGATTATCAGACGCAAGCAGGGAAAAAAATTAGTATAATGCAAACTACGCGCGATAGAAGACATAAGAAAATAAGAGCAAAAATTTCCGGCACCTCCACGCGTCCGCGCCTTTGTGTTTTCAAATCAAATACTGCTATTTACGTCCAGCTCATTGATGATGACAAGGCCGTTACTCTGGTTTCCGCGAAGGGTGCGGACGCTCTTAAAGTTGGCGCGGAGATCGCCAAGAAGGCGATTGCCAAAAAAATCAAAAAGGTTATTTTTGACCGTGGTGGCTACGTTTATACCGGTAAGGTTCGTGATTTGGCCGATAGCGTGCGTAAGGCCGGCTTAAAATTCTAATATGAACGAAGAGACAAATACAACTGTTGCCGTCGATTCGACCCCACTTGCTCCAACGCCCGCGGTCCGAGAGAGCAGGAACCGCGACAGAGGCAGAAGACCCGGCCGCCGGCCATCTCGTCGAGATGCCCGCGTCAAACCGGAGTTTGAACAAAAGATCGTCAGTCTGCGACGTGTCACCCGAGTGATGGCCGGTGGTCGACGCTTTAACTTCTCGGTTTGTCTGGTGGCGGGCAATAAAAAGGGCTCGGTAGGTGTGGGACAAGGCAAAGCATCCGACACCCCGCTTGCCATAGAAAAAGCCTTTCGTGATGCTAAAAAGAATATGATTACGGTTAATACCACTAAGGGAATGTCCATCCCGCACGAAGTGGAGGCAAAATTCAGCGCTTCATGCGTTAAAATTATGCCGATTCGCGGCAAGGGTATTCTCGCGGGTAGTTCTGTACGCACGGTGCTTGAATTGGCCGGACTGAGAGAAATAGGCGCCAAACTTTTTTCAAGATCAAAGAATAATATCAACAATGCTTACGCGGCCATAAAAGCGCTTAAACAACTTGAGCATACCAAAATAAAAAATAGGAATTAACCTGATTTCATGCAATTTCATAATCTTCAAGCGAAAACAAAAAGAAAACACGCTCGACAAGTTGGGCGCGGCGGCACGCGTGGCAAAACATCCGGCCGTGGCACTAAGGGTCAGAACGCCCGCGCCGGTCACAAGAAGCGACCGGAGATGCGCGACATCATCAAACGCATACCGAAACTTCGCGGTCGCGGCAAGTCATCTTTAAAATCATTCCAACCCAAGCTTAAGGGGTCGGTTCTTAAGGAGTTTTTAGCTAAAAAGAAATCAAATGTCTAAATTGGGCGAGAAATTGAAACTCATTTTGGGTGACCGATCGCTGCGCAATCGGATCTTATTTGTTCTCGGCATTTTAGCTGTTTCCCGCTTGTTTGCCATCATTCCTATCCCGGGCATTGATACCATGCGCCTGCAGAGTTTATTTGCTGGAAGTGAATTTCTTAATCTACTGAATCTCTTTTCCGGAGGGGGACTCTCAAATCTGTCCATTGTGATGCTTGGTGTCGGTCCGTACATCACGGCTTCAATCATCATGCAACTCTTGACTGTCATGGTACCCAAACTCAAGGCCCTGTCTCAAGAGGAGGGAGAGATAGGCCGACGTCGATTCGCTCAGTATTCCAGGCTCCTGACCGTGCCGCTCGCCATTATCCAAGGTTATGCCTTCATCAAGCTTCTTCAAGGGCAAAGTGTTCTTCCCACACTTTCCATCAATATTCTTTTGGTGGATATCTTGGTGATCGTCGCCGGTTCAATGCTTCTAATGTGGTTAGGCGAACTCATCACGGAATTCGGTGTCGGTAACGGTGTCTCCCTTATTATTTTTGCCGGCATTGTCTCGCGACTGCCAACGACCGCCAGCCAGCTTTTTTTCACGTTTGATTTGGCGCAATTACCCGTCTATCTCGCCGGTCTGGCTATCGCTGTTTTAGTTACTTTTGGCGTGGTAGTAGTCACAGAGGCGGAGAGGCCGATACCTATCACTTACGCCAAACAGGTTCGTGGGGGGCGCACTTACGGCGGTCTCTCTACCTATCTACCATTGCGCATTAATCAAGCCGGTGTTATTCCCATTATTTTCGCCCTGTCTATTCTTCTCTTTCCCCAAATGATTTTCCAATTTCTGGCCCAATCGAGCGTCGCTATCATAGAAAAGACGGCTAGTTTCGCACTGACGTTACTGACAAATAATTGGTTTTACACTTCGGCGTATTTTGTGCTGGTTTTTCTCTTTACTTACTTCTATACCGCCGTTACTTTTGACCCGGATTCTATTGCCACCAATCTTCAGAAATCCGGAGCCTTTGTTTCCGGGGTGCGACCGGGCGAGGCGACTGCCGATTATATTTCACGCATTCTCATTCGTTTGACTTTGGTTGGCGCGCTCTTTTTGGGTATCATCGCTATTCTGCCCCTTATTCTGGGTTCTCTGACGGGTATCCAGTCTCTGGCCATTGGCGGTACGGCGCTTCTAATCGTGGTTTCGGTTGTGATTGATTTGGTAAAAAAGATTGACGCGCAAGTCTCGGCGAGGGAATATTAAACCATGATCAAAACTTTTATCCTCATGGGTCTTACTGGTTCCGGTAAGGGCAAACAAGCCGAACTTCTGAGCAACAAAACCGGTTTCCCCGTTATTTCGACTGGAGGTAGATTACGGGAGATTGTAAAAGTTGGAGATGCTGTTGGCAAAAAAGTCGCGGAAATAATGAACTCAGGAGATCTCGTGCCCTCTTGGTTTGTCCAGTACATTTTCCAACAAGCATTGTTTGGGATTGGAGAGAATGACGGGGTTATATTTGAAGGGGCATGTCGTATGGAACCGGAAGCACGTCTTTTTACCGAGGTTTGCGAATGGTTGGATCGTGACTTTCGAGTGCTCTATTTTAAAGTGTCCAACGCGACAGTTGCCGAACGTCTGCGCAAGCGTCAAAAGATCGAAGATCGCCAAGACGATGATCCGGCAGTCTTTCAAAGTAGATTAAAAAATTTCCATGAGCACACCGTTCCCGCCGTGGAATATTTCCGTTCTATAAACAAGGTGATTGATATAGATGGCGAACCCTTGCCGGACGCAGTCTTTGCTGAACTGTGGCAAAAAATTTCCGCGTTATGATCAGACTTAAAACTCCAGAAGAGATAGAAATTTTGAGAGAAGGAGGGAAAAGACTCGCCGAAATTCTTTCGATCCTTGCCTCGAAAGTGGCACCCGGTGTCTCGGCGTTCAAACTTGAAGAAGAAGCTCTGCGACTGATAAAAGAGGGTGGCGACAAGCCGGCCTTTCTAGGTTACAGTCCGCAGGGAGCCAAGCGTCCATTTCCCGCGGCCCTTTGCGTATCCATAAATGAGGAGATTGTTCATGGTATACCAAATGAAGCGGAGAAAATTATCCAAGAAGGCGATATCGTTTCTCTTGATTTTGGTTTACTGCATCGAGGTCTTATTACTGATGCCGCCGTCACCGTACCGTCGGGCTCGATTGACGAACAATCAAGGAGACTTCTTGAAACAACTGAAATGGCGCTCCAACGCGGTATTGAAGTGGCTAAGCCCGGTAATACTATTGGTGACATAGGTGCTGCGATAAGTCAAGTTGTCTCGGTCAGCGGTTTTACTCTAGCCGAGAATCTTGTCGGTCATGGTGTGGGGTACAAGGTTCATGAAGACCCGTTTGTACCAAACTTCGGTATTGCTGGAAGAGGAGAAAAATTAGTTCCGGGACTTGTTATCGCTCTTGAACCCATGGTTAATGTTGGCAAGTCTAGCAACAAATTATTATCGGATGGTTATACTATTGTCACCCGCGATGGCACGAGAAGCGCTCACTTTGAACACACAATTGCCATAACAGAAAAAGGCAATATAATACTAACTCAATGAAACATCTAAAAGAAGAAAAAACTTTTGTGCTTATCAAGCCTGATGGCGTGCAAAAAGGATTGATTGGAGAAATTATCAAACGTTTTGAACAAAGAGATCTAAAAATTGTGGCGTTGGAGATGTTCCAACCGACATCAAAACAGATTGATAAACATTATCCTAAGGACGATGTCTGGATTACTCGCTTGGGTGAAAAGAGTCTTAGTACCTACAAGAAATACGGTCTTGATTCGGAATCAATTCTGGGTACAGACGATGCGTTCAAGATTGGTAAAATGGTCCGCGATTGGATTGTGGACTATATGAGTTCGGCACCATTGGTTCGCATAGTTGTGCAAGGGCTTCATGCTGTTGATATGGTTCGTAAAATCGCCGGATCAACACTCCCGTTTCAGGCGGATATGGGCACTATTCGGGGTGATTTCTCAAACGATTCGCCTGCCCTTGCGAATAGTGAGAAACGGGCTGTGATGAATCTAATTCATGCTTCGGAAACGTCCGAAGAAGCTAAACATGAGATAACTCACTGGTTTGGAGATTTTAAGGCACATGATTATAGACGATTTGGCGTTGATTAGCAGGTTACGAAATATTTTTAGATAAAAGTCTATACAATATCAACAACCTTTATTGTTTCCGGAGTGTATAATATATGTGGGGTTATTTGAGGTATTATCTAGCTAAAATATTTTTAGGGAGTCTTAATTGTTTTATCCCTTGGGGTAGATCTGCGGACACCCACCTAGTTTTTACACTAGGGTATACCAGAATAACCCTACTTAAAATCCCAACGTGAGTTGGGATTTTAAGTACCCTGAGCGAAGTCGAACGATTTGATATAATGAAGCAATGCGAAAATCTTCTTTCTTATATACCGCTTTCGGCGTAATTGTTGTTATCGGCGCGCTTCATTTTATCGCGGAAGCTTTTTATTTATACTGGACTATTTGGTGGCTTGATATCATAGTGCATTTATTGGCGGGATTTTCCGGAGGGTTGGTGATTGCGTGGTTTTTTGGACCGACCAGCACTTTGAAATCAGCCATGCTTATTCTAGTGAGTATGTTGATTATAGGAATAGCG
>Ga0208246_1001002_pt1 | contig 17680 bp, 21 predicted proteins | sample RifOxyD2_FD_184039 | JGI IMG/M metagenome (GOLD analysis project Ga0208246, IMG submission 184039) | Soil microbial communities from Rifle, Colorado - Rifle Oxygen_injection D2 (SPAdes) | ecosystem: Environmental > Terrestrial > Deep subsurface > Rock core/Sediment | place: Rifle, Colorado... | reverse complement strand
CTTATTCAATATATTATAATCAAATCCTACAACATAATCATAAAAAAACTATCATCTAATTACAAATAATTCAAATTCAGCATTAACTATCACTATATTTTGCCAATTCAAATAGTAAGTGCAACACCTGATTAAACTGCTACATAAGATTTCGTAATTGTATCTAAAAAGACTTCTGCCGGTGTTTGATAACCAAGTATCTTTCTAGGTCTACGATTTAGTTTGTTCTTAACTTCAACAATCTGTTCATCTGTGATATTTTTAAATTCCATCTTCTTTGGAAAATATTCTCTTATTAAACCGTTAGTATGTTCATTAAGTCCTCTCTGCCATGACTGATATGGGTTTGCAAAGTAAAACTTACAGGTTTTAAATTTTCAAGTGCCATACGTCCACTTATCTGCTCGTGAGAAAACCCATCTTTTATACACTTTTTTATAAAGCCTACATGTTTCTTTGTAAGCTTTCTGTTCTTAGTTTTATACTGATACCTTAATCTTGCACTAATTGTTGCATTTACAGCATTGTACTCATTATTATCGAGTGAGTTTTTTTTTAATTCTCTTGAGACTGTTGAGTGATGCACACAAATATTTAAAGCTATTGCTCTTTGACTTAAACCCTCTTTTTTTAAAGCTTCTATTTGATATCGTAGCATCATGGTTAGTTGTTTATATTTCATAAGTTTCCCTATCTTCGCGGATTGGAATCTTATTTTATCGCAGCTAACCTCTCTCTTCAATCCATAATATTTTTACTCTCTAGTGTTGCACTTTAAACCTGAATTGGCGTTGTATCCAAAACTTTTATGCTTTTTACTCATGCCTTGTGAGAAGAAAGAACAAGTGCAGTTTCTGTAAGTTATTTGATTGGCAAGCCTAAAAGTTTTTGATACCTTTACTTGCGCATTGATTAACATGATATTATAAACAGATCTATTATCTGATATTGAATTTCGCGATTATAGGCAGGTGGTCAGAGTAGCCTTCCCCTTTATGTTTTTTAATACTGCCTTGAGAGATTTCCCAGCGATTTACACCTTTTTTACTTAAGAGATAGTTTTTGTTGAAATTTGTAATGCTGCTTTTTATATATGAGAGATCTCTATTTTGAAGAAGTGACTGAGAGATTAATATATTATCAAGTGCCTCTTTTTTATCTTTATATATATGGGTATATCTATTCTCCTTATCCGTGTCATACCAAAGATTGTAGAAACTCTCTTTTGCACTGCTGATTTTTGAGATATTTTCTTGCTGATTGATAGTCCCTAAAATATGGTTAATTCCGGTTATGCCGTTAGTATCATTATGCTTTCTATTTCTTGCAAATTTTATATGCTCTTCATAGTCTGAATTAAAATCACCCAGTAAGATAATATTTTTGTCATATCCTATCTCTTCTACCCTTTTTTTTAAGGCTTTTGCGGAGACTACTCTTTTACTCTCGGGTCCTGTTTTTGCTTTCCAGTGGTTTACAAATATATATAATTCTTGATTCTCAATTTTAAATTTTGCCTCTAAAATATTTCTATGTTCATTTGTCAGTGTTACACTTAACTCTTTTGAGTATAAAAAAGGAATTTTGCTAAGAAGTGCTACTTTAACGGTCGTATCTTTTTTATCTGCAATTGAGTAGTATTGATAGTAAAGTCCTTTTTGTTTTAGTGCAAATCTTAGATCCATAAGTGCTTGAAGATTTTCTATCTCTTGCAAAGCTATGATGTCCGCATCCATCTCTTTGATAACATGTGAGATATTTTCAAGTTTTATCTTGTAGTTTCTTTGATTCCAGCTTGAGGTGCTATTAGGAATATACTCCTCATATTCTGTACCGTTTTTTTCTAGGTCAAATAAATTTTCTACATTGTATGTTGCTAGTGTCAAAATTTTATCTCCAAAAAGAGTTGCAAAAAGTGTAAAAAGTAAAAAAAGTGTTTTCATAGCATAATTCCATTTAGTCTCAGTAAGTTATTAGGATTTGGCTCTCTGCCCATAAGCTCTTTAAAAAGCTTCTCCATGCTCAAAGATCCGCCTTTGCTTAAAACTATGTTTAGATATTTTTTTGCTATCTCAGAGCCAAATATCCCCTCATCGACCACGCTAAAAAATGCATCGGCACTTAGCACTTCAGCCCATTTGTAGCTGTAGTATCCTGCAGCATAACCGCCTGCAAAAATATGAGAGAATCCATTTTGAAACTTGTTATATGACGGTGGTTTTATCAGTGCCGACTCTTCCCTAATGGAGTCTAGCAGATTTTGAACTTCATCGCCTTGATAGAGTTCTGTGTGAAGCTTAAAGTCAAAGATAGAAAATTCCAGCTGTCTAAGCATTCCTGAGGCAGAGAGAAAGTTTTTGCTGCGTACCAGTTTCTCTATCATCTCATCCGGAATTATCTCTTTTGTTTCATGGTGAGTTGCAAAGAGTTTAAGCACATGCGGTTCGTATGCGAAATTTTCCAAGAATTGTGACGGAAACTCTACCGCATCCCATTCGACGCCATTTACGCCACTTACCTCATTTTCATTTACTCTGCTTAACATATGGTGGAGTGCATGTCCCATCTCATGGAAAAGAGTTACAACATCATCATGTCTTAAAAGTGAGGGATTGTTTTTTGATGATGGTGGAAAATTGCACACTATAACAGCGGATGCAAGCTGCTCATTTCCTTTTTCATCTATGCAATGTGTTTGAAAATTATTCATCCAAGCACCGCCCTGTTTGCTTTTTCTTGCTTCTAGATCTAGATATAGTCTGGCTTTTAGCTTATCTTCCATGTAAAGATCATACGAAAATGCCTTTTCATCCCAAAGTTTTTCATCTGTTTTTTTAAAAGTAATCCCAAAGAGTTTGTTTAGAAAATCAAACATTCCATTTAAAACGCTCATTTGCTCAAAATATACTCTGTAAAGTTCTTCATCTATATCGTACTTCTCTTTTTTGAGCAATTCGCTATAGTAAGCCGTATCAAAGCTGCAAAGCTGCTTATGAGCCATTTCTTGAAGCTCTTTTATCTCAGCATGAGCCTGTTCTTTGGAGTTCATTAGCAGTTTTTCCAAAAAGTCTATAACGCTTTTTTCATCTTTTGCCATTTTGCTTGCAAGCGAATAAGCAGCGTAACTAGGAAATCCCAAAAGTCTGCTCATCTCATTTTTAAGGGCTAAAAGCTGATCTATAATATGCTCATTTTGCGGAGCTCTCGTTACATAGGCACGGTAAAGTTCTTCTCTGATCTTCTCATTTTTTCCATAAGTCATGTATGCAATATATGATGGCATTTGAAGCGTGAATCTATATTTTGTAACTCCGTTTTCTTCAAATTTTGCATCTAAGAGATCACTATGCGGTATGCCCTCTACATCTCTCTCGTCCGTTATAATATACTCATAAGCAGAAGTAGCATCTAAAACATTTTGCGAAAAGTCGTTTGAGAGTTCGCTTTTTCGTATGTTTATCTCTTGAAGCCTCTCTTTTGTTTTTTCATCCAGATGTGCGCCGCTTAGCTCAAAGTTTTGAATATTTAACTCTAAAACTCTTTTTTGTTCTTGATTTAAATTTTTTTCATTTGAGTAGATCTCTTTGTATGCTTTATAAATATTCAAATTTTGTGAGAGTTTTGTAGAGTATTCAGTTATGATTGGCAGAGAGTCGGCATAGATCTGCTGAGTTTTATCCGTGTTTTTAACCGAATTAATGTGTGATAGCGGTGTAAAAAACTGCTCTAAATACTCATCCATCATGCCGAGCGGTTTTACAAAATTTAAATATGTTTTCTCTTTTATTTCTAAGAGTTCATCTGTTTTTTTGTTATTTTCTTCCACTCTTTTGTTTAGCTCATTTATAAAGCCATCTAAATTTATATTGAATTCTAAAAATTTACTCATTTTTTAATCCTCTTCATCTCGTTTTTGTTTTGTGGCATTAAATTTGTTAATTAAAATATCATCATATTCGTTTGACTTTTCAAAAAGTCTCTTAAATGCCACCTCTCCCTCTTTTTGTGTCAATGATGAATCAACTATCAAATATGAGAGGTAGATAAAATTTTCATTGATGGAAAATCTCAAGTAGGAGAGTCTTTTGTTCTCTTCAAGCAGATAGTCATAAATTTGCGATATGTTTTCTTTGGGAATAACACACAGTTTTGAGTCGCCTATGATAATGCCGTTTTCATAGTAGTTTATCTCTATTCGAGCAGTTCCGTAATCAACTCTCCATGAAGCTTGAGACCTTCTTGCTAAGGTAACATTTACGTCCAAAGATGCCAGAATTTCCTCAATAAGTTTTGTGCTTCCTGTTGGATTGTACCCTTTTCTTCGCAGTTTTGCCACTTCTAATTTAATGCCGCATGCTGGGCAATAATCATTTTTGATCTCTTTTTCATCAATCAAATTTTTACATGACGGGCATTTTATAATATTTTGGCAACCAAGACTCTTATAGCTTTTGAGTGCTTCTTCTACATAATAGTAGGGAAGCGCAAAGCCTAAGTTGTTTGAGTTTTGTATGATAAAAGTATTTACGCCTATCACTTCGCCGCTTGTATTTAGAAGAGGTCCTCCGCTGTTTCCTGGGTTTATTGCAGCATCAATCTGCACATATTCTAGCTCACCGTAAATTCTTGAAGCTTTTGAAACTATTCCCTCGGTTGCGCTGTAGTTGAGTCCGTATGGATGACCGACTGCTATGGTAGTATCGCCGTCTTCAACCCCTTTTGTAGATAAAATAAGAGGATTTTTCGGTGTTTCAAAGCTATAGCTTATAAATGCAAGATCAAAATAGGCATCGTCATATACAACTTTTGCGATGTTTCTTTTTATCTTTTTTGCACTGATGACGACCTCTTTCATGCCGGAGACAACATGTGAGTTTGTGACTATGAGATCTCCTATGATAAAGCCTGTTCCGCTTCCATAGGGCGTCATAATTTGTATGATATTTTCGATATAAGTTTCCAGTATAAGCTGTGTATTCACGTCTAGATCTCTTCGAAATTAAGATTTTTTATCTGCAGATAAAAGCTGTTGCTGAACTCGTTTAGCGATGTAAAGTTGAGTTTTTCGCCAAAAGGTTTTAGAAGCTTAAATCGGCTTTGATGCGGAGCAATAATATCATCTATTCGTGAGATAATCGCTCTTTTTGCAAAAGTTGAGTTCTCTTTGTTGTAGAGCGGAGTATAGCCAAGAGAAGTAAAAAAATCCGGATCTTGAATCTCTACTAAAGTATGAAGCAGATTTTTCAAGACAACATGCAACCCGTAATTGTATAAAATATAGAGTGCCACATAGTTGTACATGGTTGGGATTACCTGATTGTACCTGTTATTTTTGTACCATCTTATTTTTGCGAGAGATTCTGTTATAAAAACTTCAATCTCTTCTTGAGATGTTTTTTCAAGCGGGTTAAAGGTATATTTTGCATTATAAAAATTTGTTTTAAACTCTTCAAAATCCATCTCTTTTAGTTTATTTATGTAAACCCTTATCTCCTCGTTTTTTGCCTCTACGGTTGCATTCTCATCGCTAAAATATTCCTGAACTTTTTTACTTGATTTTTGAAATATCCCATATTTTGGTACCAACAAGTAGTCGATTTTAAAAATAAGATAAAGAAGTATAAAAGATTGCATTGCCGCATTGTCGTTTGAGGGCAATGTCGATATTTTAGCCGTCGCCTCATCTATCCATCTATGCAAAAAATCATATTTAAGTTGAAGTTCAGACTCATTCATAACCGTTAAATGCTCTATGTCTTCTATAGGAATATCCAAAAATTCACTCTTTGTATACTCTTTGTCAAAGTCGGCATTAAGCGCAATCTCTCTTAGCGGAAAGAAGACTTTTTGCGGATTCATGGTGATGTTGTCAAGAAAAAGTTTTAGTTTTATATACTCGTCGTCGCTAAAATAGTAAGCATAGGTAAGTTGATAGTTTCTCTCTAAAATCAGCCGTTTAAGAGCCACGTTTGCAGATGATTTTTTTGTAAGAATGGCTTCTGCATAGAGATTTTCTTTTGTAATCGTACCGCTTATTTTAGCACTGCCTTGAAATATTTCAAAGTTTAGTCTATCTGCTTCATGCGTGGTTATGATGTTTTTGTTTGAGATGCCGTTTGAGTAGTTTTCAAGAGATTTAAAAAAGTATTCATACCCTTTTAGTATATCTTTGGCTTCAAATGCTTCGTAAGATTTGCTGAATTCTTCCTCTTCATTTTCGGATAGATCTGCATTTATCCCTCTTCCAAAAGAGTGTTTTAATTTCATCTTAGGTTCAAAAAATTTTAACCAGCTCATCTACTCTCTTTTATTTAAATAGATGTCATTATAATAAAACCACCCTTAGATCTTTGTAAATATCGGGTTAAACGCTTTTGAAGAGATAAGGATTCTATCGCCGACAATATTGATTGATCTGTTTTTGTGAACGTGAAAGGCGGTTGATAATGAAAAAAAAATACCTCTTTTTTAATATTGAAAATTTTAAGAGACATTTTTAAAAGTGATGGTACAATGTTTGCCATAAAAATGTGTGCTATAACAAAGGAAAAGATGTGTGTAAAGATTGCGGTTGCAGTATAGTAGAACATAGTCATTCCCACGAAGAGAGTCATTCCCACGAGCATCATCACCATCACGGAGATTCTCATAAACACCATCATCATGAAGAGCCGCATAAACATAGCCATCTGCATGACAATCCTCAGTTAAACGATCCCAAAACCATATCCGTAATCGCTAAGATCTTGGATAAAAACGATCATGAAGCAGAACATAACAGAGAACATTTCAACTCTCACGATGTTCTTTGCATAAATCTTATGAGCAGCCCCGGAAGCGGAAAAACGGCTCTCTTAGAAGCGTTTGCGGATCTGGATCTTTTTAAATTTTGCGTTATAGAAGGAGATCTGGAAACTAGCCGCGATGCCGATAGACTAACGGCAAAAGGCATACAGGCTCATCAGATCCAAACCGGTTCAGCTTGCCATCTTGATGCGTTTATGGTTCACAAAGCACTTCATCACATAGATCTAGATAGCGTAGATGTCTGTTTTGTGGAAAATGTAGGAAACCTCGTATGTCCTGCCAGTTATGATGTGGGAAGTCACCTAAACATAGTTTTGGTAAGCATTCCCGAGGGCGAAGACAAGATTGCGAAATATCCGGTTATATTTCGCAAAGCGGATTTGATTTTATTTACGAAAGTAGATCTGCTCCCGCATTTTGAATATGACATCAAAAAAGAGAAAGAGGCTGCGAGAAAGTTAAATCCAAGTGTCGATATCCTTGAAGTCAGCACAAAAGATGAAGCGTCACTGAAAAAAGTTGCTCAGTGGATCAAGTTTAAAATGGAGATGCGTTAGTGTGCCTCTCCATTCCATCAAAAGTTGTTAAGATAGATAAAGAGAATTCTATCGCTACAGTCGATACCATGGGTGTGCAAAGAGAGGCTAGTCTGGCTCTCATTGGAGATGAAGATCTACAAATCGGCGATTTCGTTCTTTTGCACATAGGGTTTGTTATGAAAAAAATTGATGAGCAAGAAGCGTTGGAGAGTTTGGAGATCTATAGAGACATCATAGATAGGATGAACGAAGATGATAAGCGGATGGCAATTTTAGGAGAAGATTCGCTTTGATGGAGCAACTAGAATTAAAAAACTTATATGACGGCTTTAGAGACGCTCCTACCATCAAAGCTTATGCAAAGCTTATAGAAGAGGATGCCAAAAAGCTACAATCTCCCATAAACATCATGGAAGTTTGCGGCGGACATACACACACCATCATGAAGTACGGGCTACTTCAACTTCTGCCTAAAAATATCAAATTTATCCACGGTCCGGGATGTCCTGTATGCATCATACCAAAAGAGCGAATTGACCATGCGTACATTTTAAGTATGCAAGAAGATGTGATTTTGGTTACTTTGGGAGATATGATAAAAGTGCCGGGAAGCAAAGGAAGTCTGCAAGATGCAAGAAGCAGAGGCGCCGATGTAAGGTTTGTCTACTCCCCGTTTGATTGTTTGAAAATCGCTCGCCAAAATCCGACTAAAAAAATCATCTTTTTTGCCATAGGCTTTGAGACTACTACCCCCATGAGTGCCGCACTTTTAGAGAGCGTTATAAAAGAGGGTATCTGCAATATTTTTTTCCACATAAACCATGTAAGAGTTCCCGAAGTTATGAGAGAGCTTATAAAAAGCAGAGACATACATGTAGACAGTTACAACAACAAAATAGACGCATTTCTGGGACCTTCACATGTAAGCGTGATAAGCGGAAGCAAAATCTATGAGGAGTTTCCACGTGACTATAACCGCCCAGTAGTAGTTTCGGGTTTTGAGCCTGTTGATGTTATGCAGGCGATTAGCATGTCGGTAAAACAGTTTATAGAGGGCAGATGCGAGCTTGAAACCCAGTACAAAAGAGTTGTGACTTATGATGGAAACCTTAAAGCGCAAGAGCTTATGGATACCTATTTTGAGCAAAGAGAGCTTTTTAAATGGAGAGGTTTGGGAAACATCCCAAAAAGCGGACTCAAACTAAAACCAGAGTTTGAGGCGTATGATGCAGAGGTTATCTACAAAGATGTTCTCCCACTCGGCGAGATAGAAGACCATAAACTCTGCATCTGCGGAGATATACTAAGAGGCATGGCAAATCCGCCCGAATGTACTCTTTTTGGAACTGCATGTAAACCCTCATCACCCATCGGAAGCTGTATGGTAAGCAGCGAGGGAGCATGTGCGGCGTACTATAAGTATGGGAATTTGATAAAATAATATGATTACAGATGTTAATAAATTAGATGATTTGTCTTATATCTTGTATTATAAATCAATGAATGGACTTAAGAATTGTATTGATCTGTCGCACGCTGCAAATAAATTATGTAGCGACATATTTAACAGCGAAAATATAAATTTATTAAATGAACGACAGAGGTTGGAAAATTATAATAGAGAGTTCCAAAGTTATGCTATAGACACTATTGTATATTTTCAAGCTATGATTGAGGCTGATTTAAATAAATGGGTGAAGAAATATAATATAGCCGGTGGTAGTTTTCCGCAAAAATGGGAGAATGTACAAAAGTATTTTAATATACAGTCTGATTATTTTAATGAATGGGATAAAGTATATAAACAGTATAGAGTTACATTTTTGCATGCAGATGAAAAAAAAATTGAAAAAAATATAAAGAAATTTAACGATTTGAGCATTTATGAACTCTATGATTCCATTAAAAATGGTTGGTTCGCATATATTGAAATTTTGTATCATACTTTAAATTATGATATTACAGATATTAGTTTAGAAGAAAATTGGGAACAAAATAAAATAAATCAGCAGATTGATGATTTAAAAGATAATTTAAATAGCTTTAATCAGATAAGTGAAAAATTAGTATCAAAAATATTAAAAGAACTGAAAAATTTAAATAAAGAAGATTACAATGAATAAAACAATAAGCCTAGCTTGTGGTAACGGCGGTGAAGAGAACAACGAGCTCATCTCTCAGGTGTTTTACAAGGCTTTTAAAAACGACATCCTAGACAAAAGCGAAGATGCGGCTATCATCCATAACGGAGAGCTTGCCTTTTCAACAGACAGTTTTACGGTTTCGCCTCTATTTTTTGCTGGAGGTGACATAGGCAAACTTGCAGTCTGCGGTACATGCAACGACCTTGCCATGATGGGTGCGAAGCCAAAATATTTGACATGCAGCGTGATAATAGAAGAGGGTTTTGAGACTAGGGAATTAGAGAAGATTGTAAGAAGTATGAAAAAAGAGCTAGGTATTAACGGTGCGATTGTCGTAAGCGGAGACACCAAGGTTGTGCCAAAGGGAAGTGTCGATAAGATTTTCATAAACACGACTGGAATAGGCGAAGTTCTAAAAAAAGGCATTAGTTCCAACAACATAACCAAAGATGACATTATCATTGTAAACCGTGACATAGGGTGTCATGGCGCGGCTATTTTTGTAGCCCGTGAGGGCATCGAGATGAGCAGTTCACTCCGTAGCGATTGCGAGTCTCTTTTTCCTCAGGTAAAAGCACTTTTGGATGCGAACATAAAAATAACCGCCATGAGAGACGCAACCAGAGGCGGAGTGAGTGCGGTGTTAAATGAGTGGGCAAAGCAGTCAAACATCTGCGTTGAGGTCGAAGAAGAGAGCATTCCCATCAGTGATGAGGTAAAAGGGATTTGCGAGATGCTCGGTTTTGAAGCGACAGCTTTGGCAAACGAGGGCACTTTTGTGTTAGCCGTAAATCATGATGACGCAGAGCGAGCAGTAGAGATTTTAAAAACTTTTGAGAGTTGCAAAAGTGCAGCGATAATCGCCAATGTAACAGATGCTTACCCAAAAAAAGTGGTTTTAAAGAGCAGTTGGGGGACTTCAAGATTTTTGGATACGCCAAGCGGCGAGCTCCTTCCTAGAATCTGCTAAATTTATGAAGATACTTCTACTCGTATCTGCCTTTAACTCTCTGAGCCAAAGAGTTTTTTGTGAGCTTAGAGATATGCAACATGTAGTTTCGGTGCAGTTTTCGACAAGTGACAAAGAGATGATAGAGGAGGCTCAAAGATTTAAGCCCGATATCATCTTTTGCCCTTACTTAAAAAAGTACATTCCAAAAGAGCTGTTTTTAAATACGCCCACTTTTATACTTCATCCCGGTATCAGAGGCGATAGAGGTCATAATGCACTAGATCATGCCATAAGGGATGATAAAAAAGAGTGGGGAGTCGTCATCCTTAGAGCCAACGAAGAGTTTGACGGCGGAGATATATACGCACAAGCAAGCTTTAACATGAGAGATACATACAAGGCTTCACTCTACAGAAACGAGGTGGCAAATGCTACTTCAAAAGCACTCAAAATTTTGCTTGAAAACTTGAATGATAGTGAGTTTAAATCCACTCCCCAGCTAAAAACCAAAATGCACGTATACTTAACACAAAATGAGAGAGCCATAGACTGGCAAAGAGATACGACAAAAGAGATCATAAAAAAGATACATGTAAGCGATAGTTTTCCCGGTGTAAAAGATGAGTTTTTGGGAGTAGAGTGCTATCTATTTGGAGCTTGGCAAGAGGAGAGTTTAAGGGGAGATCCAAAAGAGATAGTTGCCAAAAGAGACGGAGCTATCTGTGTCGCAACTGTTGACGGCGCTTTATGGATAAGCCACATGTTAGAAGTCGGCAGGTTTAAACTTCCCTCTACTTATGTTTTAAAAGAGAGGATTAAGGGTGTAAAAGAGGTTCGTACTCCTCTTGTTGTGGAGTATGGAGAGAAAACTTTTCATGAGATTAGCTACAAAAGCATCTCTGATGTATGTTACATGTACTTTAATTTTCATAACGGTGCTATGAGTTCTGAACAGTGCATAAGACTAAAGTATGCTTTTGAGTATCTAAAAGAGAGCCATAAAGTAGTTGTTTTGATGGGTGGAGCGGATTTTTTTAGCAACGGAATACATCTAAATATACTTGAAGACTCTCAAAAACAAGGAGAAGACGGCTGGAGTAACATAAATGCAATGAACGATGTGGTGAAGTCCATACTATGTGCAGATGATGTCATAACCGTTGCATCTTTGGGAAAAAATGCTGGAGCAGGCGGAGTTTTTTTGGCTCTTGCATGTGACTATGCAGTTGCACAAGATGGAGTTGTTTTAAACCCTCACTACAAAACTTTAGGTTTGAGCGGAAGCGAATATCATACCTATATTTTGGAAAAAAGAGTTACAAAAGAGATCTCGGATAAACTTTTAAACGAGTGCTTGCCTATCAGCACAAAAAGAGCTTTTGAGATCTGCATGATCGATAAGCTTTTTGAAAATAAAAATTATTTTAATGCGCTAAATGAGTTTGCTCAGGCATTGACAGAAGATGAAGATAAATATAATGATTTTTTATATGATAAAGGGGAGTGTTTATCTAAGAATATTGACATCATGGAACAAAAAAAAGAGGAGGAGCTAAAAGTCATGTATGCCGAGTTTTGGGACAAAGAGAGCTTTTTTCATAAACTAAGATATGATTTTGTCTATAAAGTGTGTCAGATCCAAACGCCTCAAAGACTAAAGAAAGTGTGAAAACAGCTTTGTTGACGTTTATAACTTGAGTAAATAAGTAAAATCAAATTAATCCGATTTAAGCATATATTGAAATTAAGGTAAGAATTAAACAAAACTTAAAGCTATAAGCCCTAATTTTTGGGCTTTACAGTTCACCTGTACCGTTTTTGTACCGTTTATCTAAAAAGCTTATACTCATTTTTTCCTTTTTAGGCATATAGTGAGTATATGTATTTAGAGTTATTTGCAAGTTTTCGTGTCCTAATGTATGTGATACCCACAAAGGGTCTATTCCATTATTTAGCATCATACTAGCGAAAGTATGTCTAGTGTTATGTAGGCTTCTTTTTTCTAAATTTAATTTTTTCAAGATAGCTTGATAATTTCTATAAAAATTATCATTTGAGCTAAAATGATTGTTTTTATCATTTAGAAACACATAACTGTTTTTTAAACCGGTCTCTAGCTGTTGCGCTTTTAAAAACTCTTTTGCTTTTGGCAGTATCTCAATATCTCTTTCACTTGATTTTGTTTTAGCAGAGTTTATTAGGCCTTGAGCAACTGTTTTATTGATAGTTATTGTATCAGTTACAAAGTTTATATCACTCCACTCTAAAGCCAAAATCTCACCCGAACGCATACCAGTAAAGAAAGATAATCCTAAAAAGTTTTTTATTTGACCAGTAGCACTTGATAAAATTAAATCTATCTCATCAAGAGTAAAAGGCTTTTGTTTTTCCTTTTTGTAATTAATCTTAGGCATCCCAACTGATGTAATTGGATTTGAAGATATTGTTTCACTTAAAATTGCTAAGTTAAAGACCTCTTTTAAGAGTATTCTAGCTAACTGAATGCTCTCTTTTTTTAAACCTTGCTCCATCATCAAATCTTGAAATTGTTTAATTTCAATAGGCTTTATATGGGTGACCATTTTATCGCCGAAATATGGTAGAATATGGTTTTTCATTGATGAACGATAAGCAATCATAGACTTATGTTTGAGGTGCTTACTCTTCTCTAAGATTATGTTTTGAAGCAGGTTTTTAACAGTGGGTGACTGTCTCTCTTCAAAATGTAACTCTTCGTCCGTTTCCCCACGATTGTATTTTCCAATAATGATATTTTTGTTTATGTTGGTATATTTCATTTTAGATGATATGAACTTGCCATCTATACCAAAGTACAAAATACCATTACGATTTTTAAATCGCAACTTCTTCATTTAGCTATTCCTTTATTTAGATAATCTCTAAATTCCAAAATAGCTTCTTCTATAAACACAATGATTTTATCACTTTTTCTATAAAAATGATAATTTTCTTTTAAATAACCATTTGAAATATAGTTGTTAATAGTTCGTGGTGTTACATTTAAAAATTTTGCAACCTCTTTTTTAGTTGTTAAAGCAGGAGTAAACTTTTTAAGCCGATCTTCCATCTTTGTTATTTTCTCAAGCAGCTGTGGTATCAATTCTAAATTCTCAAAAGCTTTTAAGTCAAACATTTTTTAATCCTCACAAGATTGGCATTTCTATATTTTCCCGTAGGAAATTTTGAGGAGCAGACGATAAATTTTGGTTATCGGAGTTCTCGGAGCAGTTTGTATCCATTTCTAAACTCTCAAAAGTGCCTAAAAATAGACTTCTCGGAGTTATCGGACTTATCGGTGCAATATTTGAGATATCTTCGTATATAGTCTCTACGGCTTTTGATTTTACAGTAGTTTCTACAAGAGAGTATAATTTTTGATTGTTTCTATCGCCTCTCTCAAAATTCCAAAGTTTGCCCTCATTGTTTTTAATGACTTTTGCCGCTTTCTCTTTGTCGTAACCTAAATCAGTAAGATTTTTTTGCAGCTCTGACCACATTGGACGACTTCGTGATGATTTTAAAAACTCAATCGTCTCTTCTATCATCTCGTCCATCTCTTTGGTCTGTTTTGCATACCCAAGGTCGAGTTTTGAAAGAGTGTGGTTATGAGCATTGTATGAGAATGCTATTTCATGCAAGTCTCCAGCACGAGCTTTGAACGGTTTTAAAATCAAAGAATTTTTATCATCATTTCGCTTGAGAGTAAATGCATTTGATGTATCTTCTTCAAATGCACTAGAGCCTGCATAATCGCTTGTAAAATCTTTTTGAGCTTTATTTTGATGATGAAGAAACACAACGGTTGCACCATTATTTCTCAATGTTCTAAGTATCTCCATGACCGGTGATACATCTTTGTTTTTGTCTCTATCTCCTGAAATAAAGTTTTTGATGCTGTCAAAAACTATCAACGCATCTGTTAAATCCATCTTTTTAAGAGTGTTTATTATCTGCCAAAGTTCGCTTTTACCTAATCCTACAAAATATCTAAACTTTGTACCATGCTGCTTTTTGAGATAATGGATATTTCTATCTTTCAGAGTTGAAATACTATTGTCGCCGTCTATGTAAAAGACCTGTTCTATCGTTTTGTAAATAAGCAGCATATTTGACACTGCAACAGACAACAAGCTCTTACCTGTTCCCGGACGAGCTGATATCATGGTTATTTCATTTTTAACTAAAAAGTTATCCATCAAATATTCAAATTTGACATTTTCAACTTTCTCAAAATCTATGTCAAATTTATCAAAGATGTTATTGAAGCTATCTTTTTTGAGTTTTTTATTACCGTCAATACTGCTTAATCTATCTTTTAGATCTTGCAGCTTTGCGATAGCCTCGAAGTCTCCTTCGGCTATTTTATAGCCTAATATCGACATTTGTCTATTTATAGAGTCCGTTCTTAACTCTTGTACATATGAGTATAGATTAATACTAGAACCGATAGGGTTTGCCATGAGAACATCTAATAGAATACTCTCATCAAGCTTTTTAGCTCTTTGTAGTTCTTTTTTAATGAACTCTTCATCTATTGGCTTGTCTTTAGCGACAAGCGAAGATATAGCACTATATATATCTTCATGAGCAGGGAGATAAAAATCATCTTTTTTTAAAATCGTGATTATCTCATCAAAATAACTAGGTTCAAAAATAATAGAACTTAAAATGCTTTTTTCTATGTTTATGTTATAATTTTGTCTGTTCATTTGGTAGTTGTTCCTTTTGAAAAAATGAGGTTTTTATTGGATACTAAAGAAAAGATAGATTTAATCTCAAAACGCGCTGACATCATAAATAAAAAGCTAATCATCTTGTTAGCTATAAATGGTGCAGTTTGGATATATGGTATCAAGAGTGATGGCTGGTTATTCAATATATCCGTTTTGATATTCTGTATGATATCTTTTGCAATAATAACGAACACCTTTAAATTGGGTGATTTGGATAAACAATTAAAGGATATGTTAGATGATAAATGATTACGCATTTTTATTCCCTCTCGCTTTTTTAGTTGCAGGGGTGGTTGCATATGTTGCACATAAAAGACATTGGAAAATAGTCGACATTGTTTAAAACAATAAAGTAAGTTGGAGATTGCCAGACTTGGCTTTCTCTTGCCCAATCTCAGGGGTCTCGTAAGGGTCGTAACCTAAGATTTCAGTTAAATTTAAGTTATACTTTTGACAAAGATATTCAGCTTCATTTAAGTCTAAAGTCCCATTACTAAATGCCACTTTTAAGCCTAATTTAAGGTCTACTCTACTTGTTTTTTCAAGAAAATCTTCAGTTTCAAAAAAATTTAAGTTTTGATCTTCAAAAAATCTATCCTCATAAGTGATATTCCCTAAATCAACATATTCTTTATAATTGTTATTTGTTGTTAAATTTAACATATTATTTAATAAACGAGAGACGAGCCACGTGGCTGTCTCTTCGATTTTGCCACAACTTAAAATCCGCTTAACCGCCTTAAGACTTCTCTTGCTTAAAGTTTTCTTAGTCGCTTTACAGCTTAATTGATAGGCGGTATCAAAATCCGCAAAATATTTTTTGCGTGCGCGAGCGATGCGCGCGACATCGTCTCGCGCGATTTCAAATATCGCATCAATATATTTAAGCAAATCTTCAGGTTCGTGAAGTATTGGACTTGATTTTAAGATTTCTTTAAGTTGAATTTGCATATTATGTCCTCTTTAAATTTAAAAATATTTTAAGCTTTAGGATAGTTCAAATGAACTATCCTATTCCATTCGAACTATTATAGTTCAAATGGAATATAATTAAACTTATAAAATTAGGTTAAAATGAAAATTTCAGAAAAAATTAAAGAAATAAGAAACGAATTAAAAATAAACCAATCTCAATTTTCTCATCTTATCGGGGTTACTCAATCTACCATTTCTAAGTACGAAAGGGGGGATAGAGATCCTGAATATCTTTTTTTTGTTAATTTATTTCAAAAATTGAAAGTTAATCCTTGTTATATTTTTCTTGATTTAAAACCTATTTTTATGCCTAATATTAATCCGTCCGAAGAAACGTTAAATGTACTGCAAGAACTACGCCTTGTGATGCCCGAACAGAGCTTAAACGAGGCATTAATACATCTTTTTACTCAGAATATCTTAGATAAATTTCAAAGACAAGAACAAGGTGTAATATACGACATCTTAAAAGTTTTAAAACTAGATAAACCATTTATGGCAAGTCCTTTTTTATTTTTATACTATATTTTTAAAAAGATTGAAAAAGATTTAAGTGGAGGACAACAAGATATTAAAAACTATAAAAATTATTTAACATCAATTGTAAATAGTTATAATATTGTCTCGATTTCAAATGTTGCACTTTTCACTAATAAAAATAAAAATGAGATAACGGCAATTATAGATGTTAAATTGAACGAAGAAGAATGTAAGGCACTAGTGCTAAACTATTCTTCTACGCTTGTAAAGCTGGAAGAAAAAATGCCTGCACCAATGTTAAAAGCACATAGAGATATTAATCTAGCTGCACTTTTTTCTTCTGAGAAATGATATCGTTTTGAATAAAACGTCGAAATGTTGAATAACTTATCTTAGCATAATCTGGAAGATCATAATTTATGATTTTCCATGCACTTCTTATACTTGTACCTTTTTTAAGTAGCTCCTCAATCTCCGATTTAAAATATTCTAATTTGCTTTTCTTTGCCATTGTGTTTTTTTCCTTTTTTGTTGTATCTACCTATATTCATAATTTTTCGTTTACTTTTTTGAGTAAAGCAAAAAATCAACTATTTAATTTTTCTATGATATAATTTCTTTCGTAAAACACGGGAAACTTGTCTGACTGATTATCAGACTACTTCAAGTAAGGGTTAGAGCTTCGGCTTTAACCCTTTTTTTTTGCTTTTTTTTTGGCAAGGATGGGGTGGGTGGGAACTTGTGGGAAAGGTTCTCCCTGTGTTTTATAAAATATTAGTAGTCTTTTTAATATTGATGGTGTTCGCACCCGCTCTTTATTAATCAAAACAGAGGACTTAATCACCCCTCTGGCTGCTATTGCCATCATAAACAACTTACCTCTCATATTCGTATTCATCTTCACGCTCTTTAGCCGTTTCATTTTCTATATTTTCAAGTGCCGTATTCTCAATTTCTTTAGCCGGCTCTATCGCATCTGTTGAGTTATCATTTTCAAGTTCTGCCGTATCTTCTAGCTCTTGGAGTCAA
>Ga0208246_1000998_pt1 | contig 17748 bp, 14 predicted proteins | sample RifOxyD2_FD_184039 | JGI IMG/M metagenome (GOLD analysis project Ga0208246, IMG submission 184039) | Soil microbial communities from Rifle, Colorado - Rifle Oxygen_injection D2 (SPAdes) | ecosystem: Environmental > Terrestrial > Deep subsurface > Rock core/Sediment | place: Rifle, Colorado... | reverse complement strand
AAAAGCCGACTTCTTTTTGAAGTTAATACCACTACTGGATTGCCGGGAACTCGGCTTTAATACAAACACGAATTTTTCTTCGTGCCAGTTTTCGGCAGTCCAGCCCCCCGTATATTTTTTACGGGGCTTCGACTTTGCGCCCCCCGATTCGTGTCGGAGTTTGCTTTTCTCGCTACCTTTTATTCTACATAAACAAGATAAAACAATGTACTTTATTAACTAAATCATTTCAACACTATAAGTATAAAGTATTTCTTTGTTTTTGTCAAGATATTTTTTTGTGAAAATTATCACAACTTCAGCAACAATCACTATTTATATAAAAACATGTTCTTTACATGAACGACGGTATTCTTTGTCTCGTCATTCCGTGCTTGACACGGAATCCACTGTCTTTCGCCCGCTATTCCTTCCCCAGATTTCTTGAGAACAATCTTGTAAAAGAACGATAATCTTATTATTTATTTTGAATATTAGTTATATCTAACTCTTTCCTTATTCTTTCAGATTTTTCAAACAATTCTTTTGCCTTATCTTTTTTACCAAACTTTTCGAACATTTCAGAAAGTTGTACATATGATTGCCAATGAAACGGATCATATAAAAGTGCTGTATCAAATTCCTTTTTGGAATCCTCATAATTTTTCAATCTTAAGTATGTAACACCTAAATTGTAATGATTTGAAGCAACCCAAGGAGCAATTTCAACCGCTTTTTTATGGATTTCTATTGCATTTTTATAATCTCCTTTTATACTATATGCCGCACCAAGATTAGATATTACAATATAATTCCATGGCTCTATTTCAATCGCTTTCTTAAAATATTCTATTGCCTCATCATAAAATTTAAGGTCATATGAAACAGCACCTAAATTAGAAATTGCCTCTGCATTGTAATTATCCAATTTTATCGCATTTTTCCAAGAAATTATGGCATCTGAATAATACTTTTTATTCCAATAAGCAGTTCCCAGATTATTGAATGCGCGTGAAGACGGGGATGTTTTTATCGTCTTGCGCCAAAGGGTTATTTCATCTCTATAATCATTATTTCTTTTTACTGTAAGGTATGAAAATAAAATTAATATTAATAAAAATACAACTTTTATATATTTTTTTGAAAAATTAGTTGCCAAAAATATACCAATAAAAACACATAATCCTATTGAAGGTATATAAAGCCGTTGTTCTGCAATCGCCCTTTCTTTAATAAAAAGAATATTTGAAACCGGTAATAATGTAATTAGAAAAAATATTAAAAAAAACTTACTTTGCCTATTCGTTTTTAATATAAAAACAAAAAATACAAATAAAATAACAATAGAACTAATAACGGTTAAACTAAAAAACGGATATTCTATATATGTTCTATCCAGGCATAATGGGTATGGAATAAAACTAAGCTTTATATAATCTGAAACTGTTCTCACAATCGCTAAAAAATTAAAACCTGACCCGCCTAAGGTTTTACCCCCGCTTAAATAATAAAATCTAAAAATAACATATATAAACAACAAAAACCAAAAATATGAAGTTTTAAATAATGCAGATTTTTGTGAATTCTTATTTATGAAAAAAACAATATATAAAGTAAATACTAAGGGTATCGTAACTGCCATCTCTTTGGAAAGAATAGCAAGAATAAAAAAGAGAAATGAGATTAAAAAATTAAAAGTAGAGTTGGCTGTCATGCTGCCTGCCCGCCCCCACCACTTCCGCCACTTCCGCCACTGAACCATCGGCGGACAAGGAACCATCGGCGGACAAGGAACCGTTGGCGGGCAAGAAAGTTGTAGTGGCGGGAGTGATAAAGCCTGCCCGCCTTCTTCGCCAGCTGGCAGAGAAGCATCTCGTTTTTGAATTAGATTTTGTCTTTTTTCTATGCTTCTAGTAAAAAACATAAAAGATAACAGATAAAAAACACAACATAAAACATCTGAGCGATTCTTTATATACGTTACCGTTTCTGTATGCACCGGATGAACTGCGAAAACTAATGCAGATAATGTGGAAATTAGACCATTTTTTGTTATATAAAAGACAAAATACCAAACAAGAACTGAACATATTGTATGAAGTAATATATTAGTTATATGGTATCCAACTGAATTATTCTTCCAGAATTTATAATCAATCGCGAATGTTATCGTTCTAAGAGGTCTATATCTTTCGCCCCTTGCTTCTTCATATAGATTGAAATAGCCAGGTTTAAAAAAATTAGGTATGTTTTTTAAATATCTTTATATGAATATTTTTAACTATTCTCTGTTCATCATCCCATTGAAAAGAATTTTTCAGAGTATTGCTATATACAATAATAGATGAAACAATAACAATAATAATTCCTAAAATGTTTTTATTCATTTTCTAATATTCTTTTTATCTCGGATATCTTTTTCTTAGCAACCTCACTTTCTGAATTAAATTCAATAATAGCACTAAATTCTGAAAGTGCTTCTAAATACATTTTATCTTTAAGGTAAATCTCTGCTAAATTATATCTTGCCGGAAGATAATTTGGATTATCATAAATCAATTTTCTAAATAGTTTAACGGCATCTTCTTTTTTTCCTATAGTATCATATATGATTGCAAGTTTGTTTGAGGCATCTAAATAATTTTTATCTATAGAAATCGCTTTTTTTATATATTTTATAGCTTCATTATATTTTTTTAATTTGTAGTTTAACATACCGAAGTTTACCAACCCTTCTTTAAAATTAGGTAAAATTTCGAGAGATTTTTTAAAATTTTTTTCTGCTTTCTCCAAATCCCCGGTTTTAGAAAAAATTATACCTAATAGATTAAATGTTTCAAAATCATTTTTATTAATCTTTATTACTTTTTGAAACTCAATCACTGCTTCATCATTCAAACCCTGTTCTTCATATATTTGTCCTAATACTTTACTGGCATAATAATATAAGGGATCCATTTCAATCGCCTTTTTAAGATATTCAACGGCTTCTTTTGTTTGACCGTTTTTCTTATATAAAATGGCAATATTTGTATAAATTTTGGCTATAGTTCCAGGATTTGAAGTCTTTTTTATTGCTAAACCATATGCAGCCATTGCTTCATTTAACATATTGTTTTCTTCAAAAGCAACAGCCAAATTAGAATATACACGTTCTGTTTCGCATCCCTGTTTAAGTGTAGTTCTCCATAGTGTTATAGAATCCTTCCAAACTAAATTCCTTTTAAAAACTAATATAGACAATATTATAATAAAAAGATAAAAAACTATTTTCACATATTTGTTATACCAGAATCTATAAAAATATATACCAAATATTGAACAGATGCCAATTGAAGGTATAAAAAGCCGCTGTTCCGCAATAGGTCTTGCTTCTACTGAACTTATATTTAACACAGGTATAAGTGTTATAATATATAGAAAAATGAAAAATAATCCGTTTGTTTGTTGTTTCTTATAGAAATAATAAGCTAAACTAATAAATATACCTAAATATAAAAAAGTAAATATTGAAAAATTTAGGTCTCTTTCGGTACAAAGAAAAAAAGGCAATAAAGATATCTTAATATACTCACCTAAAGCGGTTAATCCTGTTAGTAAAATAAGCCAAATACTATCTTCATTATTTACTGTAACTTGATTCATTAATATATAAATGACAAATAAAATACAAATAATTACATATATTGTTAATATTTTATAATTATCTTTAATACTTTTTTTGAATAGCAAATAGACAAACATAACTACCGGGAGTGTAATCGCTACTTCTTTTGAAAAAAGAGCTAATATAAAACAGAGAATAGAGATTGGAAAATTTAAAGATTTGAAGATTTGAAGATTATTCTGTCTTGATTTTACAGTTTTGATAAAAAATATAATTGATAACAGATAAAAAATACAGCAAAGTATATCAGAACGATTCTTCACATAAGAAACAGACTCAACATGAATAGGATAAACAGCAAATATTAAAGAAGACAAAAAAGCAGCCATTTCACCTATTGGAATTGACAAAAGAAAATAATAGAGTATAACAACACATAAACTAAAAAGAATAATATTGGTAATATGCCATCCGACCGGATTTTCACCCCATAGTTTATAATCAGCCAAAAAACTTAATGCCCAAAGCGGTCTATAAATATTTGTATCAGGTGCAACAACAGTAAAATCATTTTGCCAATATTTTAGAGTAAAAAGATGCGGTATATATTTAACTGATTTCATATATACATCTTCCCTTATTATGTCAATTTCATCCCAAATAAAAGAATTAAATATTGTATTGGAATAAACAGCAACGGAAATTAAAATAAGTATTATTACTTTCTTCATAATTATTGACAGGCACCTATTTATTCACTTATTATTTCATTATTTATACTGTTATACATTTTTTTTGCCTTTGTATCTTTGGGACATAATTCAAGATATTCTTTAATATATTTTCTCCCTTCGGCTTTTTTATTTAATTTTAAATAAGTAAGTCCCATATTGTAATACACTATATTTTGAACATTAGGCAAAATTATTGCTTCTTCATAAAATTTGATAGCGTCTTCATAAAAACCCATTCTGAAATAAACCGAACCCAAACCTACATATGCATTAGTATATTTATTATCAATATCTATTGCTTTTCTAAATTCTTTTGATGCCTCATTATACATTTTTTTTTCAGCATAATAAACACCTAACGTTTGATGGGTATATGCAACTTTTGGGAAATAATATACTGTCTTCTCCACTAAACTAATATCGTCTTTCCAATCTTTATTCCTTAAAACAGTTCTTAACGAATAAATCATAATAATAACTGAAAATAGTATTAATATAATATTTATCTTTTTAATTTTAATTATCAATATACCTAACAATAAACAAAAACCAAATGAAGAAAAATATAAATATTGTTCCTGCATTAAATTTCCGAAAGGAATAATATTGGAAACGGGAATAAGTGTAATAAAAAAGTAAAAAATACAAAATGAAACTCTTTTATCTTTTTTTATATTATTAATCGCAATAAAAAAGATAGAAGATAAAAATAATAGAGAAATTATAGCACTGGGTTCTATTGCGGTTTCTGAAATTCTGAATATCTTATCTATGCTCGGACTAAGTTTATATGGAAAAAACATTAAATATACATAATAAACAGTTATTCTTAATCCGGTAACAATACTTAAATAAATATTTCCGCCATAATATTTAAAACCATTTGAAAGGTCTATACCGGCAACAGTGCCAAAAGATTTGAATAAATAAAATTTGAACAACAAATACATCAAAACAGTAAAAAGATATACAGAATATTTTTTTAAATTATTTTTTATTCTATCCTTTAAGAAAAAATAATCATATGCAAACAAAATTATCGGCAGAGTAATCGCCATCTCTTTGGTAAACAATGCCATGATGAAACATATTATGGATAATAGAATATTATTTTTTATGTAAAATAAAAAAGCTGATAAGAATAGAAAAAAACATAGTATATCGTCTCTGCCACCGGTTATATAATTAACTGTTTCGGTCTGTATTGGATGAACGATAAACAATATACCACTTAAAAAGGCAATTAACTTATCTTTTAAAATAAGTAAAACTATAAAATATATCAAAATCGCATTTAAACTATGAAAGAAAATATTAAAAAAATGCCAGCTTTTAAGGTCTAATCCAAATAGATAATAATTTAAAAAATATGTTAGTGTTAAAACTGGCCTATATTGCCATTCATCTGTTAAACTAAAATATTTCTTACTAAAAACATATTTAATATTCTTTATGTCTTTTATGAAATCATTTTTTACTATTATTCTAAAATCATCTCTAACAAAACCATTATTAAATTTATTTGCATAAATTAAAAATGTAAACAATATAATAAAAATCAAATGAAAATATTTTTCTTTTAATATATATTCCATTATTTTTTCCTACAACAAATCAAATAATTGAAAAGCAAAAAATCCATTTTAAAAAATCTTATTAAACGTTCAAAATAATCTTGCAATGGTATTTCAAAAAAAGGAAATACCATAAATCCGTTTTTCTCGATTATATGGTACCCCGAGTCATCAAGTAGTTTGGTCATTTCAGTGAATGTAAACATATGGCAATGTCCAGTATCAACGAAAATATCATTTATTTTATCCCAAAACGGGTTGGGCCAGGTAATAATTAACAAACCAGCCGGTTTAAGGACTCTATATGTTTCCTGTAAAACAGAATTTACGTCTTTTATATGTTCAATTGTTGCAGGTATTGCAACTATATCAAAACTTGAACTATCATATGGAAGTTTTTCTGCTTTACCTTGAATTATTTTCAGTGACTTTTCGGGACAATAATCAATCAAATCTGCAAACTGTTCAATCCCATATAAATTTGCTAATGGAAACTCCTTGCTAAAATTATAGAGGAATTTCCCATCTCCTGAGCCCACCTCAAGTAGCTTAAAATTTTCATCTTTATAATATTTCTTTATTGCATTAGCGATTTTTGAAACTCTCTCGTTCAGCCTAAAAATACGCTTTTTCTTACTCCTTTTTCCAATATATTTTTGTTCCCAGGATTTAGTCATTTAAAAAGAACCCTCTTAATTCGCAATGGATAATACTTAAAATATATCCAAAATCTTTTATCTTTTCCTTTTATCGCAACAAATAATTGTAAAAAAATAATTATAAAAGAAGGGATAAATTTGAATGCTTTCCTATATTTTAAAACTAAATTCAAGCCCTTTTTTGGAATTATCGGGATTATTTTATAGATTTTTTTGAAAATTTCTGCAGATTCCTTTAATTTTGTATCTTTTATAGACATTATATGAAAAAAATCACAACTAATACCTTGCTCAGCATCTCTTTTTTCTTTATTTGAAAGACAATCGCTAATCTTCAAATTAGGAAAACAGGTTAAATTAAAACATTTAACACGATTTAAACTTTTTAGCTGTGAATAGAACTCCGCACCAATAATATGATCTTCTTCTGATTCATTCGGTAAACCAAACATATGGTCTATATCATATCTCAATTGATATTTATCACATATTTCAAAAGCTATTTTCATTTTTTCATTTGATTCTACTCTACCTAAAATATTTTTTCTGATATTCTCATTCATTGTCTGCAATCCAAATTCTATACAATAACAACCACCATCTTTTAATATTTCAGCCAATTCATCAGATACAAAATCCGTTTTCCCAAAACATCTGAAAGGAGTATTAACCTTTTTCTTATATATATACATAAGCTCTTTAAGCCAATTTTTATCCGTAAAAAATAAAGAATCATAAAACATCACTTCTTTAAAATTATATCTCATTTTCATATAAACAAGTTCTGAAATAATTGATTCTATACTTCTTCTACGATAAAACTTTTTATATAGTTCATTCATAAAACTTTCACAGCAATAAGTACAATTAAAAATACAACCCCTTGAAGCCATTAACATATAATCATCTCTAATATTTACATCTTTTTCAAAAATTTGCTTATCCGGATATAATAATTTATCTATATCAACAAGCGGTCTAAGTTCATTTTTAATAACATTACCATCTTTTTTATAACATAAATTTTTTATTTTTTCTACTTGAACACCGTTTGCAAATTCTAAAATTGCATATTCCGCTTCACCAACTATAACATAATCTATAAAATCATTATTTAAACATACATCGGGCACAAGGGTTGGATGAATCCCGCCGAAAACTATTGGAATTTTATAATTTTCCTTTATTTCCTTTGCCATTTCACAACACCATTTATATGTCCCGGAATAAACGGAAAATCCAACTATATCCGGATTTAATTTTTTGATTTTTTTAAGTATTTCTTTTTTCTGAGAAAATAGTTTTTCTAATGCTGAATTACAGAAAAGATTGTCTTCGGTAGAAAAAAGCCCATGGTCATAAATAAGCGAGACCTTATGACCTGACTTCTTCAATATGGCTGACAAATATTCTATTCCTAAATTTTCTCTACCACGATGAACAAATGTTATATGCACCTTGCTCACGCCCCCATATAAAAAAAGTATTCTTCTGCTTTTAATCCTAATTAAAACCGGTGGTTTTTTCAGATAAGAAGCATTTTTTGTCGGCTCGTTTTTTATAAATAAACATTGAAATAAAAATAATAAAAGATACCATGCTAATAATCAATCCATAATAAAAATCCAAAGGTACATATTTTAATTTTACACTATATTCTCCAATTTCTGTCAAATTCAAACATATTAAACCGTTATAGTTTAAAATATTGCCTTTATCACTTTTCCAATATTTACTGTAATTCTGATTTATTATTAACTTATCCGGGATAGATAATCTAACCTTATACTCCAAAACATTTGGCGAAAATTTTACAACTTCGGCACTGTTTTCTCTGTTTTTAAAATAATATTCACCGTTATATTCCTTATTCATAAGCAATTCTATATTTCCTTTTTTATATTGCATAATATATTTTGGCATCACATTATCATATTCCTTTACAGGCCAGTACCAATAAATAGTCCCAACGTTTTGCAAAAGGTTAAAATACATATTTTTATCAATCTTAGTATAATTTGGTTTAATATTAAAGAATTCCTTCTGTATCGGTAACTCGGATTTTTCAACAGTAAATGCATTTTTATTTATTTTATGCGAAAAAAGAAAAGGCACTGCGAAATTAAACATACATAGTACTACAAAAATTATATATTTTTTTTTATTATACTTTTCAAGATAATTAAAAAGTGCTCCTGAAATAATAGTAATAATAAAAATAACAAAAAAATTAAAATATTTAAATGAATTATTCATAATATTAAGAAAAGGTAACTGCTTAATCACTTTAAATAAATCTATTGGAAAATTGGAAGACATAATCAACATTAGCGAGATTAATAAAAGTACAAAACACTTATAAAATCTTTTAAAACAAACAACCATGCTTACTAAAAATAATATTGACGGCATAATACCGATATGCATTGGTGAATCAGTTGTTCCATAAAAACATTCTAAAAGGTGAGAAATATTATGTATATAAACTGTTTGCGAATATGATGAATGGAATACAGTTGATGGAAACAAAACATTACCGGATTCACTAAAAAGACCAAGCACAGAAAATATCTTAATTGCACCCAATAAAACAACAAACAATGTTATGACTAATATTTTTTTAAAAAATATTGGTTTTATATCTATCTTCCTATACTTAAATTCAACACTTCTTAAAATTACATATAAAAAAAAGAAAAGAATAATTGAAAAAAACACCAATTTGCCATCCATCAGTACAATAGTAAGGAGCAAAACCAATGGAAAAAAATATTTTTTATCAGTATTATACTTCTCAAATAAATAAAACATCAATGGGACAAAAAAGTAATACAACTCGTTGAAATTTCCGCCAAAAACCCTCATATGAAACCAACTTGCAAGTGAAAATGATAATGTTGAAAAAAGAGCACCCTCTATATTATAAAACAGTACTCTCCTGCACAAAAAAAACATACTTATCGTACCTATCATATAAATTGCAATTGCGATAAGTTTTAATCCTACAACTTCACCGAATATTAAAGTAAGTGTTACAAATGGGCTTAGGGATGGGTCTTCTGGTTCAGCAATAGTTGGATATCCTCCGCCAAAATAATGACTCCTTAAAGGGAATTGATGATATTCTATTATTGACTTCCTAAAAGACAAATGTCTTGATGCATACTGTAGAAAATCTTCATCCATACTAATCTTTTTTATCGATTTAATTAGTGGATATTGGCACAAAAAAGTAACCAGCATAATAAACAATATCGCAATCAATTCTTTCTTATTATTTAACATTTAAAAATCCTTCATCAAATCAAACCTTAAATTTAGATGAAATAAAAGTATAAATAAAAAATATATTAAAATGGTAAACTCCATTTTGATGTTTTCCTACTTTTTGCTTTTAATAAAATTGTTGGCCGTTCCGAATATGCGCTGAACTTTTTGTCTTTCTTTGACTTTCGCTCTTGTGTAAAAACCATCTCCAAATAAGCAAAAAATTTCCTAAAAAATTCCAAGAGTGATTTAACTTTTAATGTATGCTTTATTAAGAATTTTAAACGGGAATGATATTTTATATATGCCCATTTTGTAAGTTTATCAATTTCTTCATTTGTCAATTTAGTCCATGCTCTATGTAACGGTCTATCTAATTCCTTGCCTAATATCCAGTCAGCCCAATAGTCCCGCCCACTTTCTTTGACCATCTCTTTCCATAATGGTGTAAAAGGTTTTGCCAAACACTTTGAAAATTGCACATAGTCCAAATCCAATTCTTTTGCAAATTTAAATGTTTTTTTGAATGTTTCTCTTGTCTCACCAGGAGCTCCAACAAGAAAAAAACCAAGCGGTCTGATATTATACTTTTTAGTCATTTTTATCGTTTCTTTAATTTTCTCAATTGTAATACCTTTATTTATTTTATCCAAAATCTCCTGGACACCCGATTCAATACCATAATAAATCCTTGAACAGCCCGCTTTTGACATCTTTTTTAGCAATTCTTCATCTATAGTATCAACCCTGCTTCTGCATGCCCAGGTAATATCATATTTTTTCTGTAATATTTTATCACAAATATCTAAAACACGTTTCTTTATAGCCGTAAATTCATAATCAAAAAAATCAATCTCTCTAATGTAGTATTTGGTATAACATTCGCCAATTTCGTTTATTATCGTTTCCGGACTTCTTGGAGAATATGGAGTTCCACCTGCTTCACAAAACCCGCATTGATAAGGACAACCTAAAGATGTAACCATAACCGTAAAATTTTTTCTTTCAGTAGGGAATTCGGCATATAAATCGTTAGGCAATAGGTCTCTTGCAGGATTGGGAAACTTATCAAAATCAATTTTCTGCGGATGCGTGGTAATTAGAATTTCATTGTTTTTCTTATAGACCAAACCAGGCACTTCTTCGTATCTTTTTTGACCTCCAATCTGCTTCAATAGTTCTGGAACGGTATAAAATGCATGTTCCAGACAGCCAAAATCTATTTCTGGATGTGACAGTGACTCTTTCGGATATACTCGTATATTATAACCACCGATTAAAACATATGGCTTTGGACTTAAGTTTGTTTTTAAATATTTTATCCACTCCAATGTCTCCGGGAACTGGTATGTAGTCATCATAAAACCCAACATATCGGGTTTATATTGTTTTAAAATTTCTAAAACCTGTTTTTGGGTTAACCGAAGTGTTCGTGCATCAATTATTATAACATCATGACCTGCATTTCTTGCAATAGAAGCAACCCATGCTAAGGAAAGCGGCGGGAAAAGCCCGAAATACTTCTGGACAATTCTAAGATTTTCTTCATGTATTTTATACGAAAACGGATTAAATACCAGCGCTAATTTCATAACGTTTTACAATCAAACGCACGATTAAAATCGTGCTACAAACCAATAAAAACCGTAAGAACGACTCTTGTTCGCATGACCGTAGGCATGACCAATTAAAATTGTAATCTATCAATTTTTAATATCGAATCATCATTTTGGTAATAATTCCTATAACTTGACCACGGATAATCTGATATTTCTCCAACTATTTTATGCTTAATTGGATTAAAATGTATATATTCTATATGCTGTTTATAATCTTCTTTTTTTCTTATCATGTGGTCAAGAAATTGATGTTGCCAAATACTTACAAATTTATTTTTTGTAGATACGACTCTTGTAGGCACGACCGTAGGCACGACTTCAGTCGTGCTATTCACAATATTGTTATTATCAATCATACACTTTTTATTTATTTCTCTTGCCGAATATCCTTTTATACTCTGCATTATTTTTGATATATTGGCAACACTTGAAGGCATAATTATGCAGTGAAAATGATTTGGTAATATTATATATGCAATAATTTTATATTGCAACTTTTTACGATACAAATCAAATGCATTAAGAAGTATTTTTATATTTTCTTTACAAGTAAATATATTTTTTCTATCTTTTGTAACTGAAGTAATGAAATATAAACTATCAATTGAGTAAAATCGCTTTAATTGAACATTATTTATATTATAATTTACCATTATTCAAACGCACGATTAAAATCGTGCCTACAATTATTTTATAGCATCTTCTTCAACTCTTCTATTACCTCTTCTGGTTTAATTTGGTTAAGGCATTCAACTGTTTTTTTTGTGCATTTTACCTTTTTACCATTATAAACATCTACACATGGACTACAACTTAAATTTTTATAAAATATTTTGTGATTATTGCCGATGGGACCAAATATGGCAGGCGATTCCGGACCAAAAAAGGAAAAAGTAGCCGTTCCCATAGCATAAGCAAGATGCAAAGGACCAGAATCGTTAGTAATCACTAATTTTGATATTTTGAATAGTCCGGCAAGCTGTTTTAATGATAAATTTCCAGTATAATTTTCAATATTTTTATCCGCCAACAGTTTAATAAATGAATTTACATACTCTTCATTTACTTTTGAACCAACTAAAATAATTTTGTAAGATGTTTTTTGTAAAAATTTTACAATTTCTATAAAATATTCTTTTGGCCAACGTCTTTCAACTATAGCAGCATTTGAATTAATATTAACAGATATTATTTTACCAGAAAACTCGTTTAAATTTTCAAGTATCTCATAATTTAGTTCAAATGGTATTTTATATTCAACATCTATATCCAATTTCTTAAATGTTTCTTTATAAATTTTTGTTATATGTTTTTCGTTAGAATAATCGACTTTTTCATTATAAAAATTTCCTCTAAATACTTTTCTGGAATAAAAACCAACTGATTTTTTTGCTGATATTAAAAATGTTGTGATGGCTGAAAACCTGGTTAAAAATTCTAAATCTATTAAAACATCAATATTTTCATTTCTTAGCTTTTTAATTTTTTCTAAAATATCCATTGTAAAACTAAATATATTGTTATCATTGATGGTAAAAATATTATCCACAATATTCATCATTTCAATGATTTCTTTGTTTTTTTCAATTGTTATAAAATATATTTTTGAATTTGGATATTTTTGGCGGAGTGCTTTTAAACATGGTTGTAAAAGGACTATACAACCCATTTCATAGAATTTCAATATTATAATTTTATTTTTTGAATCAGATGTGATTTTTCTTTTTATGTTGAACAAATTTAGAAAAGAAAAAAAGTAACATAATAAACTACCTATATGCTTATCCAACCACCGATACATAGATTTTATTATAACAATTTATATATAAAAAATCAATTTTTTAAGTATTACTGTTACTTCAGATGCCATGTTACAAGACATGGTTTTTCAGGTAATCCTGGAGGGGAATATTTGCTTAGTTCGGTATCAAAATTATAATAGCGAGGGTTATAACCACTAGATAAAGCAACACCCTGATTAACTATCATCGTTCCATAAAAATAAAGCGCCTTTTTACTGGATGGTGATGAACCATTTTTTACAGTCCTATATTGGGAAAACGTAGCTCCGTGAATATAATGCGGCGAACCGGTTTTATTAAAATAAATATAGTTATGTGCCAATATCGCAATAGAATCTGCATTTGAGGCGTTATTAGTGCCATTTGCATAATTTAAATTATTGGTGATATAAATGTTTCCTTGCGTACTGGAACCCTGTGTGCCTGAAGCTACTACAGTAACTCGTCCATGTACTGTACCATAAACAGTTAAATTACAATTTTGTCCAAAAATAATGGCTCCATCTGAAGGAATAGCTATTATAGTTGAACCTACAACTGTAAAAGTGCCATCAGAATTAAATTGAATTGTTTGTGCAGAGGTACATTTATAACTATAATAACTATTGTAATACGAAACATCAATAGAAGGCCATGCTGCCTCAGGTACATACGGATATTTACCACCATCAACCGTAACACTGCCAAACGAACCTGTACAATAAAGGTCAGATTTTATTCTGTTGGACGAATTACCCGTAACATTCCCTTCACAAATAAAAGGTCCGTTAAATGTACAATTGCCACCAAACGAGACGTTTCCTTTAACACGGTCTTTTCCGGATTCGTTTACTCCTGAACCCCAGCTCTGGGCAGTATTACACCAGAAATTATGAGTCGTCAAATCGGAAATAAATTGTATAACTGCATAAAGACGCTTTGACGAAAGAGGATTATCTACATCTTTACCGTATTTTCCTAAAGCAGTTATGTAAAGATAATGATTTACTGAATCAGCAATAATTGTAACCGTTGAAAATCCAACTTCATAAAACATTTCATTTCTTGAAAGTGAATCTGAATCATAGTGACCACTATAATAGCTTTGTGAGAATTGCCTCATTAAATCAACTAAAACATTATTTGCAAGTGTTGTCGCAGTTTTGTTTCTTCTTTCCATTCGCGTAAATGTAGATTCTTTAACAGCTCTATATAAAAATGTTGACGCTATTGGGAAAAGAAATACTAATAGGACTAAAACAATAACCATTGCATAACCGTTTTGATTTTTTCCAAATAATTTGATTACTTTCATATATTTTTAACTCTTATTTTTTAATGTTAAAAGCTGTGGAGTAATTTCTGTTCTAATGTTATAATCCGATATTCCATCTTCATTTTTGTCCATTTCTATGTATATTTCAATAGAATTAATGTATTTCATCTCAATGTTAGTATCAATCCGCCCATTACGATTCCCATGACCGGTTGGTGTTTGAACCATATCAATTTCAGTAGCTGAGATTATTCCATCGTTTTCACCGACATCAGAAGTCCCCGAAACTCCGTCATTACCTAAATCAATATATTTCCCTAAATCGTTTCTTTTCGCCCCATAATAAGTAACCGTAAAACTTGAGATGTGTTCCCCAAGCATGTCAATATGATTTCCCCAAGCCTCCCCGTTATATGCAGCATCTTTATAAATTTTTTTCGCTGAGGAATCCCAGTAAAACCTTATTTTTACATCAATTTGATTATCATCATCATCGTCATCATCATTTAAATCATAGCCAACTTTCCACTGTGCAGTAGGAGGTTGTATTAGCGAAGCATCATTATCATCATCAGGGTCCTGAATATTTATAATTCCATCGCTATCCGTATCTCCCCAAAAATTATAATTTGGATGTTTGTTATAATCACAAATAAAATCAATAGCGGTTGATGATGAAGCTATTATTTGATTTGCTTCGCCCAAATCCATTTCCATTTCTATAAGTACAACCCTTACGTCTTCCTGGGCTTCAACTTTTAGTTGTGATTTTTGAATACTTATATTTGAACGTGTAAAAAACATAATAACCGCCATAACCACTATTCCTAAAATAGCTGAATATATTATTAATTCTGTAAGAGTAGTCGCTTTTTTTGAAATCAATTTGTTATATATTATTGACAACATTTTATCACTCTATTTTAGTAACTTAAATTGAAACTCCAACTTTCAGTTGATGTGACTTTATCGGCTGGCGATGTCGCCCAATGACTTACGGATATCTCAACAGTATGACTTACAAAATTTATAAGCGGGGTTGAAGGCGTCCAAGAAACAAATTTTGTTCCAGGATTATATGTGTGAGAAACAATAACACCGTCAACTCTAAAAATAATTGAACCCGGATTTATTCCGGATTGATTATCGGAAACTTTGCATTTCATTTCTGGCATAGATTCTGAACAGGTACCTATCGGACTTTTTTCTGCAATAGCAGGAGCTGAATTATCAGGGTCTGAAACTGAAACAGTAAATGTCCATGAAGACATTACTTTATAATAAGCATTATCACCTGCTTCAATAGTAACATTATATGTTCCGTTTGTCAACTGAGGATAGGTGCTCGTTGTTGAGTCAATCCAAATAACTTCACCCGTTTCAGAATTATATTGGTGTTCAACTTCAACAGAATTAATTTTCATGCAGATTATATCCGAACATATTCCTGATGCTGTTCCCGTGGTAATCACTGTATCCGTGATTAAACACCCAACCCATGGCGTTAAATCCGCAATTGTTCCTGAGGGTGTTGGGGAAGATATCGTTGGAGGACTGATATCGAGTAATACATCCCTGGTTGAATATGGCGAATACATAGCATCTCTTGTTGCCATTGCATAAATTGTATTCTCACCTTCGGATAGAGCATTTGTAACTCCCGACGATTGAAAATCAAATTCTCCTGATATGTCGGCAGTTGTATTGTCTAATTCTGTTATAGGCGCATTTAAATAAAAATGAACTGATGATTGCGGATCAGTTTCGCCCCATAATCGTATTGGATTTACCGTATCTGCTCTGTAGGCTATAACCGTTGTAGGATATGTCTTTGTTATAGTTAAATTAAAAGCATTTAACCTTGCCAAATAGGTTAAATCATATAAGGTTGTTGCATTTTCAGGTTGGGTAACGAAAAGTTTTAATGCTGCATCGGATGCCTGTGATTCCATACCCGTATAAAGTTCAAAAGATATAAGCTGTGATTCTTGATGAATCGTTTCCTCTTTTTTATAAAGTTTTAATGTTACGTATTTCATATGTGTATCCGGTTCTTCCGCAATTTTTTTACTGGTAATAGATGAAATATATGTATCGTAATAATCTAAATCAGAATTACTATCATAATATCTGACTGATGATAAATAATCATCTATTTTGTTTACAGGATTTTCATCAATAAAATTGATTAAATCGCTGGTTAAACCATTTGTATTTGCGTCTGAATAATCCCGGCGCATAAAGGTTACTTCAACGGTAAATCTATCAAATCCTGCGGTTTTGATTATTGTCTTAATATTATTTAAAACGGTAAGATACGGATAAGTCGCTGATTGCGAGGTTGCAGGACCATATGTTCCGGATAATCCATAATTAAGCAAATCAGAATCATAATTGAAAAGATAGTAAAAATCTACAGCTTTCAGTTTTGAAAAGATTAGCTGTGCCAGCCGCCCTGCTGACATTTGTTCCCTTGCTTTTACTGATGCAACTATTGATGATTGCAGCATTGCAAGAATACCGATTGTAATTCCGGCAATCATAGCAACCGCCAACATCAATTCTACTAAACCGAAACCATTTTTAGAAAATAGTGATTTTTTGTTTTTCACTTATTTATTATTTTATTAATACTATCTACAACATCTTTTAAATCATCATCCTGTCTTATCTTGATTTCTTGTTTGTTTCCATCTGCAATTTCATCTAAAACATTTTTTATTTTGTATATTGAACCTGCAAGACGATGTGTGAAAAATATAAAAAGAACAATAACGATTGGTATGATGATTAGAACCGTAATTTTTAAATTATAATATGCTAATTTTTGATATATCTGAATAAGCGTCAAACTAAAGGAAGGTAAAAGTTTTTCTTGCATTATTATATAGCAAGAATACCATCCGGCAAAAATAGAAATTAGCGAAATGACTATACCTAATCCTACATATCTAAATTGCAACCTTAAAACATTAAGAAAATTTTTTCTTTTTGTTATTACGGAAAACATCTTTACCCCCTCAACAAAAGTATGATTAATTAATGAATTACCCCGATGCAAGCATCGAGGTATCAAAGACAACGACAAGGTTGCAATGTAAGAGTTCAGTGAACAGTGTAGTCCCCTATACCTATACGGCTTCTACGGATTTCACTTCGGGAACTTCTTTTTTGATAGCTTTTTCAATACCGTTTTTCAATGTCATAGATGCCATTGGACATCCGGCACAAGCAGCTAATAGTTTTACTTTT
>Ga0208246_1000996_pt1 | contig 17771 bp, 14 predicted proteins | sample RifOxyD2_FD_184039 | JGI IMG/M metagenome (GOLD analysis project Ga0208246, IMG submission 184039) | Soil microbial communities from Rifle, Colorado - Rifle Oxygen_injection D2 (SPAdes) | ecosystem: Environmental > Terrestrial > Deep subsurface > Rock core/Sediment | place: Rifle, Colorado... | reverse complement strand
ATCCTCAACGCTGGGAGGCATTAAAGTTGTTTGATTTCTGTCACCAGTGCGATACATGGCTTGCTCCTTTGGAGTGAATATGCCATATTATATCATGTTAGTAATTTAATTGCGACACAGTCTGAATTACTAATTACTACTGACTATTTTATGAGGATTAATATATATGCTGTTTGACAGCTACATTAAATAGTCACTAGTCATTAGTACTTAGTAAATCCTGTTTGTAATCATCCTTGCGGCAAAATACCCCCCAAAAGCCAGACCTACACCCGCTATATTGGTAATTAGAATATAAAGTACGGCTGTTTTGACTTCACCGTCACGTAAAAGATTTAAGTTTTCCAGACTAAACGAGGAAAAAGTCGTAAAGCCCCCGAGAATACCGACAAAAAGAAAAACACGGAGAATCGGTGAGAATTCAAAGCGTTCGAACATTCCCCATAAAAACCCGATAATTAGAGAACCAAAAAGATTTACGATAAGTGTACTTGCAGGAAATATGCCGTTTGAAAGTTTAAAATCCAGACCGGAAACAGCATAACGAAGCATGCTCCCAATCGCTCCGCCGAGAGCAACATACAAATACCTTAGCATAAAAAATACTCCTTCTTGAAAATATATTACGCAGACACAGACATAACCGTATGTCCATAAAAGTCTTTAAAAGTCCATAATGTCTATAAGCAAAGCTTTTCTCGCAAGGTAGAAATATATACTTACCAACATTCGTTGACAAAGCGAGATAACGTCTTTTAAAATTGTATTAATAATATATTGGCAGTGCTTTACCTGCCCACATTAAATTGTCAATCTCGCTGTGTCAACGATGTTGACATTTATATATCTTTCATCTCGAGAAAAGCTTTGCTTATTGTAAATCGTCATTCGTAATTTTCTTTTGTTTTACTTAGCCTTTATATACAACAATTCCTTTTGCCCGGAGTCTTTCCGCTGCTATTTCCCAATCACTAGAGGAAGGCGGCTTTAATTTTGGTAATGGATATTTTTTTCCCATCTCCTTCCATTTATGAACCCCGAGACGGTGATAAGGAATTAATTCTATTTCCGGGGTTTTCGCCAGACTTAAAGCATAATCAGCAAGATTATGTAACTCTTCTTTTGAATCATTAATACCGGAAAGAAGAACCCTTCGAATTACAAGTTTTGGAGTACCATTTTTTGCCCAGTTTTGGGCGATTTTTCTCCCAAATTCAAGCACCGGCAGAAGCATCCCTCCGGTAAGTCCTTTATGGAGCTTTGCTTCGCTTGCTTTTACATCCAGCAGCACGGTATCCGTTGCGGCAAGAAGTTTTTCGATATACTTCGGGTGGCAGGTGCCGTTTGTATCAAGAGCCGTGGTCAGCTTCATCCCGTGAGCCATTTTAAAAAGTTCTACTACAAAATCCGCCTGAAGAGAAGGCTCACCTCCGGACACAGTTATTCCCCCTCCATCTTTTTGAAGATAAGGGAGCAAGCGAAGCAACCTGTCATAAATGGAGTTCAAAGATATTTTCTCTGAATTTATTTTAGACCACGTATCACGATTCTGACAAAATTTACACCTAAAATTACACCCCGACAGAAAAAACACACACCGAAGCCCCGGACCGTCACGAGTCCCCAGAGTTTCTATAGAATGAATCTGTCCGGTTTTTTTCATTATAAGTTTAGCTCCAGTACAAATAAAACCGTTAGAATGTTACTAACGTTACAAGTTGCTCACGTACTACATTAATTACTATATTTGCAGAACTTTTATTGCAAACTGTTTACACATACAAACAAGCTATTTTGGTTTTTACAAAGCATCCAACCTTCCAAACATCCGACCATCAGTCTTTCCTTACAGTGCTTCATGGAACGTACGTTTAATGATCTCTTCCTGATGATCGCGCGAAAGCTTGGTAAAGTGAACGGCATAACCGGAAACTCTTATAGTCAGCTGGGGATATTTTTCCGGATGCACCATTGCGTCTTTAAGGAGCGTTTTATCCAGCACATTCACATTAATGTGATGCCCGCCTCTGGTAAAGTAACCGTCCAGAATCTTTATTAAGTTGGCTTTCTGTGTTTCTTTCTCAACGCCTAATGCTGACGGAACAATTGAAAAAGTATTTGAAATTCCATCCTGTGCCGCGTAATAGGGAAGTTTGGAAACTGAATCCAGCGAAGCCAGCACGCCGTTCTTCTCCCGGCCAAACATGGGATTTGCTCCCGGGGCAAACGGCTCACCGGACTTTCTGCCGTCCGGAGTGGCTCCGGTCACCTTTCCATAAAGTACATTGCTGGTAATAGTAAGGATGGATAGAGTCGGGTTTGCCCTTCTATAAATCGGGGTTTTTCTCAGCTCTGTAATAAAACTAATAACCAAATCCCTGGCTCTATTATCAGCTCTTTCATCATCATTTCCAAAGCAAGGGAAATCACCTTTTATTTCAAAGTCTTTTGTAATCCCATTTTTATTTCTTATAGGTTTTACTTTAGCATACCTTATTGCACAAAGTGAATCTACCACCACGGAGAAACCTGCAATACCAAACGCCATCAGGCGGTCAAGATTGGTATCCAAAAGCGCCATTTGAGCTGCTTCATAGTAGTACTTATCATGAACCCAGTGAATCACGTTCATTGTTTTAACGTATTGCTTTGCCAGCCAGCTGACAACATAATTAAAATTTTCTCTTACCTGCTCAGCGTCAAGATATTCTCCCCTTAATTTTGGGACATCAGGTATAACCAGTTCGCCTGAAGTCTCTTCACGACCTTCATTTAACGCCAGCAACAGCGCTTTCGCAAGATTGCATCTGGCACCAAAATATTGGATCTGACTCCCGGCTTTTAGCAAAGAAACACAGCAGGATATACCATAATCATCCCCCGCAATAGGCCGCATAAGATCGTCATTTTCGTATTGTATTGAACTTGTATTTATAGACATCTCTGCAGCAAACTTTTTAAAACCTACAGGTAACCGCGGAGAATATAATATTGTCAGGTTTGGCTCGGGAGCGGGTCCAAGATTTTTAAGAGTATTTAGGAAGCGAAAGTCTGTCTTCGTAACTTTAGTCCTGCCGTCACTCGTCATTCCGCCAAGTACGATAGTCACCCACACAGGATCTCCAGCAAAAAGCAGATCATATTCAGGAGCTCTAAGCTGACGGATTAGCCGGAGTTTTATGGTGAAATCATCAATCAGTTCCTGCGCTTTTTCCTCTGTAAGAATACCGGCCTTTATATCTCTTTCAATGTATATATCAAAGAAAACAGAAATAGGACCAATAGACATTGCCGCGCCATCGGATTCTTTTGCCGCCGCAAGATAAGCAAGATAAGTCCACTCTATTGCTTCCCTTGCATTTTTCGCAGAACGAGTCAGGTCAAAACCGTAGATTTTTCCAAGAACAATCATATCTTTTAGAGCCTGTATCTGATCCCCGACTTCTTCCCTCAACCGGATTGACATAGTAGACATATTATCGTCAATTTTATTAAAATCCTTCTCTTTTTCTTTTATAAGACAGTCCAGACCGTATAACGCAACTCTCCTGTAATCACCGATAATCCTTCCCCTTGCGTAGCTATCAGGCAGACCGGTAATGATACCGAGACTCCTGATTTTTTTCATCTCTGATGAGTAAACGGAAAATACCGCGTCGTTGTGAGACTTCCGGAATTTCGTATACACTTCTTTAAGTTTTGGAGAAAGTTTATAACCCCGGGCTTCACATGCCTTCTCGACAAGACGTACTCCGCCTATAGGTTTAACTGCTCTTCTTAGAGGTTTATCGGTCTGAAGCCCTACTATTAATTCATTTTTTCTGTCAATGTACCCTGCGCCATGCGAAGTAATCCCGCCTGCAACTTCAGTATCGATGTCCAATACTCCGCCTCTTTTTCTCTCCAATGCGTAGAGTTTTTCCACCTTGCGCCACAAAGCAAGAGTCCTTTTGGTAGCTCCCGAAAGGAAAGAAGCATCCCCTTCATAGGGATTAATATTTTGGTAAATAAAATCCTGAAGGTCAGTGCGCAGGGTCCAGCGGCCTTTTTTTAAACTTTTGACTTTTTTTGGCATAAATATACTCCTTTTTTGAAAAACGATTTCACTGATGCAAAATATGGTTCCAATGAACTAAAATCCGAAAATCTCTCCATCTTTATTTTTATACTTTCCTTACTTTAAAAAGTCTCACCGGTCCCAAAAGTCCGCTTGCTCGAGAATCTAATTCAAATTGAATCTGTCTTTCTTGATATGGTCCAAGTTTCCAACCCGGGTCTTTTCTTTCTTTCCAGTCCTTTAAAACCTCCGGAGAAGTCAGCCGGTTTGCCAGAGTATTTGTAACAATAATCCGTAATTTATTAACACCTTCTTTAAGCACTCCTTTTACAGGAAACACAAAAGGCCGCCATGCTTTTTTCCCGATATTTTTACCGTTAAGAAATACCTCACACGCGTAGGAGACCCCGCCAAGATCGAGCAAAAGCATTTGTTTTAACATATCTTTTGAGCAATTGAAATTTATACTATATTCAGCGTCGCCGGAAAAATCCTTCCCCAGTATTTTTCTCCAATCCCCCAATTGAACCGGAACGGCTTTCTTCTTTAATATTTTTATTACAAAATCATGTTTACCTGCCTCAAAGGACCTGACAGGGCGGCATTTCCATCCATTATTTAAGTTTAAAAGAACTGAGCCCGGGACCAAAGGAGCACTAATCAAAGATACTTTCTTTTTTGTAAAAAGAAAAACACAAGATCCCGCAAAAGGAAGAGTTACAGGAAGAAAACAGCTTCCGTTCAATTTAGAAATATTATCCAAAGCCCAGCATTTTCCTGATTCCGGATCAAGCCGCACCGGAATCATTTTCTCATTAAACCGGACATCCACCTCAATCCCGGATTCTCCTTCATTCGTAATAAAATATAATACAGCGTTTTTTAAAGAACGGCAGCAGACACGCAAGGTTTTACACTCCGGTATCACTCTTATCAACGGATTCATATGCTCGACCATTTCCTTATCCGAAGAAAAGACATTAAATATATTTCCGGGATTTTCACCTTTTCCTCCGCCTGATTTTGGCAAAGAATCTATAGAATTCACCTTCCCGCCTTTAGATGAGAAAATGGCTAATTTTTTCATTGATTTTTCCGAAATCCATTCTGTACGGGAAATCCAGATCGTATTATATTCCATATTCCCGACTTTGAGAGCGCCCTTGGTTATCTTTGTAGACGGACTTTCAAGAATATCATCATCTATAAAGTCAAAATCACACTGATTTTCCAGAAGTAATTTAACCAGCCTGTCATTTGATCCTGCTGTCTTCTCCATTTTTTTCCCACCCGCCCAAAGGTCGCGTACCGGATAATATACAGCTTCTCTAATCACCGGTTTTCCTGAACTTAAGAGATACCCGAGCCTGGCCGTATAACTATGATATTTTTCAATATATTTCCACAAAGGATTAACCGGTCCAAAATGAGGACGTAGTCCTGCCATAAGATGATTTCTGGTTGAAAGCGAATAACCTATAATAATCATACGATTAATGCCTCTGACATATTGATAGTCTGTTATCCACTTCATTTGTTCCAATGTTAAACCATTCCCATAAACTCCAAAGGATTCCGTAAAAGCCCATGGTTTATTCTGCTGATGCGCAACAGTAGAGGCGTACTTTGGAAAATGATGATTTTCTTTTCCCGGAAATATTTGCCGCCAGATAGCATCAACACCCGGAACATCGAACGCCCGTAATGTTCGCAGGATATGTCCATATCCATAGTAAGCTGAACCAAGGGTTTCATCTTCCCCCCCAAGATGTCCTCCGGAAAGCAAACCATTAAAACTGCACCACTTTCGAATCCGGTTAAAATAATTTTCTGTAAATTGTCTTGACCAAAAATCAAAAAAGTCAATACGCGCCTGCATATTTTTCACAGATTTTATTTTAAGGCGCTCGGCAAAGAGGGCGGGGAAGTATTCCGTTAAATCATACCCTTTTTCTCTCCTAAACTCCTCAAGCATATTATCAGTCCAGGGAATTTGTTTTCCGGGAATCACAGGAGATACCGAAGGTTCATCCGTAAAAGTTATATTAATAGTATTTTTAAAATATTTACCTACTGCTTTTTTATAAGCCTCATGTGTTAACTTAATAAATTGCTTAACTGCTTCCGGTTTAAAAAGATCCGGATAACGAATACCCGTAGAACCCCCTACCGGATAATACAAGGGAATGCTTTTAGCAGTATAAGTATCCCCGTCACATTCGAGAACTTGTTGTGCAAGGGAATTATCACTTTTAACTACTCTTCCGCAAGCACTGCCGGATGGCCAGCCTCCTTCGTCATATAGCCAGACATCCATTTTAAGCCTGCGCGCTTCCGTAATCGCCGATTTATAAAAGTCCAAATATTCTTTTGTTAAATATCCGGGTTTCATCAAAGTATTCATGCTTCCCGGTCTAAACTCAGGGGGCATGGGATGCGGGCACACACTTAAAGCCTTGTTTTTATGCATATCCCGCAGTTGTTTAATAAGAATACCTTTATCCACTAAATCATTCCAAAACCAGAAATAGCCCGGGTAATACAGAGGTAAAGGATTAACAAAATCTTTTGCATGAAATCCAACGTATTTTTTTGCTTTTTCGTAACTCATTCTAACAATACTCCTTAATAATCAGAATATTCTTTGTTTAACCAAATACTTTTTTTACGGCTTCGGCTATTCTTTCTTCAATATCTTTTCTGTCAGTCTTTTTATTCAAAAGCCTTTCCACAGAGGTCATCTTCAGGTTTTTTATCCCGCAAGGAACCATTAAATCAAAGACAGAAAGATCCGTACCTATGTTTAGTCCAAAGCCGTGAAAGGTTATCCAGCTTTTTACACCGAGACCTATAGAGCAAATTTTATCGCCTTTCACGTAAACGCCGGTAAAGCCCTGCCTTCTCTCGCCCTTTATGCCGTAGAAGGAAAGAAAGTCAATAACCGACTGCTCAATATCGCGCATGAATTTATGAACATCCCGCCCTCTGCTCTTTAGATCAAATATTAAATAGCCGGTTATCTGCCCGGGAAAATGAGCCGTAATATCCCCGCCCCTCTCAATTTCGATAACAGGAACATCCGACGGCATATTTAACAGGTTTTCTTTGCGGGCAGAACGTCCCAGGGTGATCACCGAAGGATGTTCCAACAGAATAAGTGTATCAGAAATCTCATTTTTTTTACGCTTTTCAATCAGTTCAAGTTGATAAACATGTGCTTTCCGGTACTCAACCAGGCCAAGTCTTTTAACTTCCATATTACGGCCTCTTGGGGTAATCTATCGCTTCCTTATGGACATCGTGAGCCGCTTCAAGCAGCGTTTCAGAAAGTGTCGGATGGTTGAAAGCAATTCTCTTAAATTCAGCCGTGGTGCATTCCATTTTTACCGCCATTGCCGCCGTATGAATAAGTTCTGTGGCCTCAGGTCCCAGAATATGCACCCCGAGTATACCGTCAGTTTTTGCATCAACAATAACTTTGGTAAACCCTTCCGTCTCCGCAAGTATACCAGCTCTGCCGCTCGCCGAAAAAGGGAATTTCCCGGTCTTTACGGCAATACCTTTGTTCTTTGCTTCCTGCTCCGTCAAACCCACACTGCCGATCTCAGGAGAAGTAAAAATACAACCGGGTATGACTTTGTAATCCATTTCGGTAACAATACCGCAAGCATTCTCCGCGGCAGTTATTCCTTCAGCCGAAGCAACGTAAGCCAGAAGGTATTTACCGGTAGCATCACCGACAGCATAAATATTCTTTGCTGAAGTTTCCATTTTTTCGTTAACTTTTATCTTTCCGTTCTCCAAAACCACCCCTGCATTCTCCAAACCCAGACCTTCATAGGACGCTTTTCTTCCTACACAAATAAGTATCTTCGCCGCGCTTATCTGTTTTTTTCCTTCAGGTGTTTCGACTTCAGCTGTATTTCCTTTTACGCCTAAAAGCTTTGCAGAAGTTAATATCTCAGCTCCCTTTTTTTTGAGAGAAAGCGTCATTGCGTTAGATACGTCCTCATCCTGGTTAGCAAGTATCTTAGGAAGCGCTTCTACGATCGTAACTTTTGACCCAAGCCTGTTAAAAAGAGAACCAAACTCCGTGCCAATAACCCCGCCGCCTATAACGAGCAAGGATTCCGGCACTTCTGTTAAATTAAGAAGTTCTGTACTGCTAACGACAATATTTCCGTCTATGTTAATACCGGGAATCAAAGCTGTTTTTGAACCCGTGGCAATTATGCACTTCTTAAAACTGACCATAGGTGTATCAGGATTTCCATAAATTTTGATATCATTTCCGGAAATAAAGCCTGCTTCACCTTTTATAATTTCAATATTGTAACTTTTTAAAATCCCGCCGATACCAAGCTGTAGTTTTTTTACGATCTTCCCTTTTCTTGCAGAGACCGCAGAAAAATCAAGTTTTGCCCCGGAGATCTCAATTCCGAATTCTTTTGCCTTTTTTAATCCGGACATAAACTCCGCGCTCGCTATCAAGGTTTTTGTCGGTATACATCCAGAATTAAGACAAACCCCGCCTATATCTGCTTTTTCTATCACCGCAACCTTAGCTTTAAGCTGTGCCGCCCTTATTGCCGACTGATAGCCGCCCGGACCTGAGCCTATAACAACCAAATCAAATTCTGCCATTTTACCCCTCACATATTAAATTTAATTTTTTCCAGTATATCCTTCACGCTGAACAAGAACTTCGCCGCATAAGCCCCGTCAATTGCCCTGTGATCTGAGGAAACTGTCATCTTCATGATCATCCTTGGAATTATTTCGCTTCCAACAAACACCGGAGTCATCTTCATCGCTCCCACAGCAAGAATACCAACTTGAGGCGGATTGATAATAGCCGTAAACATGTCAACATGCATCATGCCCATATTTGAAATAGTAAATGTTCCTCCCGCCAAATCTTCCGGGGTAAGTTTTCCTTCTTTTGCCTTTGCAACAAGTTCTTTTGATGCTTTTGCAATTTCAGCAACACTCTTAGAATCGGCTTTTTTGAGCACAGGAACAATTAAACCTCCCTCAAGCGCAACCGCAACACCAATATTAACATCTGCAAACTGCCTTATTTCGTTATTAACGAAATGTGAGTTAAATAGCTCGAATTTCTTAAGCGACCTTGAAACCGCATAAATGACCATGTCGTTAAAAGATATTGCATTGCTTGATTTTTCCGAACTCTCTTTGGATTTATCGCGAAGTTTATTTGCCTCTGTCATATCAACATCCATCTGCAGATAAAAATGCGGGGCTTCCTGCACGCTTTTTTGAAGGCGTTGAGCTATAATCTTTCTCATGTTGCTTAAAGGAATTACCTTGCAGCCGTCAGGCAGTTGACTTGAAGCATTCGGCGCTTGTACCGCCGGGACAACTCCGGAAAAAGGAGTAAAATTTAGAATATCCTTTTCGACTATTCTTCCGCCTGGTCCGGTACCCTTTATCTGCGAAAGATCAAGACCTTTTTCTGCGGCAAGCTTTCTTGCTATAGGCGAAACAAATATCCTTCCGCCGACAGTCTCAAGTTTAGGAGATACAGTCCCGGAAGTTACAGGAGAAGAATCTGCCGCTATTTCCGTCTCTGTTCCTGAAATAATATCTTTTTTCTGTTCCACCGGCAAAGATTCATCCATGGAATCGGCTATATAAGCCACAGGTTCTATCACCTTTACCGTAGCCCCTTCAGGATAAAGAATCTTTCTTAGTAATCCTGATTTTGGGGCTTCAACTTCAAAGCTGGCCTTATCCGTGGAGAGTTCAAAAACCACCTCTCCCTTTTCCACACGGTCGCCTTCTTTTTTAACCCATTTCCCGATGACACCTTCTTCCATCGTTTCGCCAAGCTTCGGTACTATAACTTTTGTGATCATTTCATAAGCTCCTTTACCGCGCGGATAATACCCTCTTTACTGGGGATTGCGAGCTTCTCCAGATTTGGAGCCTTCGGCATGGGGACATCTGCACCGCAAACTCTCACAACCGGAGCATCAAGATAATCGAACGCATTTTCCATTATTTTTGCAGCTATCTCCGCACCAAATCCTCCGGTCTTGCATGCTTCATGCACAATAATTACCTTATGTGTTTTTCTGACGGACGTAAGTATAGTTTCCATATCAAGCGGTGCAAGGGTCATGGGATCCACTACTTCAACACTAATACCCTGTTTTTCCAGATCTTTAGCGGCATCCAAAGCAAATAGAACCATCCTGGAATACGCAATTATTGTGACATCCTTACCTGTTTTCTTAACATCGGCCTTCCCCAGAGGAATAAGATACTCGCCCTCAGGAATTGGACCTTTTGTATTGTAAAGCATCTTATGTTCGATATAAACAACCGGGTTATCCTCTCTTATAGCGGACTTTAAAAGTCCTTTTGCGTCATAAGGAGTTGACGGCATTACTACCTTTACACCGGGTATATGAGTGAACCAGGCTTCAAGACTCTGCGAATGATGAGCACCAAGTGTCCGGCCGCAGCCCCCTTCAGTTCTTATTACAAGAGGTACTTTTACCTTACCGCCGAACATGTACCTGATCTTCGCTACCTGGTTATTAAGTTGATCCATTGCTATACCCATAAAATCAACATACATTATCTCAACCACCGGTCTAAGCCCGGTAATTGCGGCTCCGAGTCCGGCTCCTACTATCGCAGCTTCAGAGATGGCGGTATCCCTTACCCTCTCATCTCCAAATTTTTCATGGAGTCCTCTGGTCACAGCGTAAGCCCCGCCGTATATGGCAACGTCTTCACCCATTATAAAAACATTCGGGTCCCTGTTCATTTCCTCAACGAAGGCCTCATTTATAGCCTGCCAGTACATTATGTCTTTCATAACGCTCCTTTTTTAATATGGAATTTATAATTTACGATTTATTTAAGCGTAAAGGTCTTCATAAAGTTCACTGTTATCAGGAAGCGGAGAATCTATTGCAAACTTAGTCGCCGTGTCAATCTCACCTTCAACGAATTTATCAAGAGATTTAACATCATCCGCGGTCATATATTTTTCATTTATACACTTTGCCGAGAAAAGTTTAATGGGATCCTGATCCGACCAGTATTTTTCTTCCTCTTTGGTCCTGTACGCCCTGGGATCCGACCTTGAGTGACCGTAGTATCTGTAAGTCGCGGCTATAACCATCCCGGGCCCTTCACCTGCTCTTGCCCTCTCCGCATATTTTTTTACGACATCCCTTACCGCAAGGACATCCTGCCCGTCTACGTGTTCACCCGGCATATTATACGGTGCTGCTTTATGCACAAAATCCTGCACGGCAGAAGCTCTCTTCACCGAAACAGACATCCCGTAAAGATTATTCTCGCATACAAAAACCACAGGAAGCTTCCAGGTACCTGCCATATTTGCGCACTCATGGAAAAGCCCCTGATTGGTAGCGCCATCCCCGAAAAAGCAGAGGACTACATTACCTGTCTTTTGTATTTTCATTGAAAGCGCCGCTCCGACTGCTATACCAAAACCCCCGCCGACTATACCGTTTGCGCCAAGATTATAAGTGGACATATCAGCAAGGTGCAGCGACCCGCCTTTACCCTTGCAGCAGCCGGTTTTCTTACCGAGTATTTCAGCCATTAGTTCGTTAAGTTTTCCGCCCTTAGCAACACAGTGCCCGTGTCCCCGGTGTGTGCTGGTAATGTAATCATCAGGTCTGATCGCAGCCATCGCTCCTACCGCCACAGCTTCTTCCCCGGCGTAAAGATGAGAACCGCCTTCCGCGATGTTTTGGGCTAGCAAATCCATAATCTTATCCTCAAACTGGCGTATCTCCATCATCTGTTTCAGAAAATATTTCGCTTCTTCTTTAGTACAGTTCATAAAATGCCCCCTTTTTTAAAAAACGATTTCACTTCCGCCAATTATGTTAGGCGGATCTTTTGTCGAGATTACAAAACTACAAGATTTCACTGATTTATTTTATATTTCTAATTTTACGGATCCTCTTCTACTTATCTTTTATATCATGTTTAACATTATTAAATATTTTACTTTTTCATCTTTAATAGTTCTCTTCTGTAATCTTCGAACTCCGCTTCGTTTATTTCTTTCCACTCTGCTTTTGTAAAATATTTCATCTTACCGAGTATTTTTGCAGCTACTACAGTCTTCACCGATTCTTCCACTATCTGCGCCCTGTAAAGCGCCTGTTTAAGAGTCGGCGCGATTACAAACAGCCCGTGATTTTGAACGATTATTGCATTAAATCCGCGGCGGATAAATTGTTTCAACTTATCCGCAAAAGGAGCACCGGCAGAAGTCATGTATTTCATTACAGGAACATCAGAACTAATAATGGCAACCATTTCAGGATTAAACCCTTTTAACGTCTGTTCTGTCATACCCCACGCTACTGCATAGGTAGGATGACAATGGAGGACAGCCCCGACATCCTTGTTCGCCAGGTAGCAGGCAAGGTGAGCCAGTACCTCGCAGGACGGTCTTCTTTTCCCATCAACAAGCCTGCCGGTTTTAAGATCAACTCCCACATAATCTTTTGAAGAACAGTCAACAAAGGAAGCTCCTGAGGCTTTTATATATACCGTATTGCCGCATTTTATACTGGTATTACCTCCCGGACCGATAACATAACCAAGATCATCCAGCTTTTTTCCCACCTTAACAAGTTCCTTAAGCGCCTCTAACTTATTCATAAAAACTCCTTTGAGTACAAACTCGAAGATTAAAACTCTAAATTCGAAAAAACCAGAAATCAGCCATAAAACAATTTAGAGTTTTTGTTGTTTTTAAAATTTCTTTTTTCTTTTTCTATATTATTCTCTCTTTTATATTTTCATTTCTGATTTTTTCGAATTTGCTTCATATGTTGTACTTATATTTATAGCAGCTCCAGTGCTTTCTCCGGAGTTGCATCTTTCCCTACTACTAACTTTGAATAATCCTTTATCGGGTCTGTTTTCTTACCGGCTCTTAAATAGAACTCGTTTCTTTTTGGCCTAAGAGGTAAATGCTTTACCGCCCAGGCACTGTCATACCCTATATCAAAATATTTTGCAAGGATAGTATGACCGTAAACAAGGTATGCGCCGTCGAGAAAATCACTCAGGTACGGTTTTAACTCCGGAGTATTAAAATCATCAACCTGTTTCAATCCGGCCTTATTCATCTCTGTTCCGGCTATTACCGGAAGGGAGAGTTCCTTTGCGACGTTCATTACCAGCTTAAAATTAGAGTACTTAATCTCTTTTTCTTTTTGGTCCTTCAAATTCCAGTTACGATCAGGAACTATATTTAACACAACTATCCCTTTTGCAATAAGGTATTCTAAAAATTCCTTAATATCTTTCTCGCCTTCAGAAGTTCCGTCAAGGTAAGCTGCTGTGGGAAGCGCGCCCTCTGATTTTATCATTTCTATAACTTCTTCCAGAGAAGGAAAATCTGCACCGGCATTATTTGGACTACTTGAAGCTTTTTTAAAGAATTTAGACCTGATGACCTCGGCAAGCTCAGCCGGCTTTTCTAAAAGCAGTTCTGCTTTAGTTCTGTCAATACCCAGCTTTTCCGCCCAGTATTCCGCGATCCTATTCTTTTCAATAAATATTTTTTCTGATTTATTTATCAGTGCCGCAAGAATATGTCTCTCAGTCGCATTACCTTTTGGAGTAAGAGGCAGTACATCGCCTTCGTAATCAAGCGCGACCTCTTTCAAATCCCTGTTTACTCCGGCAAGCCTGGCAATATTACGTTCTCTTGCAATCCCTGCAAATTTTTTAAGAAGCAGTGAAGATTTCGAACCTTCCAACGGTTCTTTATAAAAACCAGTTCCCATAAAATAAAACACCCCGGGCTCGCCGGGAGAGTTTATTACTTTCGAAGCCATCTCTTTGACAAATACTCTGGTCTCAATACCGGCCACCGTTCTAATGCCAAGTATACGCCCGGATTCCAGCATTTCAGTGACCGCATCAAGGACATCAAAATCCACGGAACCAACAGCGGCCAGACCTTCGTTATACGCCATCCATGCAACTCTTTCCGGAGAATACCCGTAACCGTTAAAAGAGTAGAACGTATGGCAGTGAAGGTTCACGAACCCTTTATTTTTTCCGGGTTCAGGAACAAAATCTTTTTTTAATTGCTTTAGAGCTTCAAGACGTTCCTTTTTGCTAAAACTATTCAGCTTGCTTTCAACCTCAATTTTCGTCATTATCTCATTTCCTGTCCGCCGGTGACATTGATTGCCTGTCCGGTCATATAGGAAGCATCCTCTCCCGCCAGGAAAACTACAACATTGGTTACATCATCATACGTGCAACCCCTTTTCAGGGGTACCTGATCAATATACTTTTGTCTTACCTGTTCCTTTGTAATTCCCCATTTTTTCGCATACTGCTCGTAAAGACTGTTTACCCAGAGCGGTGAATCTAAAAGATTACCGGGACAGACCGAATTAACCCTTACATTAAAAGGCGCCAGGTCCAAAGCTATCGATTGTGTTAATCCGATACCGCCGAACTTTGAAGCCGCATAGGCTGAACTCCTGAAACTGCCTTTTTTTCCGGACTTGGAATTAATCTGAATTATTGCGCCGCTTTTTTGTTCCTTCATAACCTTTGCAGCCTGTTTTGCGCAGATAAAATACCCAACCAAGTTAACATCTATCACCTTTCTCCATTTTTCAACGGAAAAATCCGCGATATCTTCAGCAATTAATATTCCGGCATTAGAAACCATTATATCGAGCCGGCCGAACTTTTTAACCGTTGCTAAAACAGCCGCGCTTACCTCTTCTTCCTTTGTCACATCAACGTTAAAAGCCAGTGTTTCAACTTTATATTTTGTATTGACTTCCTTCGCTACTTTTTCCACGTTATCTTTATTTATATCGCAAGCAATAACAGAACAGCCTTCGTACCCGAATCTGTGAGCAATGGCCTCGCCAAGTCCCTGGCTGGCCCCAAAAACAAGAGCTATTTTACCTTTGATTCCGGATGACATACTGTTTCCTTTTCTTCAAAATTTATTTACCAAAAATATCAATCAATCTTAATTACAACCTTAAGACCTTCACCTTTCTTTGCGGTTTCAATTCCTTCCACTATTTTTTCAAGAGGGAAAGTATGCGTGATGAACTTTTCGGCGTCAATCTTGCCTGACGCAAGCAGGTTCATTGCTTTTTCAAACTGCACCCGGTAAGAAGCAAAAGCACCATAGACCGAGATCTCGTTATAATGAACAAAGTTAGCGTCAAACTTGATGTATGGATTATCTTTGGGCAGACCCGCAAATAAACTCACACGCCCTCTTTTTGCCGTCATAGCTATAGCTTGTTCCTGAGCTGCATTTACACCGCAGGCAACGACAACAACATCCGCGCCAACTCCGCCTGTTAATTCCTTTACGGTCTTTACCGGATCATTTTTTGCGCTGTTTACGGGAGTAATTCCTTCAAATCTCTTCGCAAGCCCCAGTCTTGTTTCAGAAACATCAAATAATATAACCCGCTTTGCCCCTGAAGCCCTGGCAACCTCAGCATGCATGCACCCAATAGGTCCGGCTCCAATCACCACAACCGTATCGCCTTTTTCAACTTTCAGATAATCCTGTCCGTTTATAACGCAAGAAAGCGGTTCTATAAGCGACATGGCGGGATAACTCATATTCTCAGGAACTTTAAGGATGTTGTTGCCTTTTACAGCTTCAACGGGAATAATTATATATTCAGCGAATGCACCGGAATAAAAATACCCCAGATATCTGGGTGTATCACAAAGATTGTAATGCCCTTTTTTGCAGTAAGAACATTTCTGACATCCGACTGAAGTAACGGAGGTAACTTTCTCTCCTTTTTTAAAACCTTCAACACCTTCTCCAAGTTCCCAGATCTCACCCGCTATCTCATGACCAATTACCGCAGGAGGAACAACATTCGCTTGCCCGTGATAAAATATTCTTCCGTCCGTCCCGCAGACAGCACAAGCGTGAACTTTGATAAGAACCTCTCCTGCTTTTGGAGTTGGAGTAGGAATCTCTCGTATCTCAATTTTCCCGGGGCCAAGATAAACTGCTGCTTTCATATTTCCTCCGCTTAAGAAGTTATGTGAAAAACTCATACAAGTATTGGTTTTTTTACTTAATTATTTATTTTACCATGCATATTCAGGTTAGGTCAAGTCTTGAAATCCAAAAAATTACTCAAATTTCCCTTATTTTTACAGGATAATATTCCAATAAAAACACTAACAGTTTTGCAGGATATATTTTTTCAAACATCATGATAGAATCGATCAGCAAACAACTGAAGTATGAGTGGTTCTACTTCGTTTTTAGGGACTCGATAAAAACATGTTATTAAACAGAATTTTCTGCTAAAATACTTATTATAGGTAATAAATCAAAGGAGATTTATCGAAAATGGCGGTCATTGCTTTGTTTGTAATATTATTTATCGTATTGATTCTGCCTTTTACCGTAAAAAAAGTAGAAGAAGAGCTGGAGTTATTCCTGTTTATAATGGGTGTTTTGGCCGTTTCTGTAACTTCACAGTGGTCTTTAAGCATTATTGAAGAAGCTCTTGTTGAGCCGATAAAAATCACCGCCGCGGTGCTTATTGCAGGTTTATTATTTCGAGAACTTAAGGTTTTTATCGAAAGATATGTAAATCAGACAGTCAAAATAACCGGTCTCAGATTATTTTCTTTCCTGCTGGTATTCTTACTTGGTTTAATTTCCAGCGCTATTACAGCGATTATAGCCGCGCTTGTACTCGTTGAAGCTATTACACACTTAAAGCTTGATAAAAAACATGAAACAAAACTTGTAATTCTCTCCTGCTTTTCAATAGGATTGGGAGCCGCGCTTACGCCGATAGGCGAGCCTCTTTCCACAATTGCAATAGCAAAATTAAAAGGAGCCCCGTATTTTGCAGGTTTTTGGTTTCTGGCGGCTAATTTATGGTTATATGTAATTTCTTCTTTATTAATCCTCGGAGCAATTGCAGCGTACATTTCAGGAACTCATCTTTCAAAAGGATCAGGTTTAAAGGTGCAATCCAAAGAAACATTTAAGGATATACTTATGAGAACAGGAAAGATTTATCTTTTCGTAATGGCTCTTGTTTTCCTGGGGACCGGATTTAAACCGCTAATTGACAACTATATTACCGCGATCTCCCCTGAAATACTTTACTGGATAAATATCCTTTCCGCCGTTCTTGATAATGCTACTTTAGCCGCAGCGGAAATAGCTCCGAGCATGAGTCTATATCAAATAAAGTCAGCACTGCTCGGTCTTCTCATTGCCGGCGGAATGTTAATCCCCGGAAACATTCCCAATATAATTGCCGCGAACAAACTTGGAATCAAAAGCAAAGACTGGGCGAAGTTCGGAATACCGGTGGGACTTTTGCTTATGATACTCTTTTTCATTCTAATAATTCTGATAAAGTGACATAATTTCAACCACTAGTCTATAACAATCACTAAGATCTAAATTCTAAGCACTAAACAATTAAAAATAAAGTTCTAAATCTTAAACAAAATCATTGCAATTATATTAATTCTTTTGTTTATTGCTTAATATTTAGATATTTTCTTTTTGTTGTCGAGTAGAACTCATAACTACAAGTCCCCTCGCAGAACCGTACGTGAAGTTTTCCCTCATACGGCTCTTCAGTCAAACATCCTCATACGGACGGATATACCTTGTAGATGCTGTAATAGA
>Ga0208246_1000991_pt1 | contig 17875 bp, 17 predicted proteins | sample RifOxyD2_FD_184039 | JGI IMG/M metagenome (GOLD analysis project Ga0208246, IMG submission 184039) | Soil microbial communities from Rifle, Colorado - Rifle Oxygen_injection D2 (SPAdes) | ecosystem: Environmental > Terrestrial > Deep subsurface > Rock core/Sediment | place: Rifle, Colorado... | reverse complement strand
GTGCCGGGGCAGGCGGTGGCGGGGCTCCAGCAGATCGGCCAAGCCTTTGACCAGTTAAAGGGCAAGTCGGGGTTGTTTGTGAGCGAGATCGAGACGGATTTAAGGGGCTTGCAACAAAAATCGGACCTCTTTACCGGGGCGGCCAGCCAATTCAAAACCCTGGGAGACGCGGTAAAAAACCTAGGAACCGAACTGGCGGACAAGTTAACCACCCCGCTGCAAGGAGCGGTGGCGGCCTTAAACGAATTAAAAGGGATCAGTGGCTTCGACTGGGCCAAGGTCTTTCAGGGGAGCGAGACCTTAAAAAACACCTCGGAGTGGTTAACGTCGGTGGTGACTTCCCTGAAGGAGTTAAATGCCCTGGCAGGCGGTGGGTCCTCGGAGAATGTAACACCCTCTACACCCATAAGTGACAGCAATGTGGCCGCTGCACGAGGCGTTGGGCAAGATGGCCCGAAGCAAAAAGCTCTAAAAGGTCAACCAACTGTTAATCTCGCTCAAACCCACTTACCAGCAGTTAGAGGGGGGGACACCATCTATAACCAACAACGGAATTATAACTTCTTCAGCGGTGGCTTGACCAGCGAACTGCTGGCCCGGCTTAAGTAGGCTACTTGGAGAAAACGGCGTCCCGGATTAACTGGGTACAGATTTCTTTGTCCCTTTCGAGATATTTAGAAGCAGCCTCTTTACTTTCTCTAAGCAAAGCATAGTTGGCTTCACTAGAATCGGTGCAAAACTTAACAAATTGCTTGGACATAAAGTGCGCAACCGAAAAGCAAACAATATTTTTATTCATCACAGAAGCGATAAAATCCTGATACTGCCGGGTCATGCCAATGGCTTCCACCTTTTTCCCAATCTCCCCCTCCGCCCATTGGGGAAAATAAAAGAACCCCCCTTGGCCCTTTTTTTTCAACCCGTCCGATTCGTCGGTCGGATTAAGGTATCCGTCACAAACCTTACGAACACCTGAAAATTGTTTGGTTTCAAAGCCCTCAAGGAAAATATCTGCATAGGGTTTACCTACTTTTTCATAATACCAAGTGTACAATTCATACTCTTTGGCCAACAACAGGTGGAGTTTTCCGTCAGTAGATAAATTTTCGTAACCAGGATCCTTGGTACTTTTAACCGACTCCCAATCCTCAGCGACCAAGGAGCCCATTGACAAAACAAACATCACCACAAAAACCAGGAAAGCTTTCATTTTGTCCTCTTGCAACAATTTAAGTAAAGTGGGTGCAGCCTAACAAAGGTAGCCGGATTTGTAAATATACCACTTTGAACCCTTTTCGAGAACCTCATGTTTTACGACCATTACCGTATCCATGAAGCACCCTTGGTGCTTCGCCAAAAGCTTTTTTCCGACTCCGCCGGCGGTGCTCTGATCGGCGGGGCCATCGCCTCCCTTGCCGCCAAGGCCTTACCCGGTCCATTGGGGAGCGCCCTGGAATTCCGGTTTGGGCGAATTATTTCGCTCAATGAGCTTTGTGACAAAGGAGAAGGGTCTATGAACCTGGGGGCTTCGTCTTTGAGCATTCAAGCTTGGCTTTTTGACGATGAATTGGACTCGCTAAATGTACATGACGCTCAAACCATAGGTGACAAGGTAACAGCTTTTCATATGTTTTTCTACGCTGGCTCAGTTTATGAAATCCTGCATCCCTACCTGCAAAGCCTGATGGTCTGGGACATCGTAATTAAATCGCGCAGTTTGTCTTTCGAGCGGGACAAGGTGGTGGTTACATTGCAACTGGAAGCTACCAACACTGCCACAGAAAAGCTAAGAGCCAGCGAACCGATAGTCGGAGCGCTAAATGCGTTTAGAAAATTGCGATCAGAGGTGCTAGCGGAGTCAAGTCCTGGGCCCAAGACGTTAGAACAAGCAAGTGTAGATTCGACGACAAGGGCGATCAATCAGGCCGTTATCAAAACTGTGAACGTCCGCTGACCTTTGTCGAGGTCAATGACGGTCTGATTAAGCACATGGGGCTCTGTAGCGAGCCCGAAAATCTGGACGATTCAGCTTACGAATTGGCCTTGCAGGCGCAGGAACTAGAGCGCCGCCAAGCGCGGCGATTGGCCCAAGCCTTGGCTCAACTTTTTTAAGCGAAAAACACCATGGAAACCAAAGTCACCATCAAGATTGATGCCCAAGCGAAACAGCAGTTGCAAAGCGCCTATAAGGACGCTTTAGCAGAATTATTGCCTGATTTTGCAACGCTTTTTGCTAGGGTGGGGGGCTCCTGGCCCAAATTGCCGGGCCAGGAGCTTTCGAGTATGTATGCCCCGCCCGCAGGGGCTCCGTTTGAGCTGTCCCCTGCTAAGCAAGGCGGTCAGGCTAGTGCGCCCAGGGCTGCCAGCAAGGAAGGCGGCTTTCAGGGGATGTTAAGCGGGCTGATCAAGCTGATTCCTGGCGGCGAGCAGGCCGTGGGAATTTATAATCAGGTTAAAGGGATTGGCAAAGCAGTTGGGGTGGATACGGACCAAGCGGTAGCTTCGGCCATGCCCGAGCAGGCCAAAACGGCGGCGGGCTATGTTAGGCAAGGCCTGGGTATCCTTGATCAACTAAAATCGGACCCCGTTGGTTTGGTGAAAGGGCTTTTTACGGGCTCTGGCGACCAGCCAAATCCTAGGGTTCCCAATGGGCAAAATAGTCTGGTGGAAAAACCGTTGGGTTTTAAATATCCTGTTAGTATTAAGGAATTACTTCATAATGAAGTATATAACCGACTTAGGGATACTTTACCCCCCTCCAACCCTGACTCAAGCCTTATTGGTAAAGGACCGACAAAGTCCGGCGATTGGGCAAAGCGCCCGCTTGGGTCAGAGGAGGCTATTGGGCCCGACCCAGGGGCGATTCAGGCCTTTAGTAAGCTAGGGGAATTAATCGATGGGCTTAAGGAAAAGTCGAGTGGTTTTAGCAAACAGGTGATCAGTGACTTTACTAGTATTGACCAAAACAAAGACCTCTTTGATAATGCCGGGGAGCGGTTTAAGGCGATTGATACCGCCCTAAAGGCGACGGGTGGCGAATTAACCACCAAGCTTTCGGACCCCCTCAAAAGTGTGATTGACAGCCTAGGGAGCCTAAAAAAGATTTCCCAAGCCAAAGATATCCTCTTCGATTGGACTGCAATCTTCACAGGTGAAGAACGGCTTAAATCCACCAAAGAGGGGCTAGAGAGTATTGTGGCCAACCTAAAGGCGTTAAAAGAGTTGGCCGCAAGGGCAGGCACCGCTCAGGGAGGGGGTAGCGACCAAGGAGCGAGTGGGGTTGAAGGGGTTAGTAAAGGCCAAAAGCTAGTGCAGGATTACCCCGGAAGCAACCAAGTTGTTTCGAAGAAAACGGGTGGAGAAAATTCTATTAGAATTCCTTTGCCTACTGCCCACCAAAACGGATCAGCAGCAGGGACCGTATATAACCAACAACAATACCATGTTTATGTCGATGGGGGCCTGACCAGCGAGGTGCTGGCCGGGCTGAAGTAGGTTATTTGCTAAACTGGGCCTCTTTGATCAGGCGCTCGCACACCACCGTGTCTCGGCCAAAGACCTCTTCGGCTGCGGCCTTAATTTCTTTTAGGTGCTGATAGACTTCTGGGCTCGGATTCTCGCAAAACCAAATAAAATTGTTGGCCACGGCTCCGGCCACAATAAAGCAAGTGATCGTTTCGTCACGAAGCTTATTTTTAAAGGCCTCATACTCCGCAGTCATCCCGATCTCGCCCACCTTTTTAGCGACTTGGTCGCTGAACCATTGGGTGTGATAAAAGGCACCTCCTTTTCCTTTTTTAAACAACTCGTCTGTCTCGGCGGTGGGGTGTAGGTGGTTGCCACAAAAGGTTTTGATGTTGTCCCAATCTTTGGCTTCATACCAACCAACCACCAAGTCAGCTATTTTGGCTTGGGCGTTTTTATAATATCTGCCATGGGCCCGGTATTCGGCGCGGAGCGCATGTTTGAGTTTACCCTCCTTTGAGAGAGCCGAGTAACCTGCGTCTTTTGTACTGTCTACCTTCTCCCAATCCTCTTCGGCTTGGGCGCTAAAGGCGAATAAAAACAAAAGCAAAGGCAGTAGCCATAAGTGTCGTTTCATCTTTTATTTTAGGTCTAGGTGTTTGTAAACAACCCAACCTTAACAACAACCGCCTTCGGTGTAAAGAAAGCAATCCTCGCCTAGGAGACTCAATGTTTTACGATTCAACAGATATTCATAACACCCCCCTGGTCCTGCGGCAGCGGCTAGCCCTGGATGGGGGGGCTGCAGGAGACCTGCTGGGCGGGGTTGCCGCCTCGGCGGCGGCCTCCCTTTTGGGACCCATGGGCAGCGTCCTGGAGATGCGTTTCGGGCGGATCGTCTCTTTTAGTGAAGTTTGCGAAAAGAATGAGAAATTGGATTTGAGACCCTCCAAAATACAACTCACCGCTTGGCTCTTTGACGACGAATTGGACCCCTTCGGCCCCGAAAGCAACGAGACTATCGGACAAAAGCTGGCCACCTTCCAGGCCTTTTTCTTTATGGGTAAAACCTATGAGATCATCCATCCCTACGCTCAGAGTATTGATCTATTAGGGGTAACCATCGACAGCCGGGCCCTCGATTTTCACGGAGATAAAGTAGTGGTTACCCTAAAAATGACCGCCTCAGACAGCCTAACCGAGCGAATAAAAAATATTAGTGCTGGCTTAAGTGCCGCTAAAACTATGGCCAGCGCTGCGGTAGCACAGATGCTTGCGAGTCAAGCAGAAGAACAGGTATACGGATGATCGTCTCCCTGTTTAACCCAGAGAAGCAGTTTCAACTAGAACGCTACGAAATATGCATGGAGCGGCAGCAGCCCACCCGGGTCACCTGCTTCACCAACAAGTCCATGACCAGCAAGTTTGAATACAGCCTCGGCATCGGAGACGAGGTCGCCACAAATCACTGCCCCCTGGTTTTGAACCGAACCCGCGAGATTAACGCGCAACTTTTCGAAAACCAACTGACCGAACCACTGCGTTATTTGCTAGACCGGCCTTTCAAAAAGCAGTTGATCGCTGCTGACTATTTAAGGTTTTTTTTAGAATTGGCCTTGGCCTGGGATTTAGGGCTAGTCGTCCAAACCACCAAAGCTCCAGTTCAACGCGAAAACTTATTTTTTATTGGTAACTGCCGCAACGCCCTAGACCAAGCCCACCAGATTTTTAACCTTAAAAACATTCGTTGGAAGGTCAGCTGGGGGCTTAAGCAGTTGGTTATCTACGAAACCGGCGGCATACCCTTACCTGTTATTCCGCTGGCTGCGAACCTGTTTCAAGGGCAGACAGAGCGCGGCATCGCCATTTATCCAGTACCCTCTTTGCGACCCTATCACACAGTCATTTGGAACAAAAAGCGAGAGGTAATCGACCGAGTTTTGTTTCACTCGGCCACCAAAAACATGATTATCCGCTTTGCGAGTGACCTCATCCCCGCCGGTCGGCGGCCTATTAAAAGCCTTGTTGGTTAGGAGAAAAAATGATCGACCTAAAATGGAACGCCACTGAACAGGGGATCAACTGGAATCCCCCCCAAGCGGGAGAGGTGGTGACGGACCCTTTAGCTTGGGAGCCCGAGATTGTAGAAGGCGACGAGGCCTTGATTCAGTCCTTTTACATCTCGCTGCGAAACGATCCCTGGACCCGCGCCCTTTATCAAGCCGAACCAGAGGAAGCGGCGCGGATCGGCATCGAGCTTAAAAAATCTTTGCAAGCCAATAACCCAGAGATTGTTTTGGGTAGTTTTCATTACAGCCTGGACCAAGGCCATCTCAACATCCGCGCCACCTTGATCTGCGATAACAACCAAAGTATCCAAACCTATTTCGAAAACGTATTCAATGCTTAATCAAGACATGGCCCAAGCGGTGGACCGCTGGAAAATCGAACTGGCTGGGTACCATTTGTTGCATTTTGCGAAGGTGCAAAAGGTCAACCAGGTGCCCGGTCTCCACACTAAGTCGATCCCCTTAGCCACGGTGGATCTACAACTTTTAGACGACCAGTTGAAGCCGTTAATAAATAAATTGGGGCTGCCGCTGGACGACTTTAGAATGGTGCCCCTGGCCCGTTTTAGCCGCCATTTGAGTGACCCGCCTTCTAAGGGCGATACGGTGTTGGTGGCTTTTGTCAACGGGCTGGCCTCTTCGGCGGTGGTGCTTGCGGTTTTGCACGATAAGCAGACGGTTCTGCAAAAAGAGGGAGTCTTGGAACTTTCGGGAGCCGACCAGATCAAGATCGGGGCTAGCTTAACCACCATGGACAACGCCGTCTTGTTCAAACCACTTGAGGCCATCATCAACGCCCTTGCCGACGCGGTCGATGCCTTAGGCCAAGCAGGCAACCTCGGCGGGCCCCTGCCGGGGTATCCAGTGATGCTGGAAAAATTGATCACAGTTAAAGCGCAGTTACTATTACTAAAATCAGAAGTCCAATTGGGCAAATTAACCAAACTTCCCCTTCCCTAAGAGATCCTATGCCCCTAAACGCCCACAGCGCCGCTACTTCTTACGCTGCCTCCAAAGGCAAAACCCTGGCCGAACTTCCTGATATCGAACCCCTAATCGACGTCATTTTCAGCCATCTCAAAGAAAACCTGTCCCTGTCGGCAGCCGTAACCGGCACCTGCCCGCCGGGCACCCAGGGCGGGCCTTTGACCGGCGGCACCCTCTCTTCTTATCAATTTAGCTAAAGGAACCCCACATGGACCAAACAACCATCGACCAGATGATGGTCGAGATTAGTCTCGCTGACGAAACCGCGTTAGACCAAGCCTTCAACGATGCCGCTGCCGGCACCCGCTACGCTGAGGCGGCCAAAACCAAAAACTCGGTGCTTTTTAACGTATTTTACGCGCTGTTTCGCGAGCCGTTTAGAATTTTTCGCGAAGCCGTAAAAAACATGCTGCCTCAATTATTTATCGGCTCGGCCAGCGGCACTTGGCTAGAACAGTTCGCCGCCGATTATGACCTAACCCGTGACCAAGGGGTAAAGGCGAGGCACCTGATGAACCTCACCAAGACCCCAGGCCAGTCGGTGCAAATCGCCCAGGGTGATATCTTTTATGTTAACGAGGCCGCGCCTCGGGGTTTTTTGGCGGTGGCGGCAACCTCAATCGCCCCAGACGATCCAAACCAATTTGCCATTACCGTTGAGGCTGAAGCGATTGGCACTAAATACAACGTGATTGCAGGCCAGATTTCCGAAACCCTGGTGGGTGGTCTTAACCTAAGCAAAATCACCAACGTGGAAATACTCACCACTGGCCGGGAGATCGAAACAGACGAGGAATTGCGCGAGCGGATTTTTGCTAAAAAATGGTCCCAAAACCTTCAGTACGGGGTCGATGCGAAGTATCTGGCTGCGTTGCAGTCGGTGGCCGCTGTGGACCATGCTAGATTAGATTCGGTGGTTCCTGATACAGGCACGCTGCACTACGTGGTTTACGGGCGAGGCACTTTGGACCCATCCGAAATCGCCCTCGCTCAGGGCGCCTTAAATCAGGTGTTGATGACCACTGACCAAGCCATCGTAAGTGGGGCAGAGTCTTGTTTGTTGACCTTGGGTGTGGTGCTGCACAAAACATTGGACCACCCTACGGTAACCAACGAAATTGCTGCTTACTTTATGCAGTTAGAACGAGGCACTGACTTTTATTCTAGCCTATTAAGCAACTGGCTTTATGACCGGATTCCGGCGCTTTCGGGTACCCCTATCGAAATCAATCCCGACTTTGCCGCCCTGCCTGACTCCAGCTTCTTTTATCCCTCCTTGACTATCTCGGAGGCTCCATGATTAAGAAATGGTGGCTAAAAAACCCGGCCATTTCCGAACTCAACCTATTGAGTGATGCAGTATGGAACTATATGGCGGGATTAGTGGCACCCTTGGGGGATATGGTCCACTTTGGTACCATGCTGCCAACCATGGTGGACCAGTACTGGCAGAAACTGCCCCTTAAACCCAAGTTGGCGGCAGGCAACCAAGCAAATTTTTTGAGACAGTTTGAGCAATATTTAGAGCGTTACGGCAGCGATCAGGGTGTCGCCTTGACGCAAGACATTTTTGGTCTGACTGATTTTGAAGTGGTCGTTATGCGGCACACCCCCTTAGCCGATCGTTACGCCCATGTGGTGGTCCGATTGTGGATCGATGCGGCCACTGCTGACGAGACCTTTGATCAAATCGCAACCTACCTAACCTTTGTGTTGCCTGCACGCTGCACAAAACATTTTCAATTGGTCCGACGCCATACGGGCGCCGGATTCGGCAGAACTCAATTTGGAAGGAGATACGGAAGATGACCCCTTTTATCGAAAGCAAGACTGGCCTTGGCTTAATCCTGCCTGAGGCGGAAAACACGGCCTGGGAAAATATTTTTTGGCAAAATCAGCATCTAATTGGCTGGGTTTTAGAGGCGCAAAACCGCATGTCTCGTTTGTTTAGCGGAAGCTTGGTTGACAGCACCCTAACTGGAGTTAAAGTCAACTGGGTATTAGACGACAAAACTTCAAAATTCGCAGAATTTCCTGACATAACAATCTCAAGTTTGCCTTGCGCCAGGATGGTCTATTATGCAGACTTTGATACAACCACCATCCTGGTTAGGAACCTGGCTAGTTTTAGTGATTTTACGCCGACTGATAAACAATTTCCGCTAGTCCATGTGGGCACGCAACAAAAGACCGACGGTACCACTCCAAGCTTTGCCCATTGGGTTGCGCCCAGGACTTCCACTCCGCCCTGGAGAACAATTTAATCAAAGCCTTAAGAAGCACCCAGCGATTGCGCCTATAGGAGCCAATGCGACACCCTTTTTTAACACCTTTAACTACACCCGCGATCCGAAAAAACAAGTCCAGGCCGGCTGAATTGGCCCGATAGTGGTCCGGCTAAAAAAAACTTTGACTAGGCGAGAGGTGCCTCGAAGTGAATTTATTCAACAAAAAGTGGTTGTACAAAGTGGGATTATCGATTGGTTTATTGAGTACAGCTAGTTAAATGTGAGGCACTTTGCCGGGGTGCCTCATGTTGCCTCATGTTGCCTCACTGTAAGCCGGTTCGATCCTAAGTCCTTACCGGGATCGTTTTCAAAATTGCCTCATCCCCGACTTGACCCGCGCCTCATTTGACTTGCCCCAAATCCCCTCCTTCGCCCCGTTTGACCTGCCCCTTGCTCCCCTTTTCGCCCACCTCCTGATTTGCCGGGGTATTAAGCTGCTTTACAGAGCGGCAGTTAAAAAAAGCGGCGTTAGGGTTTTGTGATGAAACTGCCTGCAGGAGAAGTGTTTAAATAGGCAGTACAATGGAAGCCAGTAAACGGGACTTTTGGAGGGAGAAAAGTAACCACCAACTAAACCATCCAATTTATTTGGGCTTGGCGGTGCAAGGTCGAGATGGTGGGGTAAGAGAGTTTTGATTGCTTTAAATTGAAAAAAAAGTCAGAATAAGACTGATCTTAAGAGGTTTGCTAGGTAGGGAGGGACTATCAAGATATAGCAAGCAGGTATCTGGTTCCTAACCTCATTCCTTCTAAATTACAACCAGTTAAGCGTAAATAACATGCCTTTACTAGACTACTTATTGGAATTCGTCAGTTTAGGTGCGGTTGGCAATAAGCAGTTGTCTGAATGCCTGGAAAAAGGTCTCGATTGCGCCAAACAGGGGCATATTACCCGCGCTTTGCTGCACTGGAATCAAGCTCGCGACCTAGACCCAGAGCAAACCAAAGCTTTTTTAATAGCCCAAGAAGACGAACTTTCCCGATTGGGAAAACCGGAAGCGGTGTTGTCAACCGGATTAATCTTGGTAAAGCTTGATCCGGCCAATGGGGAATTAGCCAACCGCATGGGCAATCTGGCGCGCCGACTTGGCCTGAGTGACTTAGCCAAGAAATTGTACAAATTGGCCAACCAGGAAGCCGCGCCCAATGAATATGCTTTTTGTAATTTAGTGGCGACTCTGGCTAAAGTAGAGTTGTACGACGGCGAGATTAAGCTGTTGATAAAGAAGTACTTTCAGGAACAAAATTATCGATTCCCTCCTTATCAGAACGATCCAAATTTAGTGGAGAAGTTGACCGCTAGATTAGCTCTGGATCTAACCCAGGAGAAAGAGAAGCAACTAGTTTTAGTCAATGAAGAGTTAAAGTATGCTGGGGAATTAGGTGATGCACTCAAGCAGTTCGAACTCCAAAAAAAGACGGCAGCCCTGGAGGCCGACCCTTGTATTCCCTCTTATGAGAGCATTAAGGTGGTTCTCAAATCGGCGGTCGTCCATGACCAAATGCGCCTGGATAAAAGCAAAGAGGCCCAAGACAACCTGATTAACCTTGGGCTTTTTGCTTTGATCAACGAGGATAGTGGGCTGGCCCTAGCCTGCTTTGAAAAGTTGGAAAGTATTAAAAGCACCTACAAATACCATAACTTACTGTATGGGTTGGCTATATTTTTAAGCGCACGGTCCATTGAAGGGTTGGAGCAAGCTACAAAAACCATCACGTCCAATCCGTTTGACCGTTTTGGTCATGCTAATATCGGGCTGATGCATTTAAAAGCGGGTCACAAGTTGCTGGGATACCAGCATCTTTTGATCGCGGCAGATTTGTTAGATAAATCCGAGGGGCTTTTCGATTTCGATCAATTCGTTCGGTTGGCTGAAGAGAGTTATGAGGACAACCAGTTCAAAGACGCCCTTAGACGTTACGAGGTAATTGCCCAGGAAAAACCCTCAATAATAGCTTGGTCCCGCATAGCTTCCTTGCACATGAAAAAGGGAGATATTATGTCGGCCGCAGAAGCTCTGCATGAAATTTTGCGAATTGAACCTGACTTTGGATACATACATTCAAAGTTGGAGCTTTTGCACAATAAGTTGATAGAACAGGGCGATGAATTAGCGATCAAAGGTCAGTATCGTGGTGCCTTGAAAATATATCGTAAGGCTTTGGGGGTATTAAAGGTTCCTACGACCCTTAAAAAGGCTGGGGAAATGTGTGAAAAATTAAAGGCCAAATCTAAGGCTGCCCATTATTTTGAGGAGTATAAAGAGCTTGTTCAAGAGGGTCTGCAAAAGGAGAAAGAGGCCAAGCGGTTGGCGCTAGTGGCCAAGGCGATGGAGTCCGTCAAAAAAGGGGAACTTGCCATTTCCATCATAAAGCTGGAAGAAGCCTTACTGATGAAAGCGGATCGTTCGATTTTCCTAACGCTTTGCTCTTTGTACGAGGATTCCGCGCAAAGAGACAAGGTCCGGGACTTAGAAACCCGGTGGGCGGAAATATTAGAGGTTGAAGAAAAAAAGTCGAAACTGGTTAAGGAAATAAACCGTTACTTCGCTAAACGGAAAATCAAAACCGACCTGGAATAACCCCAAAGTTCAAAGCCAATCCCCCCGCACTCCATTTATAAGCGGGGTCGGGGTCCATGGCTGCTGTGTCGCTAGCATCAATCATCCACTCCAAAAATCAACCTCCCTAAAGTGGCCTCCTATGAGGCTAGATTCCCGATTTAAAAAACCAAACGATTTTTCTTGCTTTTAAGGGGGGGGCGGGGGGATAATGAACCCGCTAGTGATACCTAAACAATTGGAACCATTGGCTAACTGGTGAGTATTTAATTTTAGGGACAAGCGTACCAAATAAAGGGATTACCCCAAACCCAGCTTACAAAGCGGAAGGGATTGTTTCTTTGACTTCTACGAATTGGATAGGGCTATGTTAATACGGGCTATAAAAATTTTCTTCGCTTCCCTATTGTTTTTGCCCAGCCTAGCGCTCGCGGCAGACCTGGATTCTGGAATGGCGCAGGCGGCTAAGGCGTTGGCCATCACCCAGCTTAAGGGACACAGCGAAAAGGCCATATTAATCCAGGTGGTCAACCTGCACAACCAAAAGACCGATCAAACCGCAAAGACCATTGAAACCGCCCTTTACCAAGCCTTGGAAAAGGAGTTTCCTGGCTTTAAGTTGGTTTTTCTTTCCGAGTCCATCGCCGGCACCAATTTACTCAAGGCCATTATAGTTAAGGGCGAATATGAACAAAAAGGTCCGATTACGAAAGCCCACTTTAAGGCCATCATCGGCCTTCAGGGAGAGTCGGTCGGTCAGGCTTCGGTAGAGTTCGAAAGTGTTAAAACGGTTCGTAAATCGTTGGTGGCGGTTTTAGACCTGGAGGCCGCCCAACTCAGCGGGGCGGAACGGTCCTTGTATTCGGACATGCTCAGGGAGGAGTTGGGCAAAAAGAAGGCCTTCGAAATGGCCTCAAGTGCCGATGTGGCCAAGATGAACCCGGACGCGATTCAAAAGTCCTACGGCTGTTCCCGTGATGAGTGCGCCACTATTATTGGCGAGCAGATGGGGGTGGATCAGGTCATCTCCACCACCTATTTTAGCGTAGGGGCTAAAGCCGCCTTGTCGGGTAAACTCTTTAACATCAAGGACGGTAGCATCGTTACCACTGCGACCGTACAGGGCGCGCCTACCGAGATTCAGTCGCTGATCAAAGAGCTAGCGACCAAGCTCACCGGGGTGGAAGAGGGTGGCGGGGTATCGGTCTTTGGACAGTTTAAGGTGGACTCAGACCCCTCGGGGGCTACTCTGTTTTTAGACGGCAAAACCCGCGATGAAAAAACTCCCGCCGTCCTTTCAGACATCCCCGCCGGTTCTCATACGTTACGTTTAATTAAAGATGATCTAGGTGCGGTACTAACTTTTGATTTAGCCGATGGTGAGGTAAAAAAACTGAGTGCCCAACTATCTAACGAAGCCGCTTTAACCGTCACCTCCACCCCCTTTGACGCCGAGCTTTGGGTAGATGGGGCCAAGGTCGGCAATACCCCTTTCCAGGGCAATGCTAAAACCGGCCTCCGTGAGTTAACCCTCAAATTCCCTGATGGTTCGAAGTTCCGCCATCAGGTGCAAGTGGAACTAGAGGGCGAAAACAAATTCGAATTTAAGCAAAAGGAGCTGGTTCAGGCCCGGCTAACTATTCAGCCCGCCGACGCGCTGCTAAAGGCCGAAGGCAAAGAGGTCGGAGGAAAAGCCCCCGAAACCTTTACCTCTAAAGATGAAAAAAGAGAGGTTTGGTTAGCAATGCCCCAAGGTACTTACCAGTTTGAGTTAAGCCATCCCCACCAAACCAATTCTGTTACTGCAAACAACAGTCTTAATATTGGAAATAAGGTGGAAATGGAATTTAGTGTTCCTCTTAAGCAGGGATATATGGACTGGCAGGATTATCATGCTGCCGTCGAGCATCGTTCTTTTATGATCACCTGGACTTTGTTGGGGGCGGCGGTGACTTCAGGCTATGCCTATGTAGAAAGCCAGAACGCGGTCAAAGCGCAAACCGCCCAGTCTGAAGCCGAAACCAACCGAGACGCCGCCTTTACTAATTACAAAGCGGCCACAGATACCACAACCTCGGCCACCTACTTAGCAGAGTCCCAAGCCTATCACCAGACCGCCATAGACGAAAACCAAAAGGTTAAGTCCCATAACGCCAACGTCCAAGCCGGAAGTGGTTTGACCGCTTTGATTCTGTTGGCCACCACTTGGTACTGGCTGGCTGACCCAGATGAACCCCCGGCCTATGGGTTGATATCAACTCAAGACGGCTTGAAAATTACTTGGGGGGCAGCATGGTAAGGCAAATGAAACCAGCAATCTTGATGGCCGTTCTTTTATTGGCCTTGACCGCCTGTAAAAAAGCAACCGAAAGCCCCATCGGCAGCTTTGACGAGTATCAGGCTGGTGATTCCAGTGGTTTTTCCAGCACCAAGGAAATTAAGGGGTTCTATTTTAAGGCCGCTACCAATAGCAAGTTAACCACCGATTACACTGGAACCATTTCGGGTACTACCATCACGGTGCAGCTCGCCAACAGCACCACCCGCACCGCCCTGGTCCCTGAATTTGCCTTTAAAGGCAAGTCCATCCAGGTTGGCAGTACCGAACAGGTCTCCGGGAGCACGGCCAATGACTTTTCTTCGACCCTCACCTATACCTTGACCGCCTTTGACGGAACCACGACGGACTATACGGCTTCGGTTTATTCGGGGAGCCCTAGTAGCCCCAGTATAACCCTTGCCAGTGGGGCCACCTCCACCAGCACCAAAGCGGTAACCGTGACCCTTTCTGCCCAAGATGATGATGGGGTAGTTGGTTACTACCTCTCTGAAACCAACACCGCTCCTTTGGCCTCTGCCTCTGGCTGGACCACGGTAACCACCACCGCTAGTTATTCCGGGACCGCCAGCTTCACCTTGAGTAACAGCGACGCCACTAAAACCGTTTATGCGTGGTTTAAAGATTCCTTAGGAAACGTCAGTGATTCAGCCAATGATACGATTGTGTTATCTTTGCCCAAGGCGGTGAGCGCCTTTAGCCTGACCAACGCCCTCAATTCCCTACTCCTGGCGGACGCCACCGGGACTATCTCCGGCACTTCGGTTTCCCTCCCCGCCCGCATGAAGGAAAACCAATCAATGGTGCTGATCCCGACCTTCACCCACTCTGGGTCCTCGGTGACCGTGGGGGGCACGGCGCAGACCAGCGGAACCAGCAGCCAGGACTTCACCAGCGCGGTCAGCTACGCGGTTTCCGATACCGATGGCGGGAGCGCCAGCTACAGCGTCTCGGTGACCGTATCCCCCCCGATCCCGGACACCGGGCAGACCACCAGCTACACCACCACCTCTGGTGAGGACAACGACTATAACACCTCGAATCAACCGAGCTATACCGACAACGGCAACAGCACCGTGACCGACGAGGTGACCGGCCTCATCTGGCAACAATGCTCTGCGGGCCTAAGCGGGACCAACTGCGCCACCGGCACCGCCACCACCTATACCTGGGCCAACGCCAGCAGCTACTGCACCAACAACACCGCCGGGCTGACGGGATCCGGCTGGCGGCTGCCCACGGTGACCGAACTGGCTTATCTAGTGCGCAATGAGGGGAGTGCCCCCACGATTAATACCACCGCCTTTCCGGCCATGGTTTCCCATTTCTATTGGTCGTCCACTACCTATGCGCTGGACAGCACCAGCGCTTGGATCGTGTACTTCGGCAGTGGCTATGTGTACAGCAACGTCAAGACCAGCTACTACTATGTCCGTTGCGTCCGTTAAAGAGAGTTGGTTCTTTGGTTCTTTGGTACTTTCGGGGGGCGGAGGCCCCCGCCCTTCCCGCCCGTAAGGGCGGGCCGATTTTTTTGGGCCGAGGGGCCCGCTCTTGGAGGTCTAGATCATGAACTCTTGCGCAATTTGGAGGCGTATGAAAATTTTTTGGCTTTTACTCGGACTCAGTTTCTGGGCCACCCCCTTGCTGGCCACCCCCTTCACCGACAACGGGAACTCCACGGTCACCGATCAGGCGACTGGCCTGATCTGGGACCAGCAGGAGACCTCGACGATGACTTGGGAGGCCGCCTTGGCCTATTGCGAGGGGTTGAGCTTGGCAAGCCAGACCGACTGGCGGCTGCCCAACCGCAATGAGTTGCAAAGCCTGGTGGACTATACCAAGACCTCCGCCCCCACCATCGACACCACCGCTTTTCCATCCGCTGTTTCCGGTAACTATTGGTCGTCCACTACCTATGCGCTGAACAGCACCTACGCTTGGCTCGTGAGCTTCGGCAATGGCTATGTGAACTTCAACAGCAAGCCCTACAACATCTATGTCCGTTGCGTCCGTTAAAGAGAGTTGGTTCTTTGGTTCTTTGGTACTTTCGGGGGCGCCTGCCCCCGTTTTTTTCTAAGGGCGTAAGCCCTTGGCTCCCCAGCCCGTAAGAGCGGGCCTATTTTTTGGTTCTTTGTGGGGGCTTTAGCCCCCGTTTTTCCGGGGCTTACAGCCCCCGCCCTTCCCGCTAGGGGCTGCGAAAAACCTCGCCTCTTGCGCCAGGCCCTCCCCGCTTAACACGAATTTTTACCGCAGACCACAGGCAGACGTGGCAAGGCCTTATGGCTAAAGACTCTTCATTTTAAAAGGTAAAAGAGAATGGCGGGGTTGACGGGACTCGAACCCGCAAGCCGTTTGCAGGTGTTTGATTTTGCTGGCTAAAATAAATTGAAATATTTTTCAATTATCGACTAATAATTCAATCGAATCGACAATTGGCAAACAATCCAATCCCTCGGTGTTCTGATAACCTTTGGTGGTGGTTATCAGCCTATGGCGGGCAAGCTTCTGAACTCTAGTGATTTCCGCGCCCTTTTCTAACAGGTGGGTAATCACGGTTGCGCGGATACCGTGAAGCGGCTTAACCCCTCTGATTCCAAGCTCTTCGTTTATTTTAGCGAACGGCCTAGCTAGCGTCGCCTCTGTTTTGTATAGCTGGTTCCCGCTGCCATCGTCAAGAAACCACCGCTCGCTGGGCTCACGCTCTGCCAAATCACGGCCAAGGAATTCGGCTAAACCTCCACCTATGGGCACCCGCGCTTCCTTCCGACCCTTCACGAAGAAGTCAATCTCCGGGGCATTGCGGATCAAAATAACTCGATCCGCAAGCCTAATATTTTCAAGCCTTAAAGACCAGATTTCGCCTCCTCGCATCGCCGTATAGACAGCCAATCGGAATGCCCTTAGTTGGTTGATTCGCTGGATTGTCGAGCTATCCTTTCTCCCAGAAGCGATTTTTTGCTCCAAAATTTGCTCAATTTTCCTTAGCTGAACATTCGTATAAATTCTTGGCTCCTTGGTAACCTTAAGTGGGCGAGGTAATTCCTTGCGTTCTGAAAGGTGTTTGGACTTGAAGGCCCAATTCAGAAAAGTTTGCAGGTTTACCACATGCTTGTATACCGTTCTGGAATCAATTCCTTTTTTTTGCAGATAGTTGATCAGGTGGGTGCCAAAACTGGAAGGGAATCTGTCTGCTTTATGGTTTCCCAAGGCTTCCAAATAGTATCTCTTTGAAGTCATATAATCATCCAAAGTTCTACCGGACCTAGTGCTTTTGGTTTCGGCCAGCCAAATGTCCATCAAGTCTCGGATCTCGACCCCCACTCCTAGAGACTCGTCGTCTGTCCCGTTTTTCAACCGGATAAGTTTTTGTTGATATAGCGCATTAAGAAACAGCTCAATTTCCTCGGCTGTCCGGGCGCGTTGTCCTTGGATGGTTTCCTCAAACTCTGCCTCATCGATGCGGCAAAGTACTCTTAAGGGAGGGTTCTTCTTTATCTTTCCGGTAACCAATTCGTGAAAGCGGGCCACTACTACCCCCTTTCTTTCGTTGTGCCAAAAGCGTTTACGTTGCTTTGCCATATCTTTTCGTCAACTTTTATTGATCATTTCCCCCCTTTTTCATTTGATTTTATCCATCTACCAACAACCGAAAATTTAATCTAGCCCCTTTATTGATACAAGATTTTCCTCCTGAAGCTTGTTTCCTTAAAATTTTATATAGAACATTTGCCCTCAGGGGCATTTCTCATCCGCCCGGCTGGGCAAATCTCATTTGTCCAGGTGGGCATCTGTCATTTGTCCGATTGGGCAAATAGACGTGATTATTGATCATTTGAGATTTTTGGGAGGGGTGCCGCTTGGCGCGGTTGGGTAAATTGTTCCTGGCCCGCTGGTCGATAGATTGACCAACGGGTTTGGCGGGTGTTCCTAGATCGTCGCGCTTGATCGGGTTAGAGTTTCGCACCGTGCGCCGCTGTCGCGGCTGGCCTCGTTTCGCTTCGCTCGCCTCGGGTTTGTCTTGGCGGCTACTGTTTCTATTTCTTCAGAGTCCTTAGCCGCGCAGGGTCCAAGGTGGGATGGTCCTTCGAGCGGGTTTGGTGGGTGTTCCTAGATCGTCGCGCTCGATGGGGTGGGAATCTCACGCCGTCCAGCCGCTGCCGCGGCTGG
>Ga0208246_1000988_pt1 | contig 17971 bp, 19 predicted proteins | sample RifOxyD2_FD_184039 | JGI IMG/M metagenome (GOLD analysis project Ga0208246, IMG submission 184039) | Soil microbial communities from Rifle, Colorado - Rifle Oxygen_injection D2 (SPAdes) | ecosystem: Environmental > Terrestrial > Deep subsurface > Rock core/Sediment | place: Rifle, Colorado... | reverse complement strand
AAGGCTGGCGGATAGAACCACCAGTATCAGATCCCAGAGCGCACAGAGCCAGATCACCACCCACCACCGCCGCGGAACCACCCGAGGAACCACCAGACACCCGAGTCGGGTCGTGGGGATTGCAAGTCGGTCCATAGGCCGAGTTTTCGGTCGAACCACCCATAGCAAATTCGTCCATATTGGTCCGACCGAGGAAAATTACCCCTTCCTTTTTCAATTTTTTAATTGTCGTGGCATCGTAAGTGGCATGGTAGTCGGCCAACATTTTTGAAGCCGCAGAACAAATTCGCCCTTCGATTAAAATATTATCTTTAATCGCCATCGGAATACCCGCCAGAGGTCCAGTCAATTCACCGCTTTTTATTCTCCGATCAACCTCATCAGCCTGATCTAGCGCATCAGTAAAAACTTCCAAATAAGCATTGAGTTTTGGATTGTCGGTCTTGATTTTTTCGAGATAAGCTTCGGTCAATTCTCGAGCCGTAAACTCCCCACTTAAGATACTCTTATTGGCAATTTTAATATTTAGGTTTTCTAAATTTATTTTTGATGACATAATTTTATATTTAGTGCAAAATTCAAAGTTCAAAGTTCAAAATTGCAATCCAAAATTAAAAAACTTTTATTTTTACACTGAAACTTTGCATTTTGAATTTTACACTTTGCATTGATTACAGTATTTGTTTAACCACAAAAAAGTCTTTATCAGATTTTGGAGCTTCGGCTAAAATTCTCTCAGTATTTTGTCCGGTCACAAAAGCTTCATCATCAGCGCGCATGACATTGGTCAGATAATAATCATCAGCCGATGTCGCCACTTCGGAGATCGGGGCGTCTTTGAGCTCAGAAATATAGCCTAGAATCGACTCCAAATCCTGCTGGAATTTTTGCTTTTCCTCAGGAGTCAGAGCAATTCTGGCCAAAGTAGCCAATTTATCGATATCTTGTTCGGTAATCATAGATAGAAGCTTACCATAAAAATTGAGAAATTAAAGCCCTAAAATCAGTTTATTAGCTTTAAAAATTCAGCTTCGGAGATAATCTTCACTCCCAATTTTTTAGCCTGGATCATTTTAGAGCTGGCCCCTTGGCCGTCCGCAGGATTAGGCTCCCCCGCCAAAACAAAATCAGTTTGTTTAGAGACAGAACTAGAGACATCTCCACCATTTTGACGAATCAATTCCTTGGCCTGATCACGAGACAAGGTCGGCAAAGAGCCAGTCAAGACGAAAGTTTGACCAGATAATTTCGATCCCTTCTGAGAAGTCGCCTGATAATCGATATCGACTTGTTTTAGTAGTCTCTCCACCAAAGTTTTATTATCCACCACTCGAAACCAATTGTAGATAGCCTCCGCGACCACCCCACCTACCCCTTCGATCGCCTGCAACTCACCCACACTACTAGATCGCAATTTTTCTAATGAACCAAAATGTTCAGCCAAGTCAACGGCCGTCTCCTCTCCGACATTGGGAATAGACAGGGCGATAATGAATCTAGATAGAGATATTTTTCGGCGCGAATTAATCGCAGATAATAATTTATCTGCCGATTTTTCAGCAAATCTTGGCAAAGACAGCAAGTCACCTTTTTTCAGACGAAAAATATCATCAGCTCGAGCCACCAAATTATTTTCCACCAACACATCAATTACTTTCGGTCCTAGACCAGGAATATCAAAGGCCGATTTGGAAACAAAATAATACCAGCGTCTTTTTTGTTGAGCAAAAGAATTACGATCCACACAACGCCAGGCAGCTTGACCTGGCACCCGCTCGACCGGGCCACCACACTCCGGCAGAGTTGTCGGCCAAACAAACGGTCGGCTGGTTTTCGGTCGCATCTCAGTCAAAACCGAAATAATATCCGGAATAATATCACCGGCTTTCTGAATAATAACCGTGTCGCCCACGCGAACATCTAAACGCCGAATCTCATCTTCATTATGCAAAGTCGCTCGCGAGACCGTTGTCCCAGCCACGACCACCGGACGAAGATTGGCCACCGGCGTAATAACACCGGTCCGACCAACTTGAAAAACAATCTCTTCCACCACTGTTGTGGCTTGTTCGGCCGGAAATTTCAAGGCAATAGCAAAACGAGGCGCCTTGCCAGTAAACCCGAGTTTATTCTGATCAACCAGAGGATTAACCTTGATGACCACTCCGTCCACCCAATAGTCCTGGCTGTCTTTTTTCTTCTCCCAGTTATGCCAAAAATTAATAATCTCAGCCGAATTTTTCACCGCCCGCCAATGAGGATTGATTTTGAAACCCAAGCCTTGCAGGAGTTTTAATTCTTCTTCTTGGGTGGCTGGTAAATCAAAACTGGCCTGAGCTAAATCATAGACAAACATATCTAATCGACGTGAAGCGACAATAGCCGGATCAAGCTGACGAATCGTTCCAGCGGCCACGTTGCGGGGATTAGCAAACTCCGCTTCACCGGTCAAGCGACGCTCCTTATTTAAACGTTCTAATTCTTTTTTTGCTAGCCAAACTTCGCCTTCCACTATCACATCCACGGGTCGAGTCAGACGAAGAGGAACGGAAGCGATGGTGCGAACATTAGCCGTCACATCCTCACCGACGCTACCATCGCCCCGCGTGGCCGCGGTCACCAGCTGACCAGCACGGTAGGTTAAAACCATTTTCAAGCCGTCAATTTTTAATTCACAAATATAGTCAGTCGAGTGGCCAAGGTTTTTTTCCACTCGGCCAACAAACAAATCAATATCTTCCTCCGTAAAAGCATCGGCAAAGGACCATTGAGATATCTCGTGCTTAACTTTTTTAAAACCAGACGAAGCTTTACCCGAGACCCGCTGAGTCGGTGAATCAGTCGTAACTAGTTCTGGCCATTTTTCCTCCAGCCGTCGCAGTTCCTCCTCCATCGAGTCATAGGCTTGATCAGAAATCTCCTGGCGATCGAGAACATGATAAAGATGGCGGTGGTGATTGATCGCTTCGCGTAGAACTTTGACCCTTTTTATCGCCTCCTTTTTGTCCATTTGGAGGTATTATAGCACGACTTTTTGGTTAAAATATCACTCCGAGAACACTATCTTTTGACCACGTTGATAACCGATCGTCCGACAGTTCGAGGACCCGTCGCCGAGCAAGGGGCGCTAAAACCCCTAGAAACAATGATGGCACTGTATATCGAAAGAGAGTCCTCAGGATAAATTAAAACTGAAAACTTATTACAAGCCGGCGACCCGCCTTCGATACCGGTTATGTCTTGTTTAAAGTCGAAGTATTGATACCCATCATTTGGAGAAATTAACAAATCATCTATGCCATACATTTCCAAAAGTTTAAGGTTAAGGTCTTTTTCATCTGGTTCTGGTGGAGTCCTCTTCGAAGCCGTCTGGAGAAGCGTTGTTCCCTGACAATAAATCCGCGGATCGAAAACAGTAGGATTGATAGTCTCTGATGCGGTAGAGCCATACTTAACCGCCCAAAAAAAAGCACAATCACGACCGGCATCAGCCGCATAGTAGGCCACCCGCGACATTTTGCCGATTGAAGACAGAATAATTTGTTTACTGATAATCGTGGCCAGAGACATCCCGATCGCGAGTACAATACTCGCCACTAGCAGAGAGTAGAGCAGGACAAAAGCTCGTGATGATGAGGATTTTTTATTCATAGACGATAGTAGTAGCGATTTGAGATCTAGACAACCCGTGATAAGCCCAATCCAGCTGCACAAAAACCTTTTTACCGATAAGCAAATCCCCGGGGATCGGATCGGATCGCGAAGAGCCATCAGACACGTCTTCAAACCAAATTTTTCGGCTGAAGATTGTTTTGGTTCCACCACTGCTGTTATGGCTATAAGTTCCATCACCATCAGTGTATAAATTTAAATCACTAGTGGATTCTATTAAAATATTGCCATTGACATCAGCGGAAATCCGACACAGAGTCAGGCAATTTTCGTCTAAAACACTAATGTTATCGCTGTCAGACAGCTCCGCTGCCCTAGCCACGGCCAAATCTAACCCCTCTTGCATGAGAAAAGAAGCCGTCACCTGATATTTGGCATAATTACCATCAATAATCGCTCGAGTGATTAGCGTCAAAGGGCCTAAAACAGCCACCAGTAAGACGGTGATAGCCACAAAAGCCTCGATCATCGTAAACCCCCTATTTTTTTTCTTTAAATTAAACATACATTAATCAGAGTTACGTTGAGTAACGGTAGTTTGTAAATTGATGGTGGTAACAATATTACGCTGGGTAATAGTGCTTTGAGCATTGATCCGGACCATCGGGGGACGGACACTGCCACCACTAGAGGGGGTAGGATACTCGGTAAAAGTTAATTTGTTGATATCAATCTTTTTGTCGGTCAACTGAGTACAATTAGAATAGTCTGGGATACATTCTACAATATATTTTTCACCAATAGCAGAACTATATAGACCATAAATGTGGGGATTATTTTCAAGATCCTTAAAATCAATTTTGGTCTCGGGAGGATTTCCAGAAACGACGTAGTCTGTCCCTTCCCTTAAATTAATAACCATGCGATCAAAAGCATAATTTAGATTATCCACTAGGAAACTGATTTGCTTGGCCTTGCGATAGGCGTCAAGAGCAGTGATAAAAACCGAGGTGACGACAAAAGCCACGATCAAAAAAATCGACACCGAGACCATGAGCTCAATAAGCGTAAACCCGGTAGTGAATTTTTGATTTTTAAATTTTTCGATTTTCATAAAAATATTCTTTCAATCTAGCTTTAAACATCCGCCTACCTTGACTAGTTTTTAGATAATGTTCACGGCGGATAGCATCTTCTTTATTTAGGCAAGCTTCATAATATATTATTTTCCACGGAGCATAACGTTTGGTCGAAAAATTTAACTTCTGATTATGTTCTTTTATTCTTCTCTTTAAATCTCTCGTGATACCAAAATAAAGTTCTTTATTAATAATACTCTCAATGCAGTAAATATAGAACATAATCTAATCAAAAATCTACTACCGGGTAAAACCTTTTTTGTTTTTTATTGATCTCATAATTATATTGGTATTAGGGGTGCTTTATCAGTGATAGAGATACTACCGCTACTGCCGACGATAATCCAACGGGAATTGACCTTGTCAGTCACTTTGATTGAGAAAGAGGGGTCACAGGAGCCACCCCCACAATACAGACTACCCATCGGGCGTTTAAAATATAGGTTGACCTCACCGGCACCAAATTCCACCTTCCCCCCTAGGAGATATGACTCTATATACTTGGCGTTATCATCTTCAAGAGAAGACGGGGAACGTGCATGACAAGAATTGACGCAGAGATCATAAACATTGAGAGTTTTGCAAGCGCAGAGTTTAAAATCTTTGTGACCGATCCAGCTTGTCTGTAACAAGTAACCAAAAACATTACCGGTGGTATCGCTAACTACCGTGCTCATGGCGTAAATCTGTGCCCCACGGACTTGAGTGGCTACCTCCTGGGCCACTAAATCGAGAGCGCTACTACTACGAAAAGACGGTAGGTTGGCTAAAATAATGCCGGTGACAACGACAAAAATACCGATCACCGTCACCATTTCGATCAACGTAAAGCCGCTCGTGGTTAATTTTTGTTGGTCAGAAAAAGAAAATTTCATTGATTTGCAAAATTATGGACAGCCATAATCCAATTAAGAGAAAAGGGGCAAAGGGTATTTCACTTTTTATGGTATAGCGACGAGTATTTTTGATTAATTTACCAGCCCGACTGATGGCGATCATTCCGAGGCCCACGATCGCCCCTAGCCAAAAAGCCAAACACAGAGCCACTATCCCCTGTTGCCAGCCGAGCAAGAGCCCGAGAACAAAAACCAACTTAGCATCACCAAAACCGAGCCAGCGACCACCGGAAAAATACCACAACGACCAGAAAACTAGAAAGAAGCCGATGCCAGTGATAACTGAATCCAGTACCCCCGGTCCAAAAAACAACACTCGCAAAATAGCCAGAAACAGTAAAATGATGGTCGCCGAATCGGGAATAATCTGATGGCGCCAGTCATAGGCAAAGATAAAGATGGAGACCGTGGCTAAAAGCCAATAGAAAATCATTAGTCCAGGAGTCGCTCCAAAATACCAAGTGATCAAAGCAAACATCACGCCGGTTAATACCTCAACTATAGGATACTGCCAAGAAATTTTACTCTTGCAACCTCGGCACCGGCCGTGTTGAAGGAAAAAACTGACAACTGGTAATAATTCATACCAAGACAACTTTTTTCCACAGGACATGCAACCCGATCGGCCACTGATGGGTCGACCGGTGTGGTAGCGCAAAATCAAGACATTCAAGAAACTCCCGACAATCAAGCCAAAAATAAAAGTAAAAAGAATAGTAGAAGTGAACATTTTACTGATGAGTAGCGTCGCTGTATTTTAATTTGGTTGTTTTGCCATTCACACCAGTTAGATTAACCGTCCAAGTTTTGTTGAGTCGTGAATAGCCATCGGTTCCAGCGCAACGATTAGCAAAACATAACCTATAGGTATCGTTACTCTTGATAGCAACAGACGGGGCATTAACACAAGAATAGGAACCAGAATCAGCGATAATTCTTATATTATTGGAAGTGATACATTCAGCTGGGATACTAGTATTATTCCAATCAAAATCAATATCAAATATGGCGTCTCGAGGAGTAACAGTGACAGTAAATGGCTGGCTAGCCCAAGGATAAGGCGAGCCACCCTGTTTGGAAAAGACGATACCTTGGTAAGCACCAGTTTTGATGGTGACATCGGTAATATCACTCGGTGGAACATCAGTACAGCCAGAGGCAGAGACTACGACATTTTGAGGTGGCATAGTGAAGCTACATGTCTCTATTCCAGGAACAGAGCAGCCTGATGGAATGCCAGACCAAATAGCAATAAAGCCTGGGATAGAGAGGGTGACTGTATCACCTGAAGCATAAGTCCCTAAGCCTGAGATGTCTGATCCGGAGCAAGTCCCTGACACGCCACCACCAACGCCTCCGCCCGTCACAGTGTGATCACCGCCGTTACCACAACCAACAAAGACATCTTTATTGGAATCCACTAGACAGTTATATTTGTCACTTTTAGCATCAGCCGTGATGGTTGTGGCACAACCCCTCCAGCAAGTAGGCTGATTGACACCTAAATTATTCCTAGCAGTGAGAACCATAGGTGTTACCGCAGTATAAGTCTTAGTCTCGTTAATACCGACCGGAATAACCGAGGTAACTCCCGTTGTATCGCCAGCCTCTTGATGAACAGACAAAGTATAATTAGCCCCCAAAGTAAATTTCAGCAAAGACATGTTGACCCACATCGTGTTCAGGTCACTCCAGGCATAACCCGTTAAAGACTTGCCGTCGGCGCTGACTGTGACATTTTTCATTGTTATCTTGCCGTCCCAACCACCAGTTTGGTCAGATGCTCTAAAAGGAAGGACGCAACCGTTAGATAAGACAGAGCAAGCTTGAGCGGTGCCAGTCACGCTTGAATTGGGAACAGGATTGCCATCAATGTTCACGGGGACACTAACTCCAGCCATGTTGATCCAACCAATATTATCTCCCCAAGCATAACCAGAGAAGTTGCCAGAGGAATCAACAGAAACATCCCCGACGGCCTTCGGACTCATCCCAATCCAACCCATACCATCACTCCAGGCATATTTATCAACAGCCGTTGAAACAGTTAGAGCCAGCAGTTTAGGAATTGGTGAAAAGGTAATCACCGCCAAAACGACCAAACCACCCACCAGCAAAAAGATTTTATTTTTTGATAACATAGTGATAAAAATTAGTTTTATTATTGAAAAATTTAAAAACAAAGCTCTCCTTGTATTCTAACACGCCACCACCAATAAAACTCCCCACCACAGTGGATATCAAACAAACCCCCAGCCAGGACGGTCCTGGCTTTTGGTTTTAAGTGGTTATGCAAAACAAAAACCGCTTGGTAAGCGGTTTTTGTGGTGAGTAAAGTATCACCTTGACAATCCTATGTTCTGACAACACCTCGCTAATTAGTCACATTTTTGATCAGAAATATCATGAATAGTTGCCTTATCTTTTACCGAACCAGTACTGTCTACACAGACATAGGTGGTAGCGCTGTTCAATTGAGCCTCTGCAGCCCATGCAGTAGCCGTACTATTGCAGGTAACATCTGCGTTAGTGCCATTGTCTGTATTTATTTTTGTGATTAATGCTTGAATTTGAGCATCAGCCCACAATGTCCCTGCAGTAGCAGTACAAGCAGCCTGAGACGTTCCATAGGTAGAGCCCAGTGTATCATATTGCATTTCAGCCTGTGTTCTCATACTACCCAATTGTGCTCTAACAGCAGAATCTTTAGCCTTACCTCTCGCTGTGTTCAAACTCGTCAACACGATACCTGACAGAATACCGATGATGGCGATAACCACCAAAAGTTCGATCAGGGTGAAACCTTTATTTAAACCTTTTTTCATAATTATTTTTTAATTATTAATACTTAATTATTAATTGTTCCGGCCGATCCTTGGACTCCTTTTAGGGTCGGTCGGTGTGGTCGGGATCGGCTGTTTCGACAGCCAGTTTTCGACTATTAATTACTTGGGAGTCTATCAAAAATCTAAACGTAAATAAACTAAAATACATCTTGTCCGCTAAAATATTCAAATTTTGGCTGCAAATATCTTATCGCTCGTCAGAATAGGCCAACTATACTTCCTCACTCTGCGATATTTTCGCTCAAAATTTGAACATTTTATTCAGACATTAGATTTTCAATAGCCTCCATACATTATAAGCTAATGGTAGCGAGATGAAAGGGAGGGTGTGGATATCTAATGCAGATAAAGACGCTGATTGTCGCCGATAAAACGCGGATGGTAATTTATGTGTTGATAAGCATCTGCGTAAATCCGCGTTTTATCCGCATTAGATCCGCATTAGCTAGAAGCCCGAGGCGAGATTATAGATCGGCACCAAAACCGCCGTCAAAAGTAGCGCCACCCCTAGACCCAAAATCACAATCATAAAAGGTTCAATCAAGCCCACCAGCGTTTCTACCTGATTATCCACTTCTCGGCGATAAAACTTGGCCATCGTATCGAGGACAAAACCCAATTTGCCGGATTCTTCACCAACCCGCATCATTTGGACCATAATCTTCGGGATTTCGGGATAGGAGGAAAAAATATCGGAAGCCGGTGAACCGCTTTTAACCCCCTCGGCACTGCGCAACATAATCGCCCGATAAATACTGTTGTCCACCACTTCGGCCGAAATTTCTAACGCCCGGACCATCGAGATACCAGCAGTCAACATGGTATTTAAGTTATCAGCAATACGGGACAAAAATAGTTTTTTATAAAGATCACCGACATAAGGAATAGATAACTTGAAACGATCCAGATTGAGCCGGCCCTCTTCCGTCTTGGTATAGCGATAAAGAAAAATGCCTAACCCCGCCACCAATAACAACAGAAAAAGACCATAAGAGGTGACAAAATCGCTAAAGCCCAAGACAATCTTGGTATAAATCGGCATCTCCTGACCGGTCTCTTTGATAATAACGCCAAGTTTAGGGATAACAAACACCACCATCAAAATCATCACCACAATAAAAGATGAGATAACGAAAGCCGGATAAATCAAAGCATTTTTGGCCTTGGACGACAGCGCATAAGTCCGGTCGAGATAATCAGCCAAGAAATTAAAAGCTTCGGCCATTTTACCGGACTCCTCGCCGGATTTAACCATACTGACAAAAAAGTCCGAAAAAATATTTTTATGACGCGACATAGCCGAGGAAATCGGGGCTCCGGCTTTGATATCATCAGTGATTTGAGTCAGGGCATCACGCAAAAGCGAATTTTCGGACTCCTCAGCCAGTAAACGAAAAGTGGACAAAACCGACACCTTGGCTTCAAACAAAGTAGCAATCTGTCGAGACAGCATCACTACTTCGCTATTTTTTACTCGCCGGAAAAAAGATATTTCACCAAACAAGCCCTTTTTTTCATTAACCGGGCGAATAGAGACAATGACTAAATCACGATGCTGGAGAGAAGTGATGGCGATGTCCTGATTGGGAGCATCGATGGTGCCATCCTGCTCGACGCCCGTTTTGGTAACGGCTTTATAGACAAAAATCATATTTTTATAGTAAGCGATCTAAACTTCTAGTATCTAAACTGTAGCGGTAGGCATCGTCGGTCGAAATTTCGCCCCGACGAACCAAATCGGCGAGCGAAGCGTTGAGAGTGATCATCCCCTCCTCGGCGCTAGTCTCCAGCACCACATCAATCTCGGCCGTTCGCCCCTCGCGAATCAAGTTTTCGATGGCACTATTATTGATCAACAGCTCATAAGCCGGAATCTGGCCACCGGAGACTCTCGGCACCAAACGCTGAGAGAAAATACCAAGCAATGAACCGGCTAATTGGATCCTAATCTGCTTCTGCTGATTGGCTGGAAAAGAATCGATGATCCGATCGATAGTCTGGGAAGCGGAATTGGTGTGTAAAGTCGAAAAGACTAAGTGACCGGTCTCAGCGGCGGTCACCGCGGCACTGATGGTCTCTGGATCACGCATTTCTCCGACCATGGCCACATTGACATCTTGGCGAAACATCGAACGCAAAGCGGTTTTAAAATCTTCGGTATCAAAACGAACTTCCCGCTGATCAACAATCGAGGAAGCATTATGAAAAATAAATTCTACCGGATCCTCAATCGTCAAAATATGTTCGGCCCGTTCTTGGTTGATTTTTTCGATCAAAGCGGCCAAAGTGGTCGATTTGCCCTGCCCCATCGGCCCGACCACCAGGAAAAAGCCCTGCTTTTTCTGAGTAAATTCATTGAGCTTCTCTGGCAGGTTTAAATCACCGACCATCTTGATCTGTTGAGGCACCAAGCGCAAAGCCAGACCCGCCGTTCCTTTTTGATAGTAGGCATTGCCCCGAAAACGAATATTGGCATCCGGGCTATAAGAAAAATCGATTTCTTTCTTGGCCAGAAAAATTTTCTTGTTTTCTCCACTCAGACAGGCCATCACTAAACCGACCGTGTCTTCGGCGTTGAGTTTAGGTTTTTTGACAATGGGGATCAGGGCGCCAGACACTCGAATAGTCGGATGAGCATCCACTGACAAATGCAAATCGGAAGCCCCTTCAGAAGCGACAGTGGCCACCAATTCTTCTAATTCCTTTTGGTAATCGATCATAAAATAAAAAGTTTATTTTTTAGTTTGTTTATTGGCCATGATTTCCTGGACTTTAGTGACAACTTCGGTTGGCGTAGCATTAGCTTTGACAATATAACCATCCGCCCCCACCGCGAGGCCCTTTTCCACATCCTCGCGCTGGCCGAGGTTGGAGAGGACGATGACCGTGCCCTCACCGATTAAATTCTTGGTCTTGAGATTTTCGATCAGCTGGAAACCATCCATCTCCTGCATAATAATATCAACCAAAAAAATATCGGGATGAAAACCACCCCCGACTAAAGCTAGGCACTCTGCTCCGGAGCCGGCCACTTTCACTTCAAAACCACTTTCGCTAAACTTAATCGAATACATATCCGACAAGAATTTGTCGTCATCGGTAATCAGGACAGATTTTTTTTCAGCAGACATAATTTTAATAATTAAATTATAGTTTATTAACTTCCTCAAAGGAGATCAGGCCTTGAGTTGCTTTCATAATAGCATCTTCTTTCAGAGTCAAGAAGCCCTTGGAGCGAGCAGTGCGATAAATCTCCGATTCGACCGGATTATTCAAAATAACTTTTTCAATATCATTATCCATTAGCAAAAATTCAAAAATACCGGTCCGTCCCCTGGTGCCACTCGGACAAGAAGAGGTGCTAGCGGTGTGATACATTTTATCCACCGGTGGTAATTTCGATCGAAACTCAGCCGGCATATCGGCAAACTGCTTGTCAATCATCATTTTAATACTGTCATCGATCGCCATCTCTTTTTTAGATTCCGCGCACAAGGTCGGCACCAAACGCTGACCGATGGCCATGACGAGAGTCGGCGGAATCAGATAGGGATCCACACCCATATCAATCAGACGGGGAACCACGCCAGCGGCGGTGTTGGTGTGCAAAGTCGAAAAGACCAAGTGACCGGTCAGGGCCGCCTGGATCGCCAGTTTGGCCGTCTCGCTATCACGGATTTCACCCACCATAATAATATCGGGATCCTGACGGAGGATACTTCTCAAACCATTGGCAAAGGTATAATCAATTTCTGGCTGAACTTGAGATTGGCTGACGCCGCCGATTTCGTATTCGATTGGATCTTCCAGAGTGACGACATTATATTTGGCTCGATCAACTTCCGACAACATCGTATAGAGAGTGGTCGATTTACCAGAGCCGGTCGGACCCGTCAACAGAATAATGCCGTAAGGGCGTTTGACCGCTTCGCGCACCGCTGCGATTTGAGCCGGCGACATCCCCATACTCTCCAGTGTCATCAAACCCTTGTTCGGATCGAGAATACGAAGCACCACCTTCTCACCAAAATAAGTCGGGAAAGTAGAGACACGAAAATCAATCCGCCGACCCTCGATGGTGGCCGAAAAGCGACCGTCTTGGGGTTTACGTTTCTCGTCCAACTTCATGTTGGTCAAAATTTTGATCCGGGCCACAATGGCCTCGTGGACCGTTTTGGGAATACGATCGAGACTAGTATGTAAAATCCCATCCACCCGAAAACGAACATGGATCCGATCAACTTCCGGTTCAATGTGAATATCCGAAGCATTGCCAGCCACGGCGTTTTGCAAAATAACCGACACAATTTTTGTCACCGGCGCTTCTTCGATAATCCCCGCCTTGGTCCGGCCAGTGCTCTCGTCACGACTAACAGTAAAGCTGGCCACCGTTTTCTCGGCTTCTTCGATATTCCGCCCTAGATCATCAGCCACGGCATTTTCGTCAGCAGACGAAGTCACTAGCCCCTCATAATTTTTTAAGCCCTCCTCAAAACCGCTTTTAGAAATTAAAAATATTTTATAAGGAATATCATTTTTGGAAGCAATAAATTGAACGGCATCGCGAGCTTCCGGACTATCAGGGTCGGTCAGGCCGAGTTCCAAGACGCCATCCGCCACCGCCAGAGGCAACATTTGGAAATATTCCGCCGAATCTCTAGGCACATACTTTAAAACATCAAGGGGAATTTTAATCCCCTTTAAATCACGAACTGGGATGTCAAAAGCAGAGGTAGACATATAAAAAATTTAAAAACTAACAAATCTAGAACGAGCCATCAAAGGCAGTATTAGCATCAGGTGCCCCAGTTGTTGTTTTAGCTTTGGTCGTAGTCTTTTTAGTAGTCGAAGCCAAATTAGCGGGAGTACTGGAAGCCGTGGTAGTAGCTAGACTTTCGTCCACCATCGAAGCGCGATTATTATTAATGATATAAGGGCCACCCAGACCGATGGGCAAAAAGGGATTGGCTCGGCTGATTGGTTTAGGCGAGACCGGCACGGTATAATCTTTTAGAAGTAAGAAAAACGGATCGCGAACGAAATCTTCTCGTAATTTATTGCCAACATCCTGGACGCTGGCCAAAAGGGTTAAGAATTGTTGGGATTCATAGTCAGTGACCGGCGCGCCGGTCAAGGCCTGACCACCGACCGTCACTACTCCAACGACCTCACCACTTTGACCAAAGAAATAATTATAACCAAAGAAGGCGGCCGCACAGACGATGATGATTAAGACTAGTTTGATGATGGTTTTAGTATTCATAAAAGTCGATTATTTTAGCCAATAGGTCTGGATAGTGACATCATATTTATAAAAATTGGCCCCCTTGTCACCAGTAGTAAATTTGACCGACAAGACGTCTAGCAAACGCAAACTTTTAGACAGATTATCCAAAAAACCCAGAAAAGTCTCATAGGAGCCTTCGACGGTGAAGCTCATTTGCAGTTTAGCGACTTTCGGCTCGGTACTGCTGGCAACCGGAACAGTAACATCGGTAGACTTTTGCTCGTTGTCATCAATCTTGATACCCTTGATTTTCATCCCCGAAGAAACCGCGATCGAATTGACGTCCAAAACTAGCTGAACGTTATCAACACTGTCCGGCAAAAAACGATCGAGATTTTGCAGTTGAGTCTGATCAATACTTTCGATCTTGGTTTTTAACTCTTTATCAATCTCAATCAGCTTGGCCGTAATTTCCAGGCCGGCATTGAGGCGATCGGCTTCGGCTTGTAACTCCTTGATGCCCAATCCTTGGCCCGCTTGATCAGAAGCGCGACCAGTCAGAATATATTTTTGTAACAACGGTGAACTACTGCCACTGATCAAAGGCATCCCGACATAAAAGAAAATCAGAGCCGATAGAGCGAGCAAAAAAATGGAAAATAAAGATTTCATAATTATGGCAGAGCGGTTTTACTAAAACTCACAATCGACGCGTCTGGCACTAAATCGAGTTTAAAAATAACATTACCCTTGTCATCTAAATCTAAATCATAAAAGCGATAACTCTTGACCTTACCTTTAGCTTCGCTACTACTAAAAACTTCGGCCTGAAAAGCCACATCCTCGTAGCTCCGAGCCTGGCCACTGATGGTGACGCCTTTGTCGCCAAAATTAAACTGGTTATAACTGATACCTTCCGAGGTCAAAGTATTAAAAATTTGGCGAAAAAGAGGCGAGACGGAAACGTGCTGGCCGAGCAAGCCCCGACCGTTGGAAGTTTTGACTTCTAGACGTTTGGCGCGGATCAAATTCTCAGTGCCGAGATTTTGACGATCTCTTTTTAGTGACTCAGCTAAACCACAGACGCTTTTTTCATTGCAAGGATTGTAAACTTTTTGGAAAGCCACCAAGCGAAAAACAAAGGCTCCAGCCGTAAAGACCAGAGTCAGAGCGAGTAGAGCAAAAGAAATAACTCCCAAAAAGCTGTAAGCCCCGGAAATTTTAGAGTGAGCGGTGGGAGAAGGGCGCTGGCCTAAACCACCGGCCGTGTTAAGGCCAGCCAAACCGCTTTGAGACGCGGAACTTTTGGGAATAAAAGATGTCAGTTTGCTATTGCTATCCATAAAATTAAATTTCTTCGAGACCCCTTAAGGCTAACCCGACGGCGACGGCAAACGAGGGGCCAGCTTCACTTAACATTCCAGATAGGAAAGCCGGAGCTTCGGTTTTTTCAAAAGGATTGCCGATGACGACTGGCACGCCGACAGCTTGCTCGGCGATAGCCAACAAACCTTTGAGATTTGAACCACCACCAGTCAAAATAACTTTATCAACTGAGCGACGATTTTCCTTTTGATATTTTATCACTACTCGCTCTACTTCTGCAAATATATATTCCACTGATGGACTAATGGCCGACTCCACATTGGTATAATTTTCCGGTTTTTCAATCAGACCGACGGCTCTTTTAATCTCTTCGGCTTTGGGAAAAGGCACGGTGAGTGATCGTGAGATAGCGATCGAAATATCTTGAGCGCCTTTACTAATGGTGTGCGATTCTCGGATCACTCCCCGATCAATAATAGCCATCTTGGTTGAACCAGCCCCAAGGTCGATCAAAGCCGTCGCTCCCATATCGTTGCGCAAACAAGACCGAATGGAACTGAAAGTTTCGATCTCCATCACCGGCACTTGTAATTGTAAAGTCTTGGCTAGAGTTTGATAATTTCTCAGAGAATCATTTTGAATGGCCACCAATAAAATCTTCATCAGGCCTTTGACGGGCTGACCCTCGGGACTATTTTCGGTCGCGGTTCTGATATCGGCCGGCATGGGAATTCGCAACCAATCAAGAGTCACTTCCGAGATGGCCACTGGCACATATTTGCGCGCTTCGATTGGCACCACCGAGGCCAACTTGTCATCAGACATTTCCGGTAAATCAACGTCGACAATCAAACTGGACCGAGTCGGGATAGCGATGACACCGGCCGTCGCCGTGACCTTGGCCTCGGTCAACAAATCGGCAATCAATTTGGCGAGATTATCTAAGGACAGATTAACCGCTTGACCGACCGCCAAACCACCATAAGGGCCGGTGGACAATTCGCCATAAGTCTCGAGGACGACTTTGCCTCTCCCCCGACGAAGCTGGACCACCTTGACCGAAGACAAACCAATATCCAAACCAAAGACGCTCTCGCCTTTTTTTTGAGAAAAAATTTGCGGGGCTCGCTTTAATAAATCGGTAAAAAAATCTACTACACTCATGCTAGTGATTGTTGCTATAATTATAGCACAGGAGCAATAAAATAAAGATTCAATATGCGAATTATCCACAGTCCCCTAATCAAAAAAACTTTAGTAGTCAGAAACTGGTTGTTGGATTTTTTCTTTCCGCTTTATTGTCTCGGCTGTCAGACAGAAGGTAACTTTTTATGTCCGGCTTGTCGGCAGAAATTACCACCACCCGGTGGTGATGAACTGCCAGATTGGATTACGGCCGGCTTTGATTATCACGACGATCGAGTCCAGGAATTAATTTGGCGCCTGAAATATCAAAAACAAACTGCCGTGGCCAAAGAAATGGCGGAGCTGTTATGGCCACTGATAGATAGTGAGATTGTTGAAGTTCATGGACCAATCTGGCTGGTGCCAGTGCCACTTTTTTGGTGGCGACGCTGGCAACGAGGTTATAATCAAGCCGAGATTTTAGCTCAACAACTAGCCAAAATTGATCCCACCAGATTGATAGTCAAAAAAGATTTAATCAAGAAAATTAAAAACACTAGCGCCCAAGCCAAGATTAAAAAACGTAGCGAGCGACTCGAGAATCTGGCCGACGCTTTTGTTTTAAACAAAAGCGTCGGCCAGATTAATCGCCGTCAAACGATTATTTTAATCGACGACGTCACCACCACCGGCGCTACGCTTGGCGAACTCCGCCGGCTTCTTACCAGAGCCGGCCTGCCCGCCCGCCACCTCCGGGCCCTAGTTTTCGCCCACGGCTAATTTTATTAAGGTCCGACCTTAATAAAATTAGCCACATCTTATCCGCAAGTATCCGCGTCTTTATCCGCATAAGACGATTATCCACAGCCTCTTGTCGGGCCAAAAAATATGTGATAGCTTTTAAGAGGAAGTTGTTCTACACGCCTACGAAACATCGGGCATTGGGCCCAACACGGAGGAACAAGCTATGAAGCACATCCGATCCCCCGAGCAGCACCAGCTCTAGACGGCAAAACGCAAAAAGGGCGCGTGTCGCCCAAATCGCCACTCTCAAAGTGGAGACCAGGGAGGAACCGAGATATGAATCAGCTCCAGTTCCAGTCCCGTCAGCACGACGGAAACAGGCAAACGGCGGCTACCAGTTAGGCGAATGAAGCGGCGCCAAGGGTAGTCAAGGTATTTTTTCCGAACCCCCGGGGCCAATTCGTTGGCTCCGGGGATAATTTTTTGTTCTAATTTTTATTTAAAATCTCAAAACCTAGAGATTCCACTTGCTCTGGCTCGTTAATCGTGAATTTAAACAAGCCCACAAAAGCGTTGTGCCCATCTTCGAAACTCACCACCGCGGTTTGGTTGTCGCTAAATTCCAAGTTAGTCAGATAAAACTTGCCACCCAAAACTTCTTTTTCCGGCGACAAGCTGGAAATATTTTTTTCTAAATAAGCGCGCACCAAATAAGCCACAGCTGGCGCTGGTTGAAACTTTACATTCTTGGTATCTAATATTTGTTTAGAGCAAGGACGATCTGGCCTAACCTCCACCGGCTGGCCATGAGCCACCCACTCACCATTTTGGCAAATCCAAGCATCTTCAGCTCCACTAAAATAAACCCGAATAAAAACTAAACCGCTAGCCACCAGAACCCCGATCAAGAAAGCCATCCAAAATCTCCGACCAAAATACCAAGTCAATAAAATCAAAATGGCAATCAGCGCCAGCGAGAAACCTAAAACAAAAAGTCCAACCCGATTGTTGTAGGCTTTCCAGGGCGAGGTCTCAAAAAAATCTTTTTTAAGAGAT
>Ga0208246_1000981_pt1 | contig 18095 bp, 17 predicted proteins | sample RifOxyD2_FD_184039 | JGI IMG/M metagenome (GOLD analysis project Ga0208246, IMG submission 184039) | Soil microbial communities from Rifle, Colorado - Rifle Oxygen_injection D2 (SPAdes) | ecosystem: Environmental > Terrestrial > Deep subsurface > Rock core/Sediment | place: Rifle, Colorado... | reverse complement strand
GGCTTTAAGTTCCGCCAATTCTTTTTCTAATTTATTCAACCGTTCGCGCGAGTCCTCGTCTTTTTCTTTTTTCAAAGCGCGTTTTTCAATTTCTAATTTTATCATCGCGCGTTTCATTTTATCCAAATCCTCGGGCATAGAATTTATTTCCAATCGTAAGGCCGAGGCCGCTTCGTCCATTAAATCGATCGCTTTGTCCGGTAAAAATCGATCCGATAAATAGCGAGAAGATAAATTAACCGCGGCCAAAATTGACGCGTCCGTGATGCGCACACCGTGATGGACTTCGTATTTTTCTTTAATCCCGCGCAAAATCGCGATGGCATCGTCTACGCTGGGTTCAGCCACCATGACCGGTTGGAAACGGCGTTCCAAGGCCGCGTCTTTTTCCACATATTTTTGATATTCTTTTAGAGTCGTCGCGCCAATACAATGTAATTCCCCGCGCGCGAGCATGGGTTTTAATAAATTGGCCGCGTCCACCGAGCCCTCACTTGATCCCGCGCCGACAATGGTGTGCAGTTCGTCAATAAACAAAATATATTTTCCGGCCGAGGCGTTGATTTCTTTTAAAACCGCTTTTAACCGTTCTTCAAATTCTCCGCGGAATTTAGTGCCGGCCACAAGCGAGCCGATGTCTAACGCGAAAATTTCTTTGTCGCGCAGAGAGTCGGGGACATCATTGTTAATAATCCGTTGCGCCAGCCCTTCGGCAATGGCGGTTTTGCCCGTGCCCGGTTCGCCGATTAACACCGGATTATTTTTGGTGCGTCGGGATAAAATTTGCATCACGCGCCGAATTTCATCATCGCGTCCGATAACCGGATCAATTTTTTCTTTGCGCGCGAGGTCGGTTAAATTTTTGCCATATTTTTCCAAAGCATTATATTTTGTTTCCGGTTCGGGCGAGTCCACGCGTTGATTGCCACGCACGGCCACGAGTGCCTGTAATGTTTTGTCATAACTAATTCCGTTTTTTTCCAACAGTTCACTCACCGGATTTTTACTAACCAAAAAAGCAAGCAAAAGATGTTCCACGCTAATATATTCGTCTTTCATTTTTTGCGCTTCTTGTCCAGCCGTTTGGAAAATATACACCATCGCCGGCCCGAGTAAAATTTGCCCCACACCGCCTTGGGCCACCTGTCCGGACGGACGGGGGAGTTTGTCAATTAAAGATTGGATATCAGCGCGCAAAGCAATCAAATTGACATTAAGTTTGCGCAAAATTGACACGACAATATTTTCTTCGTCTTCCAAAAAAGCGAAAAATAGGTGCGGTGGTTCCACCTGTGGAAAATTATTTTTACTAGCAATCCCAGCCGCGCGCTGGATCATTTCTTGGGATTTGTTGGTGAAGTTTTGAGGGTTCATAGTGAATGGGGGATTAGTTTATTGGTTTAATAGTTGATTAGGGTGAGTGTCGCGTCGTTCGCTGTCTCCCTCTGCCCGAGAGGGAGAATAAGAGGGAGTGGGAGTGCGTTCGCACCTTGCCTTATTATTATTATGTTATTTTAATTAGTGGAAAGGAGAGAGCCATGTCCGTGCTGATCTTCGGATTCAAGATGTTTCTGCTCGTTCGTGAACTGCTGATGTAGTCGGCGCTTCGTGCGCCAGAAAGGAGAAAAGATGAAGCGGATCCTCCGCATCATCGTGACCGTCAGCGTCGTGGCGTTCATCCACGCGCCGGTGGCCATCATTCACCCCCTCTTCATGTGACCCTTCGGCGGTTTGGTCACTAAGATCGGGTGTGTCCCTTTCACCTGTGCTACCCCACGTCCTCGGACGCATGGTGGCCAAAGCTGTCAGTGCGCCTCGGGCGCACAAAGGAGGTCTGCCCCCGGCTCGCTAATATGCGATGTCCGGGGGCTTCTGTTTTTATACTGTCATTCCGACCGACCGTCGCAGGGAGCGGAGGAATCCCTTAACGTCAATTATTATGTATATGTTGGCTGTAAGGGATTCCTCGGCTACGCTCGGAATGACAGGTGGCGGGTCATAAATCTGAAATCTTATCACTCTCACCAGCAGAGTGATAATAGTATAACATATTGTAATTTCTTGTCAAATTATGGTATAATCTCTATGTTATTATATCATAAATTATAGATTTTGTTCATAATATGAAAGTAAATATACCCGAAATCCAAAAATTGTTAGTAGGTATTTTGATTTCAAAAAAAGTTTCTAAATCCGAGGCGATAATTTTGGCTAATGAATATTTAGAGGGTGAGTTGCAGGGTAAACAAACGCACGGCTTAATGGCCTTTCCATCTCTTATGAAAGGTTTGCCATTAAAAAAGAAGCCGGTTATAATTAAAAAGAAGACCGCTTCATATATTTTTGTTAATGCCAATTATAATTTTGGAACTGTTGTTGGGCGAAAATTTACACAACAAGCAATCGGTATGGCCAAAAAACAGGGGATAGCAGTTGTATTTATCCAAAATATGCTAAGTTGGTTGCGGCCGGCTACTCTCGCGCAATATATTTCTTCGCAAGGTATGATTGGATTTGTGGTAAATAATGGTGGTGAATCGATGGTTGCGCCACCGGGTGGTTTTGAGCCTCAAATTGGCACAAATCCGATTGGTATTGGCGTTCCCACATATGGTAATGATATTGTGGTAGATATGGCGACATCAAAAAGAGCGTGGGGCGAAGTAAGAAAATTAATGTTGGCTGATCGCTCGTTGCCGGCAGAAACATATTTTGATAAAGGAGGAAATTTTGCGAAAGATCCAAATGACGCGTATTCGGTTGTGGCGTCTGGTGGATACAAGGGATTCGCGTTGGGTTTATTTGTTGAGATATTGGCTGGTTCAATGGTTAATATGCCGATGGGCGTTGTCAAACACGCTGGGACTGGTTATCGGACAGTTCCGCGTGGCGCGATGATTTTGATTTTAAATCCTAAATTTTCAACTTCATTAAATAAATTTAAGAAAGAAAATAAAAAATTAGTTTCTCGAATTAAGCAGTCAAAAAAACTAAAAGGCGTTGCCGAGATTTTGATTCCCGGCGAGCGCGCTTTAAAGACGCGAAAAAATAATTTAAAAAATAAATGTGTGGATGTTAGAGATGAATTGTGGACGGAATTGTTAGAAATAAAGAATAATTGTGACAAATAAACCAATAAACTAATAAACTTTTCTATGTGGCTAATTCTCGCCTTTCTATCCGCCCTCACCGCCGCCCTTGTCGCGATTTTCGCGAAAATGGGTTTGAAAAATATTGATTCCACTTTTGCCACGACCGTGCGTTCGCTTATTATGGCCGGATTTTTGGTGCTGACGAGTTTATTTTTGGGAAAATTCAATAGCACCAATTTTCATTCTTTGTCCGGTCGCGAGTGGTGGTTTATAATTTTAGCCGGCATTTCCGGAGCGCTGTCGTGGTTGTTTTACTTTATGGCGTTGAAAGTTGGGCTGGCGACGCGCGTGGTTGTGATTGATCGTTTAAGTTTGGTGTTTGTGGTATTGCTCGCGGCCGTGTTTTTGGGCGAGGCCTTGTCTTGGCGAGTGGCGCTGGGGGCTTTGCTTATGGTTGGTGGGGCGATTATAATTTCGTTAAAATAACTTTACATTATGAATACTGAACAAATAAACATAGCAGAAGTATATAGAAATTTTATGGTCAAAATTAAAGCGGCAAAAGAGTTATTCTTAAAGGAGATAACAAACATTGTTAGTGAACGCGATGATAAAAAAGTTTCTTTTATTAAAGCGAAAATAGATAAGATGGATTAATTCAAAAGCATGTCTCCAGAAATTCAACACAATTTGTCGCCAAAAGAAGGAGAAAATGAGCGCGTTAGAAAAGATGTTGAGGCGCCCGTAGAAATCCCTGTCACGATTCAACATTTGGATAACCAAATGTCTTTTGTTGGTCGTGAAACGATAGGAGAAGCGACTGGAAAAATTCAACAGTTAAATTTAACAGATGATACGAAAGCTGCTGAAGCCCTAGAATCACTCGAACACCACATTGGTTCTGCAATTTTTGAGGTTCGAGCGAATGTTGGAATTATGGCACAACCAACAGGCGGTGAATCAGCGGTACCTACAGACAGTAATGGTGATAAACAGCGGATTGAAGAAAAAAGACAAATGATTAGATTGTTTGGCGGTATGAGTGCTATTGAAAAAGCATTCTTGAACCATGTAATCTATGGTTATACAAGGCCATTATCATTTTCTCACAAACAAACAGAACCAACACAGGAGCAATTACAAGAACGTGTTAATCGGTTTATTGCCAGTGGCCGTTTGCCAGAGCGAGTGAAGGAATATCTTCATCAAATTCATAGCATTTCATTTCCCGATGATAATAAGCCAATGAATTTTGGTTTTCGAAGACTTGATGACCCCGAAATAGACAAATTGTGGCATTGTGCCCAGTATTTATCTAGTAATGATAAAGAAATTACGTTGCATTCTGACGACGGTCATTCGTTACCAGATGAAGTATTAAGCCGTTTGGTAAAATTGCAAGGGGAATCAGAAACATATCGCAGAGAGTTGTCTGAAAATTTTCAGCTGGTTGCTGACGCTTTGGAGAAAGACGGTAAAAATGAATCATCAGAGCGGAAACGTGCAGCGGCGATTAATATTATATATCAAATTTTAGATAGTCACGACAAAGATTTATCTGATAAAGCTGTTGATTTGATTTTAGAAAATATTGATTATGTAAAATCGGGGATTTCAAACACTAAGAATTATGAGCGCGGATATCCTGACTTTCACAGAATATCGTTAGTTGAAGTGTTAACCAAAGCAATGGAAACCTTGCGCAAAGACATTAGAGAGATTGGCGTCAAAATAGCAATTGAGTATTTTGACAAAAATTTTACAGAAGAACATGAACTGCGCGCATCTCAATTAGAAAAATATGGGCGAGTTAATGGCAAATACAGTGATGAGTTGTTAAAACAATCTCTGATTGCCTGCGATGATGCTGATTTTGATTTATTATGTGGCATTATCAAAAAAGATGGCACTTTTCCGTTAGTTGATATTATTGCTGAAATGATAGCCGGTGATGATGATAGATTGCCTATCCGAGGATTTATTTTATGTGATTTGAAGGGTTTGCCAGTAGAACAAATTAAAGCTTATTTGCCAGATTGGAAACGTGGAAACTTAAAAGATAAGCGACGTGCAGTTGGGGAGAATTTTGAGATGTATATTGAATTAGAATTGGAACATCCTGGAATTACAGCTTCATTGACCAAGGATTGTGGCATTGTAAATTTTGGCAGGTATCCGAAGGACATTTTGATAAGTCAATTTCGGCAATTACAGGAAAAAGAAAAGTTTGACCGCCCATATGGTGTGGTCGTATTTCCAAAAGATGATCATAATGGCGCTTTTTCCACTGATGCTTGGCGCTTTGGGAAATTAAAACAACAAATACAATCTAACAAGGATTCCAACGGGAAAGATATTCCATATGAGTTGCGCTTTTTTGAAGCTGATAGTAAGGTCGATCTCGTAAGATACCTGATTAAATTAGGAAAATGGTTCCCCAGCCATAAAATTAGTTTTGCTATTATTGGCGGGCATGGAGAAAAAGATGGCATTCATTTTGGAAAGGGTGATTTATTGGTTGATGATTTGAGCGGCAAATCTTCGGGGCGGTTGGGTGATTTTTTTGAATCCAACCCTTCAATTGTGTTGGCCTCCTGCTCTACCGGTCAATCTGGTGGTATTGGGGAAAAGATTTCAAGGGTATTGGGAGCGCATGTATCGGCGCCAAATAAACCAACTGGCGTTGAGAATTATATTATTTCAACTGATGAAAATGACCAAATTCATCTCGATGCCAAGTTTAGTGATGCTGAGGATAGAATGGTTTATTCGCATAAATAAAATTTTATGGAAAGTAAATAAGTTTGCCATGTTTAAAATTTTAGGTATAAAAACTAACAAAATATTATGATGAATAAAAAAATAAAAAATCAACTGATGATTTATCAAAGCAAAACCGGCGCGATTGAACTTAAAGCAGATGTGTCAAAAGATACAATATGGGCCAGCTTGGATCAAGTGGCGAGTATTTTTGAAAGAGATAAATCGGTAATTTCCCGGCATATTAAAAATATTTTTAAGAGTGGCGAATTAAAACGCGATTCAGTTGTTGCATTTTTTGCAACAACTGCCGTTGACGGCAAGGTTTACCAGGTGGAATATTTTAATTTAGATGTAATATTATCCGTAGGATACAGAGTTAATGGAAAAAGAGCCATTTCCTTTCGCCGATGGGCCACAAAAACTTTGCGCGAACATATTATCAAAGGGTACACAATCAATCGCTCTCGGATTAAAAATAATTACGCGCAGTTCATGTCGGCGGTGGAAAATTTGAAGATTTTATTGCCACCGGGTGGCGAGGTTGACCAAAAAAGCGTGTTGGAACTGATTACCACTTTTTCCGCGACTTGGTTTTCTTTGGATGCCTATGACCACGATAGATTGGTAGCATCCGGTGTTACTAAACGCGCGGTCGCGTTTACCGCTATACAACTTACGCAGGCGCTTGATTATTTTAAAGTTGCGCTTATAAAAAGAGGCGAAGCTACCGAGTTGTTTGGGCACGAGAGACAGGATGGAAATATAACCGGTATTGTCGGTAATGTGATGCAATCATTCGGCGGTAAGTCGATGTACCCGACAATTGAGGAGAAGGCCGCGCACCTGCTCTATTTTATGGTCAAAAATCACCCCTTTACCGATGGCAATAAACGCAATGGCGCGTATGCCTTTGTTTGGTTTTTGAAAAAAGCTGGCGTTTTAAATTTGGCAGTTATGAATCCATCGGCACTTACCGCGCTCACTCTTTTAATTGCCGAAAGTGGCCCGAAGAATAAAGAAAAAATGATTAGGTTGGTATTGCAATTATTGAGAAGATAAAATTATGCCGCAAATTTTAGGCGTAAAAATTGACAGCGTTATCAAAACTGAAGCCCGACAGCAGGCCGAGATTTTTTTGTTGGGTAATGGACAGAAAAAAATTTTTACTCCCAATCCGGAGATGTTAGTGTTGGCGCAAAAAGACGCGGAATTTAAAAATATTTTAAATAGCGGGGATTTAAATTTGTGCGATGGGTTTGGAATTCAACTCGTGAGTGGTTTTAAAATTAAACGTTTGACGGGTGTGGATTTTGTTTTGGATTTATGTGGTTTGGCCGAGGTGCTAGGGAAAAGTGTATTTTTGCTTGGGACGGGCGATGATGAGGTGTTGAATCAAGCGGTTGAAAAATTACACGCGCAATTTCCGCAGTTGAAAATTGTGGGAACAGATGTCGGTCCGGAAATTACATTGTCATTCCCGCGAAAGCGGGAATCCAGTGGCCACACACGAACGCTGGATCCCCGTTTTCACGGGGATGACAGTGTCGCGGACGGTTGGGTAATTGATGATACCACGAATCAAACTGTCATCAACATAATCAACCAAACCAAACCTGACATAATATTCGTCGCCTTTGGCCAAGTAAAACAAGAAAAATGGATAAACGAATTTTTGCCAAAATTGCCGTCTGTTAAAATCGCTATGGGTGTCGGCGGGAGTTTGGACTACATTTCCGGCCATGTTTCTCGCGCCCCTTTATTTTTTCGTCAAATTGGGTTAGAATGGGTATATCGATTGGCACGCGAGCCCAAGCGTTTTGGTCGCATTTTTAATGCCACGGTCAAGTTTTTATATTTTTATGTCAGAAAATCAATTAAAGCATAGTCCCCAAACGTTGGAGGGGGGGGGCGATGATAACAAGAGAGAAAGTAAGACCAAAGAAAGTTGTTTTGGAAATTGGCTCTGGCCATGCTCCGGCACCATTTAAAAAAGATGGTGTGGCCATCAGCCACGATGTCGCAGAATATATAGCAGGTGATATTAGCGAAGAAAATGTTGAGATAGCCCAAGAAGATTTAGAAGATTTAAAAAGGGAAAGAGTCGGAGATGGATTTGAAAAAATGCGGGTTGTCCAATTAGACGCCAGAGATTTAAAACTGCCCGATAATTCCGTTGATGAGGTTCTGTGTAATAATTTGGTGACTGTTATTAAGTTCCCGGTGGAAATGGCGATGGACGCGACTGAAAAAAAGCTTTTACATGCTGAAAGTTTGGGTAAGGCTTTAAAAGAATTTTTTAGAGTTTTAAAAAAAGATGGCATTTTAAAAATATCAGAAACAATTGACCCAGCAGCCTTTTTACAATATTATGGTAGCGTTGCTAATTTTGTTGATATGGTAAGCAGTGTTTCTGATCTTGAATTTGTGTCATCAGTCGGTGAGGAGCAAGTTAGTTCTGGTGTTGATAGGGCATCGCTAAGTATTATATTTAAAAAATAGCTTATGATTAGTACACGTTTTGCACCATCACCAACCGGATTTTTACATGTCGGGAGTTTACGCACGGCATTGTATTGCTATTTAATCGCCAAGCAAAATAGTGGTAAATTTTTATTGCGTGTGGAAGATACTGATCAAAAGCGTTCGGTTGAAGGCGCGATACCGGCGGTTTTAGACGCACTAAAGTGGGCAGGAATTGAGCCGGACGAAGGTGTGGTCGGGTTTGAAAATAATGATGTTGTTGAAAAAGGGGATTGTGGGCCGTATTTACAATCCAAGCGTTTAAAAATTTATGAACAGCACGCCAATATTTTATTGGAAAAAGGTTGCGCGTATTATTGTTTTTGTACGCCCGAACGATTGGCGCAAGTGCGCGAAAGGCAAGAAAAAAATCATGAGGCGTCTGGTTATGATGGCCATTGTCGGGAATTAGATATTAATGAAATTAAAAATAATTTGAGCGCTAACGTGCCTTATGTTGTGCGCTTAAAAATGCCCAAAACCGGCGTGACGGAATTTACCGATTTGATAAAAGGAAAAGTCAGTTTTAAAAATGAATTTGTGGATGATCAAGTGTTGCTTAAAACCGACGGCTTCCCGACTTATCATTTGGCCGTTGTCGTTGACGATCATTTGATGGCTATCACGCATGTTATTCGCGGTGATGAATGGCTTTCCAGCACGCCTAAACATATTTATTTGTATGAATGTTTTGGTTGGGAAAAACCGGTGTTCGCGCATTTGCCGTTATTACTTAATGCCGATAAATCAAAATTAAGTAAGCGTCAGGGCGATGTGGCGGTCGGGGATTATATTAAAAAAGGATATTTGCCAGAAGCATTAATAAATTTCGTGGCGTTTTTGGGTTGGAATCCGGGCGATGACCGTGAGATTTTTTCGCTGGCGGAATTAGCCAAAGAATTTTCTTTGGAAAAAGTCAATAAATCCGGCGCGGTGTTTAATTTAGAAAAGTTGGATTGGTATAATAAGTATTATTTACGACAACTTTCTAATGAGCAGGTTGCTGAATTGGTTTTGCCGTTTTTTGGCGACAAGATTAAAGATTTAAGATTGAAGATTGAAGATTTCGCGAATGTGATTGGATTGGAGAAAGGGCGAGTGACGACTTTGGCGGAGTTGCCAGAGGCGGTTGGGTTTGTATTTAATTTGCCCGACTATCTAGCTGATATGTTGATTTGGAAAAAAAGTTCACCGGAAGAAGCTATAAAAATATTATCAGAATTAAAAGATTGGTTGAATACAAAAAGTGTTCAACCTAAGAATAAGATAGATTGGGAGAAACGGGTAGGGGAGTGGATAGTCCAAAAAAGTTATTCTAATGGCGTAGTGTTGTGGCCGCTGCGCGTGGCATTATCGGGCCAAGAAAAATCGCCTGGTCCGTATGAAATTGCAGCGGTGTTAGGGAAAGACGAGGTCTTAAAAAGATTAGAAGTTGCCTTGATTAAATTAAAATAGTTTTTTGTGGTATAATATATACTGATGAAAAAATTATTTAAAATAATATCTGCATTTATTATTACTGGAGTTCTAGCGCTTACTCCTTTTTTGGTATTTGCACAAGAGACGGGTGGCAACCAAGCGGAAATAGACGCTCTTAATGCCGAAATTGCCAAACGGAAAGATACTATTACCCAATTGGAAAGTACTATTGCGACTTATGATAAAAGTATTAAGCAAAAACAGCTAGAGGGTAATTCGTTAAAAAATCAGATTGCGATTACTGATGACGCGATCGCTCAAATTGAAGCCGAGGCGCAACTTACCGAAGAAAATATCAAGCAAACTGATTTGAGTATTCAGGCGCTGGAAATTTCTATTGGTGACAAAGAAACTACAATTTCTCGACAGCAATCAATTATTTCTCAAATAATTCAAAGTTTGCTAATTAATGATCGGAAGAATTTTTTGGAAATAATGTTGACAAACGATAATTTTGCTGATTTTTATAATCAAGCTAAATATTTAGAAAGTATTTACACTGATTTAGGCCGTTCTGTTAAAACTGTGCGCTTAGCGAAAGAGGATTTGCAGGATAAAAAAGTTCAGGCCTCGGCGAAGAAAAAGACCTATGAGGATTTGAAAGTTGAATTAGTTAACAAACAAACCGATTTAAGTGAAAAAGCAAGTTATAAATCTGGTCTTTTGACACAGACAAAGGCCGACGAACGTCGTTATCAAGCAATGGTGGATAGCTTGCGCAAGCAGTATCAATTGGTTGAAAACGAGGTGCGGACCTATGAAGATAAGATTAGGCAAAAATTATCGGCTCAAAATAAATTGGAAACTAATGATGCAGATTATGCGTTTTCTTGGCCAGTTCCGAGCCATTACATAACTTCGTATTTTCATGATAAATCGTATCCTTTCAAGCAGATTTTTGAACACAGTGCCATTGATCTTCGTGCCTCACAAGGGACACCGGTAATGGCGGCGGCATCTGGCTATGTTGGCAGATCTAGAACCTGTACAGCATCAACCTGTTATTCTTATGTACTCATTGTTCATACCAGTGATCTGTCAACTGTTTATGGTCATTTAAGTAAAATAATTGTTGCCGAAGATCAGTTTGTGAACAGGGGAGACATTATTGGGTATTCCGGTGCAACGCCCGGGACAGTTGGGGCCGGGCCGTTTGTAACCGGACCGCATTTGCATTTTGAAGTGCGTTTGAATGGTATTCCAGTAGATCCACTTGGGTATTTAATTCAGTAAGATTAATATTGTCATCCTGAACTTGTTTCAGGATCTCCAGTTAGTAACGGGATGCTGAAACAAGTTCAGCATGACATGTAATATAAATATTATGTCAAAAAAAATACGCGTGGGAGTAATTTACGGTGGGCCTTCGGTTGAGCGCGCTATTTCGCTTATTACCGGTAAGGCGATTTGTGAAAATTTGGATAAGAAAAAATACGATGTAATGCCTTTAGAAATGTCCAAGGACAAAAAGTTTTTTTTAGATAATAATTATTACAAACAATTGAACGCACCGGGTAAAAAATCAGCTAGTAAAAAAACTACTTTGGTACCAGTTAAAGATAATCAGTTTGGTAAAGACAAATTGGATATTGTTTTTTTGGCATTGCATGGTACTTTTGGCGAAGATGGAAAAATCCAATCAATTTTAGAAAGTTTGGGAGTAAAATATACCGGTTCAGGAGTGCTAGCGAGCGCTTTGGGGATGAACAAAGTTTATTCCAGTGAAATATATTTTGCTAACGGTTTGCCATTTCCGGAATTTATAAATTTTAAAAAATCTGGGTGGAAAAATGATAATGCAAAAGTATTGGAAGATGTGAAAAATAAAATTGGCTATCCCTGCGTTTTAAAACCGGTTGACCAAGGTTCGGCTTTAGGCGTAAGCATTGTAGAGTCAGAGTTAGAATTAAAAAAAGCAATCGTCAAGACGATCAAACAGTTTTCTTGGCTTATGGTTCAGAAATTTATTAAAGGCCGTGAAGCTACCTGTGGAGTGTTAGAAAAAAATGGTTCTCCATTTCCATTGCCGCCAACACATATTGTTGCCAATATGGGGGAATTTTACGACTATAAATCAAAATATAAAAAGGGCGGGTCCACTCATGTGTGCCCAGCGGACTTTGAAGGACATATCAATGAGCAAATTCAAACCTTGGCCGTGCAGGCGCATATTGCGCTTGATTGCACTGGCATGTCGCGCACGGATTTTATGGTGGGGGACGATGGTAAATTGTATGTCTTAGAAACCAACACCATCCCTGGAATGACGCCAACGTCGCTCTTTCCAGAAGCGGCCGGCAAGATGAGTATAGATTTTGCCAGGTTGTTGGATTTGATAATTAAGGCGGCGATATGACCGAGCAAGTGATATATTTTCATAAAATTAGGCCGGTAGGAGTTGACAGTGAAGATAAAAAAAAGACCAGTGAACCAACCAAGATAACGTCTCTGGATGATTTAAGAAAATTTCATGCTTTGGAGCGTCAAGTTTTTGGGTGGAATAGAAAAGACGCGCGTTTGGAAAATAATATAGTAAGTAATGTGGCGGACAGAGCCAAGAGAGAAATTGACTGTGCTGATAGTCGCACCGTTTACTTTGTTATTAAAGATCAAAGTGGTAATATTGTTTCCGGAGGCGGATTGCGAGTGACATTGGATGAAGATGGTTTGTTGGGGGCATATTTATTTTCTGATTTTACTATTGAAGATTGGTTAGGTAAAGGATTGAATGTGGCAATAATTGAGGCCAGATTAAATAAGGCCAAAAAGGAGTTTCACTGTAAATTTGCTACAGTAGACAATCACGCTGATAATCCGATTGGTTTGGTTAGTAAATTTAAGAGTGGTTTTATTTTGAATGGGTTAACGAAAGATGATGAGAATAAAGATATATTTGAATTATATAAAAATTTTGAAGACGATGGCAATGGCCAAACCGTTGGTGAATCAAAAGAAAAAAAAGTGGAATTAAAAAAAACAGAGTGGCACGAAGTTCCGTTGGGCAACTTAGAAGCAATCAAATTTTGGTTGGAGCAAAACCCAAAGTGGGTGGGCGTGGATATAAAAAATTTAAATGGTGTGGATGATAATAATCCGTCTAATTGGGTGTTAGTTATGGAAAAGGTTGATGATGAATAATATTAATATAAATATTAAAAAAACAGCCTATTATTTTAGCAGGCTGTTTTTTTTATTTTCCACTGTGAAATTTTTTATGAATATTTCGTAATTGTGGGTTAGTTACATGAGTATAAATTTGAGTAGTCATAATATTCTTGTGGCCTAGTAATTCCTGTACCGAGCGCATATCAGCGCCGTGGGCAAGCAGATCTGTAGCAAAACTGTGGCGCAGTGTGTGAGGCGTTGCCTCAACGGGTAAACCAGCCATAGCGGTGTATTTTCGGACTAATCTTTCAACCGAACGAGGCGTCAAACGGTGGTCATTGTCATTTTTATCCTTCTTGTAGTTTATAAATAGGGGAGGGAAGAGATCTTTTCTGCCACCCAAGTATTTTGATAGCCACTCCAAAGCACGTGAAGAAAAATATACCACACGAGTTGATCCTCCTTTGCCGGAAATATTTAATTCTAACTCTGTAATTTTTTTATTTAATAATTCTTTTAAATTAAACATCCGCATATTAAGCGACGTTAGTTCAGAAACCCGCATACCAGTAGAGAAGAGGAGCTCCAAAATGGCTCTGTCACGTTTACCTTCGTGGGTGGTTAAATCCGGCATTGCCAAAAGTTTTTCCACCTGATCAAAACGCAGAAATTTAATGGCTTTATCCTTATCGGTTAATTTTGGTAATTTAATTTTATCTGAAGGTAGCGCCACAATGTCACGAACAGCAAAATAAGCCAACAGATTGCGCAAGGCGATTAAATAGTAATTCTGGGTCGTCTTCTTCGTTACGTTGCCTTTGGAATCCTTTTTTCTGGATAGATATAGCCGGTAGTTCCAAATGTGCTCGCTAGTGAGCTCGTGGGGCTTTAAATTGGTTTGGGTGGTATAATTTAACCACTGAATGAATATTTTTAAGAAGTTGTGATAGTTACGGACCGATACTGGCGACAAACCTTTTTCAACTTCACAATAATCCAAAAAATCAGGGATATGTTGAATTATTGGTTTATTTGATTTATTCATATTGTTTTGTTTATGATGGCATTGCTTAAATTGCCCAGTTTGTTCATTATGACTGTCGCTTAATCTATGTTATACGACGTATTATATCAATTATAATCAATACCAACAGTGATGTCAACCTTTATTTATCCACACCTCCCCTGTTAATCTATTTCCAAAATACTCGTTCGCCATACCTGACGTCGATATATTCTGTCGGCTGGTGAGATTGTAAAATTATTCTGATGTTATTAATTTGATTTTCCAAGTCGCCATAAATACTTAAAAAAATCTCAAATGGAGTTTTATTTATTTTGGCGGTTAAGCCAGCCGAAGGGTTGCCAACTGTAAAATATTGTATCTCCCCTATCCCCCGCTGTTCAAACTCTTTACTGATGTTTAGGATCAGAAGAATTATTTCCGGTTTTAAAATTGTTTGCCCAACTTCTTCATTTCCTCCTAGCTGATTGTACACAATCGGGTAGTGGCCATAAGTTTTTTTGATTTCTTTGAAATTTGGCAGGTGTGTCAATGTACTGCTGGAAATTTTATCTGTTTCAGCAGGAGTGCTTGTCGTGCTGCTCGACGAAATTACAACCATTGGGTCATTTATCTTTGGAATATTTAACTGTTTTATTACGAGCCCTTTTTCATCTATCAGAAAATAATTAGTGCCACTATCGTAAACCACGCTGGAGATTTTTTCGGTTATGTTCACTTCAATTGTATCGGGGAATATTTTTTGGATATTAACTGTTTCAATTGAAAATGCTAAATTAATTTTTTTTGTTAAGGTTTTAGACCGGGCTATGAAAAAGTTATTTGTTGGTAACCAATGGCGACTATTTAGGTAACTGTTGACTACATCTTGAATCTCATCTAATTTAATCGTATCTAAGCCGTTATATAACACAGTTTTAATTTGAAAAAATGGTAAATAAATAATAAGTGCCATCCAACCCAAAAGTAATATAACTAGGATAGCTAAGTTGAAACGGCGACGATTTGGAAGTGGAGCGTCTTTTCTTTTTGATTGATAGGGATTGTTCAATTTTGAACTTGTTTGGAGCGCTGTTTCGGCTTGTTTTTTCTTGCGATATTTTAAAAATTTTCGCCAAAAATTATCCGGCGGACGATATTGGCGGTGATTATTTTCAGTATAAAAAAATTTTGGCATTTTTTGTGTTAGATTCTATTTTGTATAAATGCGTGGTAAAAGCGGGTTTATTTTGTCTACAATTTCGTAATTAATTGTCCCGGCCCATTTGGCTAAATCATCGGCAGAGACAGCCGCTTTGCCTTGCGAGCCAATCAATGTTGCTTTGTCTCCCACCCCTACCCCTTTTAGACCGGTGATATCAGCCATACATAAATTCATACATACGCGACCACGTATTGGGCACAGTTTGCCCTTGATGATAACTTTGGCGGTATTAGACATGCCGGAGCGATCATAGCCGTCGTAATACCCCACAGGAAGGACGGCCAGTGTAATTGGTACTTTGGCTGTATAAGTCCCGCCGTAGCTGATTTTAGAGCCCTCAGGGAGGGTTTTAATTTGAATTATGCGCGTGTGCCATGATAAAGCTGGTTTTAGGTTAATCTTTTTCTTCGCTTTTGGGCTTGGATACAATCCATAAGTGGAGAGTCCGATCCGAGCGGCATTATATTCTTGAGGAAATAGTACGGTTGATGCTGAGCAAGCCATGTGTTTTACTGGAATTTTTATGCCAATTTTTTCTAATTGATTCACTGTTTGTTTGAAAGTACTATGCTGTTGTTTAGTATAGGCGCCGTCACTTTCACTGGAAGCAAAATGGCTCCACAGTCCCTCTAGATTTAAAAATTTTGAAGCCGATATTTTTTTACCAAAATCCAGCGCGTCTTTTGGTAGTATCCCTACTCTACCGGCACCGGTATCGATTTTTAGTTGGACTTTAATTTTTTTGCTCGTTGTTTCCCCAATCTTGTTTAGTGTTTCAATTTGGTCTACGCGATAGATTGGAAAAATTACCCCCGCCCTAACCAGTGAATACATTTTGTATTCATCAGTCAAATCATAAAAACTCAAAATCATGATTGGTTTTTTTATCCCCGATTCTAGCAGAAGTTGTGCCTCATCATCATTTACTACACAAATTCTATCCACTCCCCTATCTTGGTCGCAGATTTTTGCAATTTCAAAAATACCGTGGCCATAAGCGTTCGCTTTAACCACCGGCATTAGCAATTTATTTTTTCCTAACAATTTCCTAAACTGGGCCAGGTTGTGTTTGATGGCCTTTGTGTCAATTTCTATCCAAGTGTGTGGCATAAATTATAATTTTTTTAATCCGCAGTATTTTTTTAATACTTTTGGTACTTTTATTGAGCCATCTTTTTGTTGGTAATTTTCTACAATCGCTAATGGGAAACGGCTTAAAACGACAGCTGTGCCGTTAAGGGTATGAACAAAATCAGTTGAGCCGTCATCTTTGTGATACTTGATATTAAGGCGTCTAGCTTGGTAGTCCGTACAATTGCTGGTTGAAGTTATCTCACCGTAATCACCGGTTTTACCGTCGCCGGCCTTCATGGTCATCCAGGCCTCAATATCATATTTGCGATAGGCTGGACCACCCAAATCACCAGAAGCAATATCAATCACGCGATATGGCAGTTCTAAACCACCCACGATTTCTTTTTCTATATTAAGTAGTTCAGTGTGGTATTTATCACTTTCTTCTGGTCGGCAATAAATAAACATTTCCAATTTGGCAAATTGGTGCACGCGGTATAGTCCTTTTGACTCCCGGCCATATGATCCGGCTTCAGTGCGAAAACAGTGTGATAAGGCGACATATTTTTTAGCGCCTTTGGACAAATCCAAAACTTCGTTGGCGTGATATCCCCCCATAGTAATTTCCGCTGTACCGATTAAACTTAAATCAGTGTTTTCTACAGAATACACTTGTGTTTCATCGCCACGCGGATTAAAGCCGATTCCTGTCAAAATTTCATTTTTTGCTAAATCAGGTGTTTCCATAAGTGTGTATCCGTGTTTGGTAGCAACATCAATACCATAATTAATAAGCGCTTGATTCATTCGTACTAAATTATTTTTGACAAAATAAAATTTAGCGCCGGCCACTTTGGTGCCACGTTCAAAATCAATTAAATCTCGGGCGACTAATATATCTTCGTGGTTGCGCGGAACAAAATTAAATTCAGGAATTTTGCCCACAGTTTCAACCGTGTGAAAATCAGCTTCTTCACCCACTGGTGTTTCTGGGTGTGTTAAATTGGGTACGGCCAATAAAAGCGTATGATATTCACTTTCAATTTCCGACAACTTGCTTTCTAAATTTTTTATCTCATCTCCCAACGCACGCATTTTAGTAATTTCATCTTCGGTTGGTTTACCTTTGGATTTTTGATTCCTCAAAGCGCGTAGTTCCTCTACTCTTTTTAAATTTAAACGACGCTGTTCGTCGGTCGCGACTAATTTGTCAACGTCAATTTTAACCCGTCTTTTTAAACAGTTATTTTTTATCAACTCTATATTTTCACGGATAAATTTAATGTCTAACATATTTAATTTTGATTTTGATTAAGAAAATTAGTGATTGCAATATGAATAACTTCAGCTTCTTTGGATACTTCTTCTGCTCCTAATATTAAATTAAGTTGAGGATTATTTTTTTCGTAAACGCCAGTGATCGTGTTTTCATCTGGTTTTCCCCACGTTGGTATGCCAATGTCCAGACGTTTGCTAACGCGATCATATCTAAATTTTATATAATTGTTTAACTCTTCACGTCTACAACGTGCTATAATGTTTACCTCTTTAGCAATTTCTGTCGCAGTTTTTTTGGGTTTTTCAGGCACTTCAACTTTTCGGTGGCCTCCTATTTTTCCGACAGCGTTATTTATTCCACTGTCAATTGTGGCCAATATTCTGCCAACACCGGTTTCACCGTAATGTCTCTTCGCAATCATATAATTATATTATAAATGATATTTTTTAATCAATTTTTTTAATTCTGGTAAAAAATTTTTAAACATTGACTCATTTTCTCCCACAAATTTCATTTTAGATATTTCTTCCGGTTTTACAAAGCGCGCTTCTAATA
>Ga0208246_1000980_pt1 | contig 18125 bp, 16 predicted proteins | sample RifOxyD2_FD_184039 | JGI IMG/M metagenome (GOLD analysis project Ga0208246, IMG submission 184039) | Soil microbial communities from Rifle, Colorado - Rifle Oxygen_injection D2 (SPAdes) | ecosystem: Environmental > Terrestrial > Deep subsurface > Rock core/Sediment | place: Rifle, Colorado... | reverse complement strand
ATACATTTGCTGTATCAAACGGAAGGCTGTGTTATTGGCTGGGTGCCGTCGGGAATGCCGGGGATTCTGACTTGGTTCGCCATCCATGTTTTCTTTTCTAGTTGAGTACGAATGTTATCGCGGCGTGATCGCTTGGGATGATGTAGGGATAACTGGGGTCGTCTTCGTAGTTCTTCAGATCTTTGTTGTGCATTTGCACGGATGAGACTACAGGAACCAATGACGGCGAAGAGAGCACGTAGTCGATCAGTGCATTCGATTGTTTGCCAGCTACAGACCACCTTTCTTGCTCGGGAACTTGGTCAAGGATGGACATCAGACTGTCCGGCCGGTTCTTTAAGCGACCACGCACAATATCGAGCACCTTGTTCCCCTCTTTACTATTGAAGTCTCCGAGCACCAGCACCTGCGCGGTTTCTCCATCTGCAAGTGCCGCATCCACGAGCTCGCGCACTCTTTTGGCCTGGCTCAAGCGGAACATCTCGGAGCGGATAACCGCGTCTGCCGCAATGGTTTGTGTAAGCATCGCTGGTGCATACATACTCCCCTGCTCATACATCAAAAAGTTACCCTTGATGTGTACACCGAGCATGGTGAGCTTCTTGCCGTTGTGCTCGGTTGTCAGTCCTACATAGTCCCGCCGGGACGGAATCGTCGTGCCGAGTGCACTTTGATCAGCAGCGGCAAACGCAGGAAGCAGCGCATTTGAGGGGATGGATTCGCATGTGCATTGAAGACCACTTTTATAGATGACTGCGTTCCCTACTCCACCCCCGTCAGGACTAGCGACAAAGGAGGAATAGTCACTCTTCATCTTTTCGAGCACTTTGACGAGGGCGCTTTCGTCACCCAGTTCCTGCAGAAACAAGATGTCGGCATCGAGGAGATCAAACTGCGCGGCAAAGCAAGCGAAGCGTTGCTCCACAAACTCAGGAGAAAAATCTACAGGTTTTCCCGAATGCAACCGGGTGCCCGCGTCAAAGAGGAAACTCAGGTTGTAGGTGCCGATTTTTATAGACATTGAGCCTTTGGTTCTACTTCTTGTCCAATTGTTGCATTGCCTCGAGGAGAGCCGGGTGCAGATGTTTGTTCGCAGCGAGCATTTCTTTATCGTGAATGCGCCAGTCGTCTCCCTTGATGTTGGTCACCACGCATCCCGCCTCTTTCATAATTATGGAAGGGGCTGCCCAGTCCCATTCCTTGGTTGTCTTTGAACGAACAACAAACCAATCCCGTCGTCCGGAAGCGAGATAGACACCACTCGCTGACGGGGCGCCGATGGTGTTGATCCATGCTGTGCCATGGGAAAGATCGCTCAACGCTTGAAACGTCTCGAGGGCCTTTGCATTTAAAACAATGGATCCAATACCGGCACTGTGGTCCCAGCTCGCCTGCTGTGAGCAGGCCACCTGCAAGCCGTTAATGAAGGTACCCTTGCCAAGCTCTGCCACACACATCTCATCTGTTGCAGGTAGGTAGGTGACACCAAAGATAACTTGTTCGTCATTGTGCACAAGAGCCGCGTTAATCCCGTAGAGCGGAATTTTGCTCGCGTAGTTACGTGTACCATCAAGCGGGTCCACATACCACACATATTCTGCCTCTGCTTGGAAGCTCTGCTCCTGTTCTTCCGCTATGATCCCGTGCTCGGGAAACTGCTTTCGGATTGCTTCAGTGATGATGCGCTGTGCCTCGAGGTCGGCCGCGGTCACTACTTGATGAGGCGTACTTTTGGTATAGGAGACTGCCGTGGTTGCTTGGCCCTCTCGCTGCAACGTGCCCGCTAAGCGTAGGGCGTCGATAATGGGTTCGTAGTTCATAGGTCCGAGTGTAACACAAACTTTGCAGGGGAACAAAGCTACACACGCACAGAAAAGCAAAAAAGAGTAAGCACTTCATTCGTTGCGGCGCCCCGATTATTAGAATTGCCCGAGGGTGACTTCATGTTTCTGGGCCTCCTCCCAAAGCACCCGAAGAATGTCAGCAAAACTCTTTCCCGCATTCACCTCACTTTTATAAATGTCTGCGAAATGCTGTGTCATGCCCACCTCGCCAATGCGCAGTTGCTTAAACGAGGTATAGCCCCACCCTTTCGGCATAATCAATGCGTGTATTTCTGGGTGGCATTGTAAAATAATTGGGTCCATGACTTCACTCAAGCGCCACACAAGATGGGGCGCTTCGTAGTGTGCCCGCTTGTGCTCGGGGAAAACTTCCTTCCATTTCTTAAACCAAAGGAAGTGGAGAATCTCGTGGGCTATGGTTTCTCTCGCCTCTGCAGGTTCTTTGCGGTAGTTCACGGTAAAAGCATATTTATCCAGAAATCGCGGACAGACGGGCAATATAGAAACATGGCCCGTGATCACCTTTTTGTCTTCCGGCCAACTCGTTTCCATGTGCAGAGCGAGCGTGGCGAGGAAGGTTTCGCTCACCTGTGCCCAATCCTGCTCAATCGCCTCTTTTGAGGCGATGATGGCCGCCTTATTTTCCTCGATCTCCTGGCTGGCAAACGATCGGCACACGGTGAGCGCGTCTTCTTTGTCCTGCGTTTTCTCAAGTGCCCGCATGAGCTCTGGGTACACCTTGCGCATAAGGTTCGTAAACATTCGATTTGGCTCCGAAAAATTGTAGAGCAACCTGGTCTCCATGCTGAGCGGAGCCAGCTCGAAAACCACCCTAGGGAGGAATTGCTCCCGTTGCTTGATCGTCTGTTGATTCTTCAGGATAACTAGTGGTTTTTGAATCATGGACTTATGTTTCCCTCACTCCACCGCAAGCGAATGTCTAATTCATTCTCGATTACGATTTCTAAATTAAAATGCCCCTGCATCGTAGTCATTACGGAGTTCGGTTCCCCATTCGCGGTACACCTTGATACGCTTTGCTCCTTCAGGGACCGCGAAGTGTCGGTGATTTTGCGTTGAGTCAAACTCAAGCCACTTTTGTGATGCAGCATCGTATACCTCGAGCCACGCGTGCCTGTTTTCTCCGGTTTGGCCGGGCAAAATGCCGTGTACGAAGCGCGCAGGGACGCCCAGCTTCCGGAGCACGGTGCCAAATACTTGTACTAACGCTCCACAGGAGACCATGCCTCGTTCAAAAATATCACGAATCGGTGTGAATCGGGAATCGAGAAAAGACTTAGCAGTGTCCCGTTTAGAACCATACAGTCTCATGATTTCCTCATCTATACAGGCAAGTAGTTGCTCCCAGTTCTGTGTGCCTTGCGCCTCAGCTCGCTTCAACAAGGATGCTGGAACGGTGAGATCGGTTTCAATCCAAAAGGCAAAGCTTTTGTTGTTCGGCGCTTCACGTTCCAAAAACGTCTGCTGTTGCCGGACCTTTGACTGCTGCTAGCTTCTTGCATATTGCTTCGATATCTGGGTAGTGTTCGCGGAAAAGCGTGTGGATCTGAGTTTCTTCTTCTTCCGTGAGCTTACCTCTTTGTATGTGCTTCAATTCAGAAAAATTTTCTGCAACGATCAGATCAACCAAGCGCTCCTTCCGCCAGTGACTTACAGCATACTTCTTGATAAATCCTTCAATCATCAAATGCACCGACTCATGTGCAAGGGTGAAAGAATACAGTTCGGGTGCTTTTGTTGCCGTGTTTATGATAATTTCATTTGTGCGGGTGTCATAACTTCCACCCACACCATAGTGAGTGATGGTGATACGCACGGAACCCAAACGACGACCTCCAGGAATAGCCTCTTGCGTCATGCGAGCCCGCTCCGCCACCTTATGCCACGCTTGCTCCAGCATAGCAGCCTCTCCCTGATACCTTGCGGCATCGTACTCACCCTTCACTGCAGCGTCCACCGCTTTTCGGTCGCCAAACTGTTCTGCCGGCAAGTCTTGTGGCAGGAGTGGGCTGTACCCGTTTGCCTTGTACCAATCAGTCTTACCGAAGACTTCTGCAACCCTTTGTGCTTCATCACTTTGCGAATAGCGAACCTCGCACGGGATGAGGGGCAGATTAATGTTGTGTGGGACTGAATCCATGTTGGTCAGGAAGGATGTACCTTACTCGCGTCTACCCCCACTGCTTCCGAGATATGTTTGAATCCGTCGCGAGCGAGGAGTGCGGGAAGTGCGCAGTTAATCTGCAGCGGTAGCTGCGGGCCTTCAAAGACGAGCCCGGTGATGAGCTGCACAAGCGAAGCGCCAAGCTTGATCTTTGTGTAGGCATCCTCTGCAGAGAAGACCCCGCCACACCCGATGATCGTAAGTCGTTTGCCGTACTCGCGATAGGCAAGCGCAATAAGCTCATTCGAACGATCCCATGTTGCCTTGCCACTTAAGCCGCCGCGTGGATACTTCTTTTGCTCACCTTGGATTACACACGAGAGGTCGCGGCGTTGCTGTAGGTTCCCAAAGACAACACCGGCAATCGGAAAAGTAACAACGACATCCAGGAGCGCTGTGATCTCTTGATTTGTCTTACTAATGGGCATCTTGATAAAGACTGGCTTCCGCACGTGGAGCGCCGTTACGGCCTGCAGTAATTCCCGCAAGCGTTCCGGTGTGTAGAAGTCAACGTTGCCATGCAAGTTGGGGCAGCTGATATTCAACTCATAGTAGGCAAACGGGAGCTCAGCCGCTTCCGCCTTGGTAAACGCCGCCACAATGTCGGCCACAGATTCGGCCTGTGTCATTTCTTTTTGGTTTGTCTTTCCGATGCTTAAACCGATGGGAATACGAAAATGCGAGTAGCGATGCTTGGCGATGAGGGCATCAATCCCCTCATTCTTGAATCCTTTATTTACTGCGAGCGACCGCGAATGCACGAGTCTTCCCAGTCGTGGTCGCTGATTACCTTCGTACGGCCAATTTGTAATAGTGCCGACAGTGCCGAAACCGAAACCAATCACGGGCAACACATGCGGCAGCTTCGCTTCATAGTCAAAGCCGGCCGCTAACCCAAGAGGATTTGCAAAGGTAACCCCGTGCAAGGTTTGCGAAAGCATAGGATCAACTACCGACCACTTCTTTCCCAATGTACGCACTGCTGGCACGCGGCCAAGCTGTTCTCCAAAACGCACCAAACGTGTATGGATACTCTCCGAATCACAGAGAAAGAGCAGGGGACGGACAAGGTGTCGGTACTTCCAACCAAAGGCATCTATAAGCAAGGAATTTCTTGTCATTGTGCGATGAGGCTACGGGTAAGCAGGGCCAGTTCGTCCATTTCTCGTGAGGGGACGACCCGCACAAGCACAGGTGCGTTGGCTGCCTCGAGAGCTGTGTCGTTTCCGAAACAAGCGGTATTCTTTGCCTGATCGATCCCGACCCCAAAGCAGGCGAGCCCGGCACAGACCCGCCCTCGAATCGGTGCGGATCGCTCGCCCACGGTGCCCGTAAAGACAAGTGCGTCAAGGCCACCGAGTGTCGCAACGTATGCCCCGATCTGCTTTTGGATCTGATACACGTAAAGCTCGAGAGCTGCCGCTGCCTTGGTGTCTCCCTCTTGCTCTTTGGTAAGCAGCTCTCGGATATCTGCCGAGCTACCACTCACGCCGAGCAAGCCACTCTTGTGATTAAAATAGTCTACGGCCTGCGCCTTACCCCCCAGCTTTTCACTTATATAGAGCACCGCGCCAGCGTCAATGTTGCCCACACGCGTCGCCATAGGCAGTCCCTCATCTGGAGTGAAGCCCATTGAGGTGTCTATGCTCTTACCGTCGGCAAGTGCAGTGATGCTTGCGCCGCCACCGAGGTGACAGATGATCATGCGAGCCGGTACTTTCCCCTTTTCGGCAAAGAGACGTGCCACTGAACCAACCGAAAGTCCGTGATAGCCAAAGCGATACACATCCCATCGCTCCGCGTCGACCACTGGAATCACATATCGCCGGGCGCGAGCAGGCATATCTTTGTGGAAAGCACTGTCGGAGATGGCGTAGAGCGGCACGTCAGGCAATGCCCCACGAACCTGATCGAGTTCAGCTACAAGAGCAGCAATGTGTAATGGTGCAATAGTAGCAGCGTGCTCCAGCTGTTCACGATAAGCGACGTCGATCAGTCGATGCTCTTGGAAGAAACTGCCTGGTGCAACTACACGGATACCCAAAGCAGTACAAGCGAAATCAGATAAACCCCACTCGAGAACGTGCGCAAGCAAAAAATGTAGCGCGGCAGCGTACTCCTCGGCATTCACCGCGAGGCGCTTTTGCTCGCCCTGCACTTCCACCGTACACACATAGGCATTCCCCTCATGCTCAAAATGAGCGTGCAGCAATTGCGCCGCACCCCGATAGAAGGCGTACTTCTTCGACGCACTGCCGATGTTTATAATGCCGTAGGTTTCCATTGCCATAGTTCTATGTCGTCCGGGTCGACACCATGCACGCGTATGTACTCACTGTGCTCCCGCAACTTTTGTTCGTAGGTCGTGTTCAAGCGCGCAGCCTTCTCGGTAGAGAGCTTGCCCGCTCGCAGCATCTGCTCAAACACTTCGATGGCCAGATGGTAGCGATCAGTCAAGTTCCGCACCTGCATATCGAAGGGGGTGGTCGTGGAGCCGTTCTCAATGTAGCCGTGCACCGAGAAGCGCTCGCTACTGCCACCGTAGTCAAAGAGCACCTGCTTGAGCGTCTGCGGGTAGCCGTGGAAGTTTACAATAACTGGCTTGTCTTTGGTGAAGTACGCTTCGAAATCGTCCATCGTCACGGCGTGAGCCTGGTTGCCGATACCTGCCGCGCCGAGCTCAAGGATGTTTACAAACCGGAGGAGGATCTCTGGTGCTTCCTGCTTCACAATCGAGAGTGCCGCGAGCGCTTCTTTCGTCATATAGTCTCCTGCGGCTGCAAGTACGAGGTCAGGGTCGGAGTCGCTTGCGAAGTCCCATGTCATGAGTCCTCGTTTAAGCTCTTCTTCGGCAAGGGTCGGTGTGAGCCAGCGTGGCTCTTGCGTCTTCCCTGCTACGATGATGTTGATCTCGTTTTTCGAGGCGAGACAACGCCGAAGAACAGCGAGCATGCTATTGCCGTCTGGCGGAAAGTACACGTGCACAAAGCCGCCCGGCTTGCTCAACATCGACTCGATAAAGCCAGGGTTCTGATGCGAAAAGCCGTTGTGCTCCTGCCGCCAGCCAGATGAAGTGAGGATGTAATTAAACGAGGGCACGTCAGCACGCCATGATGTCTCGCGGGCAATCTTTAAAAACTTCGCGTATTGATCCGCCATACTCGCCACTACCTGCACAAATGCTTCGTAGGAAGCAAACACAGCGTGACGGCCCGTAAGTACATAGCCTTGCATGAGCCCCTGCAACGTGTGCTCGGAGAGCATCTCCATCACCCGGCCGTCGGACGTCATATCTTTGTCCGTCGGCAACTTCGGCAACACAAACGCGCGCGAAGTCACAGCAAATACATCATCGAGCTTGTTTGAATAGGTCTCATCGGGCGAGAAAAGACGGAAGTTTCTCTGCTCTGCATTTTGCGTAAACACTTCTTTCAAGAAAAGTCCCGCGCGACGCATACTGCTCGAGCCAATGGTACCCGGCACGGTGGCATCTTCGCTAAATTGTTCTGCAGTAGGGAGCGTGAGCGGGCGATAGCCAGCATCTCGTGCTTGTGTCCGCAAACCGTTCCCCATACGCAAATGTACCGGCGGCACGAGCGCGTGCAGTGTGGGCGCGAGCCCATCAGTGCTACGAAAGAGTTCGTTGAATTTGTACGAGCACAGCCACTTCTCAAGTGCGCGCAGCTCTTCTTTGTTCGTCTTTGCTTCCTTGGCAATCACCTGGTGCGACAGATAGTTACCCTCGAGCTTGTCGCCATGGAGCTGCTTAATGCCTGTCCAGCCTTTTGGTGTCCGCAGGATAATCATCGGAAATCGGTGCGGGCCGTCTGGCGCAGCACTGGAGCGGGCTACCTTTTGGATGCGTGATATAGCATCTGCCGCAGCATCGAGCGCCGCCGCCATCTTCTCGTAGATGTTCGCGCCCTGCACAAAGATCGGCTCATACCCGTAGCCGGTAAAAAGTGCCTTCAAATCTTTGTTGCTCATCCGCCCGTAGATGGTGGGCCCGGAAATCTTGTAGCCGTTTACATGCACGATCGGTAAGACCGCGCCATTCCCCTTCGGATCAATGAGCTTGTTTGCGTGCCACGCCGTCGCTGTGGCTCCTGTTTCCGCTTCGCCATCCCCTATCACACACGCAGCAATGAGGTCGGGCTGGTCGAGCACGGCGCCGTAAGCTGTAGCGAGTGCATAGCCGAGCTCCCCACCTTCCACAATGACTCCGGGCGCACCCGGATTACTATGACTCGGAAAACCGTATGGCCAGCTAAAGTTCTTGGCGATGTAGCCGAGGCCCGCGACCGTGCGATCAGCCTCCGGATAGTATTCGCCAAGAGTGCCTTCGAGAAACAGATTGGCCTGGAGTGCGGGAAATCCGTGTCCCGGTCCGAGCACAAAGAGCATCCGCTGCTCGCGCTCGCAAATGAGACGATTCAACTGTGCATACACGAAGTTAATCCCTGGACACGTCCCCCAGTGGCCGAGTAAGCGCGGCTTGATATCGTCCGGTGCAAGCTTGCGCTCAAGGAGAAAATTATCTTGCAGATAAATCTGCGCCGCCGAAAGGTAGTTTGCTGCCCGCACGTATTGCCGCATGAGCTCGACAGTGTCCGACATAACGAATTGCCCTAGTATACTCCAATTCTACTACTTGTCCTGTGCATGCAAAAACACCACCGCTCTCTATACGAGAGCTCCTCTTGTCACGTGCCGTCGATCCCTAAAGAATCGCTTGGCTCCCTCGATCAAGACAATATTGAGTACGCCTACCAGGAGCACGCCCCCGACCCAGTACAGAGGAAGCGGCACGGTGCCAAAAAGATCCTGCAACAGAGGAAGGTAGACCGCAGCAGCCATCAGCACAAATCCAAAAAAAATACCTCCCGTTAGATAGCGGTTGGAAAACAAGGGGTACGAGAAGATGCTCTTCTCAAGACTCCGCACCGACAGAGCCACAAGCAGGGTATAGGTCCCAAAAGCGGCAAAAGTAAAAGTACGCACCAACTCCGGATCGTATCCGAGCCCGAGCAAGACGAGATAAATGATGAGCAAGAGCGCACTTGTGGAAATGCCAATGATTAAAACAAGGAACTTCATCAAGGGGTCGAACAAGACCATCTGCTTGCCGCCCGGCTTATGCGTGAGGCTGTCTGCGTCTTTTTCAAAAGCGAAGGCGATAGCGGGAAAACTGTCGGAGAAGAAATTTACCCACAAGATCTGGAGCGCGTTTAACGGCAAGGGTACCCCGACCAAGATCGAACCTCCTATCAGGATCAACCCGTCGGTGACGTTTGAAAGCAAATACACGAGCACCTTGCGGATATTACCAAGTATCTGCCTGCCCTCTTCGACGGCAGCCACGATGGTCTCGAAGTTATCGTCCAAAAGCACCAAGTCCGCAACACTTCGTGCCACCTCCGTCCCCGACCCCATGGCGATGCCGACATTTGCCTGTTTGATGGCAGGGGCGTCATTCACTCCATCCCCTGTCATAGCCACCACCTCGCCCAAGGCCTGGAACGATTTTGCAATGCGCAGCTTATCAAACGGCGTCACCCGCGAAATGACCGACACGTACGGCAGCCTTTCTTGAAGCGCTTCTTCAGTGAGTGTCGCGAGCTCCATTGCTTCGAGCACTGACCTCTCGTCCACCTCCATGCCGATCTCTCGGGCGATAGCGATCGCCGTGCCTCGATGGTCGCCAGTCATAATGATGGTCTTAACGCCAGCGAGCCGCACCCGCTCGACAGCGTGCTTGATACCCGGCCGCACCGGATCGCGGAAGGTAAGCAAACCAGCAAACGACACCTCCCGGAGCTCAAAGTCCTGCGCGAAGGAGAAGTTCTCGGGTTGCTCTACTTCCTTCGTCGCCAGACCAAGCACGCGCTCGCCAGAGAGGGCCAACTCCTCGATCATCTGGAGCAGCTCCTGCTTCTTCTCGGGTGCAAGCACTGTGTGCGCGATCAGGATGTCGGGTGCGCCAAACACAATCATCACATCCTTGCCGGACTCGCGAACAAGCGACGCGGAGAATTTCTGCACCGCGTTAAACGGCATGCTCTGTCGCACCTGTGACTTGTCCATGATCTCTGCGAGTGGCACACCGCGAAGGGCGGCAGTCTGCACGAGTGCGGTCTCCATGATCCTGCCATTCATGCGCCAGGCTTCCGGGTGGTCCTCCGGGTTTTCGATGAGCACCGTGGCATTCATAAGCGCGCGGGCGAGCACTTGTTCTTCGCTGATCCCAAACGGGATTATCTTTGCGAGCACCATCTTGGCCATAGTGAGCGTCCCTGTTTTGTCGGTGAGGATCACGGTCGTACTCCCCAACGCCTCGGCAGCGATAAGCTTGCGGACTACCCCCTTGCGCTTCGCCATCCGCTCCACGCCAATAGCCAAAATGACCGTCATCGAAATCGGCAATCCTTCTGGAATAGCAGAGACAGCGATAGCGACAGCCATGAGAAACATCTCAAGCACCGGACGACCAAAGAGGACTCCCACCACAAAGACGACGAGGGTAAGAATCCCGAGCAGGATACTCAAGTGAACGCTGAAGGTAGCGATTGCTTTTTGCAGCGGCGTCTTTTCGTCTTCAGAGCTCGCGATGAGCGAAGCGATCTTGCCGAGCTCGGTGCTCGCATCCGTACGGCACACGATGGCGGCAGCCACCCCTTGCGTCACCAACGTCCCCGCAAAGAGCATCGAAGACTGGTCGGCTACGCCCACTGCGGCATCAACTGGATCGGTAGACTTCGCAACCGGCAAAGACTCCCCAGTGAGCACAGACTCGTCCACTTGAAAATCGTTTGCAAAGATCACCCGGGCATCGGCTGGCACCCGATCGCCCTGCGCGAGGCGGATGATGTCGCCGGGCACGATCTCTTCGGCATCGATCTCACGCTCCTTGCCGTCCCGGATGACTCGAGCCCTTTGTTTGAGATATGTTTTAAGCTCAGTGAGAGCTTGTTCTGCTTTATACTCCTGCCAAAACCCAAGCAGGCAGTTCACGATGACGGCGATAAAGATAAAAGCCGCGTCGCGATAATGCGCGATAGCGATCGTCACCACGCCAGCGACGATTAGCACGAGGATAAGCGGGCTCGTGAGCTGCCGCAGCAAAATCGCGAGCTTGTCCGCCCCTTTTTTCACCTCAAAGGTGTTGCGGCCAAAGGTCGTGAGCCGAGTCGCAGCCTCCGCAGCAGACAAGCCCCTCTCCTCATCCGTCCCCAATTCCTCAAGGACTTCCGTCGTCGTTAAATGCCAGTATGCATTATCTTGCATGTTCCTCATTATACACAGAAAAAAGCACGCCACCTGCACCGCGAGTGAAAGTGGCTAGCTAAGAGCAAAACGATCACTGATGCGGGCAACCGGCCCAGCAGCAGGGGCGGCGCATGCCACTCTTCATCTTCGAGATACCTTTTTCGATTCGGATCAGCCTCGTCTCCGCCTTCTTGCCCGATGTCACCCAGCAGATCCACTCGCTGCGTGCAAGCGGGGTGATGTCGTCCCATACGATTTGCGCAGCAGGCGTCGAGGCGAGAGCATTCCTGAAATCAGGCGGCACAATGTTGTGCACAGGCGCTTTGTTAGTCATGCCTTTCATGCATCAAAGTCTGCCTTCGGGTTGAGAAGGCTTCTTTCCCCAGGCAGAGATCTGTTCACGCCTTTCTCTTCCTGGAATGATAAGACCATCTTTTACAATGTTTTCTTTTCGAAGTTGGATGTCAAAGATTCCATGTCTGGAAAGAAGATCTTCGAGTTCTTCTGGCTCGAAATGCTTAGCCACAAATAAAACTTTTCGTGAATACGGGTCGCGCACTACCCGGCTGCCCATCTCCCCCGTCATTTGTGCATGGTGTCGGTACATTTCCTCATGCTCTTCGTCCCCATGTTTCATCGCAAGCTCACAGAGACAAATCTCTCCTCCACTTTTCAGGACGCGCACGCATTCCTCGATGATTCTGTTTCGGGTTGGTGCGTCGACCGCTCCAAGAGTCCCCACAAGAACAACTTTATCGAAGGTCTCGTCAGCAAAATCCTGCTCCATGCCGCTCATGAGAAAGTAGTCTATGGGAAGGCTTCGTCTTTCGTTTGCCTGCTTGGCGAGGAGAATGCCATTGTTGTTGATATCGATGCCCACCACTTGGCAGCCACAGGTGAGAGCGATCTCCCCTGCGGTGCGCCCGTTGCCACAACCCACGTCAAGGACGGTCTGCTCCGGCGCGATGTTCGACAAAAACTCCTGATTGAGCACAATGGAGCCTGGTATTCCTTCCCCGGGCAAATCCCGCCAATAGCTGGCCCACTCTTGGGCTATGCCGGCCTTTATTCTTTCATACTCGCCTCGATGTTTGTCGGCAAACTCTTTCTGCTCGCGAGTAAGGAGCTGCGCCTCTGCGATATGGCTCGTTGCATCTGCCGAGGGGAACACGATCGACATTCTTGTCGACGAGTACCCCTTCACGGAGGAAGGCCCCGTACCGGTTCTCACGCCAGAAATTGGAAAGCCCGCCGGGAGAGGAAAAAGATCCCGTAGCATCTCCTTGGCTCTGTCCACCTCTGCCTGACTTTCGAAGACATATTCGAGTCCAAAATAGTCTGGAATCACCATACCCTCATCCTCTGGCGCCCGCCTCCCCAGTTTTTGCATGACACTTTCATCAGATTTAATACGAGAAGACGTGGCAATAGTAGAAAGTCCGTGCGCTTCTAGCTGGCGTAAGATAAAGCGGTGCAGGACAACAAGAGTTTCTTGCCATCGTTGATCTGGTGGTTCCAACTTTGCAACTCTCACGATCTCTGGCTGCTCGTACCAAGTACGCGGCCACAAATCATTTTCTCTTTCACTTTTTTCAGACACATCCATGCATAAACTATATCACGGGTACTCACCCGCAAGAAAGCTACAGCACCCGCTCAGGATCTGGGCGTCCTTTTAAGAGGTTGATGATGGAGGAGACTGCCATATCGCTCGCTTTCTTGTTGGCAGCATGCGTGTTGTAGGCAGTGTGTCCGTTGGAACAGAACCACTGGGAAAGTGGCAACACGGCAAAGCGGCTATCGGCCGGCTCATCTTGCGCGGCGCGTAGGCGCCCCTGCGCAAGCTCTTTGTAAAGCGCGTCCATATCTATAGCCCCTTCATAGCTGCAGTTGATGATGAGGGCATTATCTTTCATCTTGGCGAGTTTTTCTGCGTCGATAAAGTGTTTGCCCGCTTCACTCGACATGTGCAGCATAATGATGTCCGACGTCGCGAGGAGCGTATCAAGATCGGTGTAGGAAATGCCAAGTGCCGACTCCCTCTCAGATTTCCGCGTGCGGCTGTAGTATTGTACTTCTTTCGCACCGAGCGTCACTGCTTGCTTCGCAACGATGCTTCCGATGTTTCCGAGACCAATGATACCCACCGAAAGTTCAGAAAGTGATCGCACGGTCGCGAACTTCTCCGTCCCCGTGCGCCCAAGAGCAAAGATGTTGCGCACCATGGCGAGCATGAGGGTGATCGCGTATTCAGCTACCGCCTCTTTGTTTGCGCCTGGAGTATTCGCAATTGCTATTCCCCGACCTTTTGCGAACGAGTGGCCAGGAATAAAGTGTTGCCAGTCAGCTCCCGCGAAAACCACCGCCCGCAGCGATGTAGCAGATGCGAGCACTCGGGCAGTCGCTTTTTCTATACCGCCCAGAATATAGCCGACCTTACCATGCAGCGCCCGTGTGAGCTCGGCTTCACTTGCCTCGGTTTTGGGGAGACGCTCCACAGCAAAGCCGGCAGCTGCCAAAGCTGAGACATGCTCGTCCTCGATAAAGAGCGTGTCCGTCACGAGAATAGTGTTGGTCTCCCTAGCCATGCCACCATGCTATACAAGTGGTTGACATATGTTAAAATGTTTCTCGTAATGAACAACACCGAACCCAATAGCGGCCAGAAAGAGGCCCTTCATAAGCTTTTGCTCGAATTTGGCTTTGAAGAAACCGAAGCCAAGATTTATGCTTCACTGCTCAAGCCGGACGTAGAAACGACGCTCGATATTGCTCGGGACTCTGACTTAAACAGGACCACGGTCTATCGCAAGATCGACGAGATGATCAAACGCGGTATTGTGACTGAAGTGAGTGACATGCACGGTACGCACCTTGCCGTCGTGCCGCCAGCATCGCTTGGAAAACTCCTTGTCGAGGAGGAGGCAGAGATCGAGAGTCGCCGCGAGCTCCTACCCGAGCTCGCCAAGATTTCTGATGTCCTTAAGCACGATGCGGATTTTGACGTCCGGACTTTCTCGGGCGAAAGCGGCGTTCGCCAGATGCTGTGGAATGAACTATCGGCAGATACAGAGATTTGTTTCTACGGCCACCTTCTCCTCCAGAATGTCGTCGGTCAACCCTTTGCCGAAAAATGGCGTAACGAAGTGATCCAGCGCAAGATCATGGTCCGCGAGATACAATTTGGAGAAGAGGGGCAAGCAACTGATTTTACCGAGCTTGAGCAGTTTCATGAGCTTTTCGAAGAGCGAGAGCTTCTCGATACCGACATTGTGCTGCGCCACCAGATCTCGATCTACAATAACGTGGTCGCCATCTACAACTGGAAGAGCGATCACTTCACCGGCGTCGAGATCCACAGCAGCGACTATGCCAACTTTCAAAGATCCATCTTCGCTGACTACTGGGAAAAAGCAAAGCCAGTCACCTATTCGCACCAAGCGAAGGAGTAGCGCTTATGCACGATAGTCAAAGAATCTTTGATTTTCTCTGTTTGCACCGCCAGGAGTCGTGTATACTTATTCAAACTTACTTAATAACTCTATAATTAACACATGGGTAGCCAAGACATGCTTCAGGAAGATGTGCAGGCAACAGATACTCCGGTAGCTGCTGCTGTTAACGTAGCCCAACAACAAGGAGATGGTCGGTTACAAGAGCTACTTTCGCTCAAAGACCAAGTGCAGGCGGTGCCTGCCGAGAAGCGATATTTAACAGATTACTCACGACAGTTATACAATTTGATAATAGAGAGGGACGCGGCACTCAGGAATCTCAATCGCGAATACAGCAGTCCTAATCGCGGACTGGCTCACGCAAATTTTGAAAGTACGGTTCAACCCTTGCATGAAGAAAGCGACAAAAAACAGGCAGCGCTTCAGGCAACTTTTGATCAGCTTGGTGAGAGCGAAGAGACGGTCCAAAAAGAGTATTGGGCACGCAAGAATGACGCCCTTCTTGCGGGGATAAGAAATGCCCAGGAGATTTACTCGAAAAACGAAGTGAGATTAGATGCAATGAAAGATCTCCCCGACGATTATATTGCACCCAATGATAAGGCTTACGGCACAACGGCCGGCATGATACGAGCCGAACTTACGGGAGAGATGGAGAAAATTAATGAGTGGCTGCAAAAAGCTGAGGGTTCTATTGCCCATGAGCTACAAGGCGGAGAAAGGAACGCTCCACGCGCTTCTTTCTATAGCTTCTATTATGACGGCAAGATGGGGCGACCGGCGCATTTGCAGTAGTAACACCTGTCTTTACATTGTTTCGTAGCCAGAATGAGGCGCATCTGCAAACTCTGGGAAAGCTATTTCCACAACTACTCAGCTCTTCTTCTCCAAAGAAAACCAATCAATGTTTCGGGTGGCATACATGGCGCCACCGAGGAGCACAAAGAGGAGGAGCGAGCCTGCGAGAAGAGCGTAGTCTTCGAGCTGGATGACCAGATACAGATACCCATAGAGAAGCACGAGCAGCGCCCCTATCACAAAAGCGCGATTACCGCTTTTGAGTACAAAGGAACTGTATGCGCCCACTAAGCCAGCGATCATCACGGTCGCGAGCAGGTAGGCTGCAAAAAAGCCGATCCACTCCGAGAAAGAAAGCAAAAGCAGATAGAAAAGCGCGAGCGCAGCACCGATCAGGAGATACTGTATGGGGTGCACGCGGATCCCGCCCAAGATATCGAAGAGGAAGAAAGCGGCGAAGGTGATAATGATAAAGAGGATCGCATACTTCACGCTGCGCAGCGCCATGTCGTAGATATCGATCGGCTGATGGAGATCAGCCCCCGCCGCTGAGAGCAGCAGCTGATCGAAGCCGACGTCAGCCTTATCGAATGACTGCGGGTACGAGCGGCCAAAAGAAGAGATGTGCCATTCGGCACGGAATCCGTCTTTCGTGATCTCATGCGTAGAGGGAAGAAAAGCGCCCACAAACTTTGGTGATTGCCATGCGGACGCCATCGTGATTGCTGTCTCTCTGCCCAAGGGGACAAGCGAGAGGCCTTCGCTCCCCTTGAGCTCCACTGCAAAAGCGAAAGGTACACTCTCCCCAGTGCTCCGAAGTGGTACCGTCGCATGCAAGCCAGACATATCCTGCAGATCAACACCGGCCCCAGGCTCGAAGGCAAGAGTCTCGTTGTTCCACTGAAGTGCAAGCTGCTTCTCGATCCCACGAGTATCGGTGACGGCGACAGCGAGGAGCGCGTTTTGAGCACTGCCAAACATTTGTGCTATGTCTGATCTCTTAAACTCACCCGCCACCTTGACCACGCTCTTGTAGACGACTGTTCTGAAAATGCCGCGCGAGCGCACTTCGGGGACAAGCTCAGTTTCATACCGAAGTGAGTGAGGCAGCACGTATGCTTCGTGAACAACTCGATCAACGGTGTTTCTTTGAACAAGCATAGGCCCGGCGACGATTTGCCGCGCACTCCACATCTGTGCAACCTCCTCCGCAGCCACCCGACCGTTGTCTTGCCGTCCCTCCACCAGAGCCAAGACCGCGAAGCTCGCAATTAAGCACGCACCACCAATAATAGCGATGGTAAGTACTTTGAGCGTAATAGAGTTCGTATGCATGTGTAGATGATAACGTAGAGGTGGATTAATAGGTTACAAGGGGGCACTAGCTACTTTCGGTGTTCGAGCACATCTCCCGGCTGGCAGTCCAATGCCTGGCAGATTGCTTCCAGGGTTGAGAGGCGGATCGCTTTCGCCTTCCCGTTCTTAAGTATGGAGATGTTCGCCATGGTGATGCCTACCCTCTCCGCAAGCTCAGTCACGCTCATTTTTCGCTTCGCGAGCATGACATCGATGTTGATAATGATTGCCATGGTAAGTACTTACACCGTTAAATCATTCTCGGATTTGATGTCAACAGCGCTTTGCAACGTCCTTTCAAATACGGCTGCTGCAGTGGCAACAACGATAGAGACAAAAGTAGCCACAATGCACAGAGCGAGGAACCCCGCCGGATCGTCGCCCGCAGCATGGAATACCTTGATGTAGCCGCCCCCCAGTACAATGAAGGCAGCAAGAACGATAGCGCAATACTTAATATTCCTGAACGCCTCTACCGAGCTAAGGGAGAACACTCTGTTTTCCCCCACATAGCGGAGCAAGGTGAACGCCTGGTACAGAGCAACGAAGAATGCGATAGATGCTATGTATCCATAGATAATAAACGGGTCCGCATAGATATGGAGCAGGTCTAGGTTTACCGCCCGCCCTTCATACAAAGGAAAGCGAACCAGGACAACGAGTGCTACAACACCGATGAGCACGATGACTCCCTGAAGAAATATGGTTGAACTTCTTTTCATAGCTAGGGTTTTATACACCCCCCTAGCTTAATAAGACGTTTATCGAATGTCAATATTTCTTTGCTGCTAAACAGTCAAAAGAACCACCGCCCCGGGTGAGCAGCAGGTGCAGTAAGTAGCACGGGGGAACTAGAATTTCGTTGCTGGATTCTCTTGTTGCGATCTTAAAGACTTCAACTCAGAGAGTGCACGCATGGCGACTACCGCGTTCACCTCATGGCGAAACTTCTCATTCACAAAGAGGAGCGGGCTGAGTACGCCAGCACTGCCTTCTACGTCCAAGTATGCGGTGGAATTCATTATTGCCGATGCCGCCTCAGAGACAATCTTAGATTGCTCGGCGCTTCCCTGTTCACCCTGCGCATCAAGCTCCTGGAATGCCTCCGCCTTTCTGCGGACAAAACTGCTGAGCTGATCGCGGAGTCGAAGAAACCGTTCACTCTCAGGACTATTCATATCTACGGTAAAACTATCCTCAAATTGTTTAGGCATATGGATT
>Ga0208246_1000971_pt1 | contig 18385 bp, 25 predicted proteins | sample RifOxyD2_FD_184039 | JGI IMG/M metagenome (GOLD analysis project Ga0208246, IMG submission 184039) | Soil microbial communities from Rifle, Colorado - Rifle Oxygen_injection D2 (SPAdes) | ecosystem: Environmental > Terrestrial > Deep subsurface > Rock core/Sediment | place: Rifle, Colorado... | reverse complement strand
AGCGCCTAATGGGGTAGAAAAAATACTCACTCCCGCCATAGGGATTTCTTTTCTCAATCCGAAGAAACGTGACAGACGTGAGTAACGATAACCGATGGCCAGAGTATTCATGCGTTCATTTTCGCTGTTTCTGACGGCAAAAATGGTATGAGAAGCGTGATTTTTTTCTCCCACGAGCATGGGCGTGAGACGGAAACCTATGCCTAAAGCCTCAATGTACTCCAACACTTCTTTGAAATAAATCCGACTTGGCAAAGAGAGAGAGTTTATCGAAGAAGGAGCTGTTTCGGCGAGACGAAGAGCTTCCGGCGTCTCAAGTTTGAAGAGGTTGAAAACGTCTTCTTTCGTCCGTTGTTTCCACTCTTCCGACATATTTGCGCCAAACTTGCGTATGTAGCTTGTAAGTTCCCGTTCATACGTGTTTATTGATTCTCGATCACCGATACAATTTATATCCACGCTTAAATTTTTGTACCCTTCTTCCGAAAGGATGGAGAGTGTTGTCCGGATAAGGGTGGCTTCTGCTATGCCGGAAGACGAGCCAATGAAATGCAAAGCATAATTGCCAAATTTTTTTCTCGATGCATGTTTTTCATAAGCTAGGGCAAAAGGATGCGGCCTGGACGCGAAATTCTCTTCCAAATATGTTCGCACAACGGAGGCCTTGTCTGCCGCGTCGTAATGCGGATGGTTTCCGCAATCTTTCGTTAGTTCAATATCGCGTTTGGTAACTTTGGGCGCCGTGATGGGAAGAAAACCAAAATAAGTGGCGACGACAAGAGCCCTGTCAAATTTGTCTAACTGTTTATTCATTAGAATTATCGCCCGGGAAGAATGCCGGAGGAAAAAAACTGATAATCGGCCGGCCGATAATGTTTGCTTCCGGTACCGGGCCCCAGATGCGCGAGTCGGCGCTGGCCAGACGATTATCTCCTAAGACGAAATATTCTCTTGCGCCGACAATATAATCCGCGCTATCCTTCTTATTCAACTTAACGTACGGTTCATTAAGTGTGAAGCCCTCCGAATATTCCGTGTTTATGATAGTAATTTGTCCGTTCAGGATTGAAACTTTCTCGCCAGGTAAACCGATAATACGTTTAATAAAAGACTTTTTTGGATCTTTGGGGTATTTGAAAATTAAAACAGAACCACGCGCCGGCGTTTTGAAGTGGTAAGTGAGTTCGTCAACAATGAGATAGTCTCCAGTTTCAAATGTCGGATCCATTGACGCGCCTTCCACGATGAAGGGTTGGGCTATGTAGAGACGGAACGGCACTACTATCAAAAGGGAGAAAAAAACCAGCTTCACTAATTCTTTCCAAAACTTTGCAGTCATAATTTGCTAAGATTGTATTATCTAATTTGATTTGACACAATAGCAAGATGTATATCATCGTGGGTTTGGGCAATCCCGGAGAAGAATATGCGCGCACTCGACACAACACGGGACGGATGGCCGCAGAATTTGTCGCTTCAAAAATTGAGGGCATCAGAGTGGTGATGCCCGATACTTTCATGAATAAGTCTGGCATTGCCGTCGCCAAGGTAATTAGGTCAAAAAAGGCTGCCAAGAGTTTGATTGTAATTTATGATGACCTTGATTTGCCGCTCGGAACCATGAAAATCTCTTATAACAGGGGCTCGGGCGGGCACAAGGGTGTGGAATCTATCATCAGGGCGCTTAAGACCAAGGAATTTATTCGTATCCGTGTTGGTATAGGAAGAAAGGCGGATGTGGAGAAGCATATTCTTGGTCGATTTAAAAAATCAGAAATGGAAATTTTAAAAAAAGTTTTCAAAAAAGCACTGGGCGCGGTCGAGACAATCGTGGAACAAGGCCTCGCTGCCGCAATGACGAAGTTTAATAATTAAATTATGGATCGAAAAATAACTTTTAAATATAGTTTAGAAAAAGATGTGGAAAACTTCTTACGAATGGACAAGATGTTTGGTATAAATCCTCAACACCATGACTTAAGAATACAAGTGAAGCAGATGAAGGGTATGGATAAAAGTATAAAAGATATCTTTCTCACCTTAGCGAACTCAAACTTGCTGTAATAAGCTGTCCAAAGCTCGGCTTTGGACAGCGAGCGAGAGTTATTTTTTCTCGACAAACGAGAGAGCCCTCTTCTGCTCCTTGGGTCGAAGAGGGTTATTCACTGGTCAAAGCTCGGCTTTGACCACATAATAAAAGCATGAGAATTTTAAGGATCGCTCCGGGCGAGTACTACCATATTTTTAATCGGGCGGTCTCAAAACAGGTGATATTTCATGATTTTGGCGATTATGCCAGATTTATATTTCTGATTCTTTATTTTCAAGCTCCAGTAAAGATTTTGCACATTGGTCGAGCAGTAAAAGAGTTCGTGGAGTATTTTGGTCAAAGCCGAGCTTTGACCAACGTAGATGAAAAAGCAATAATAAAGAAACGGACCGTAGAATTAGTTTGTTTCTGCATAATGCCAAACCACTTCCATCTGCTTATTAAAGAATTGGAAGAAGGCGGTATAGCCACTTATATGCAGAGAGTACTTACTGCTTATTCCAAATATTATAATACTAAATATGAAAAGTCCGGGCATGTTTTTCAGGGGCCGTATCGAGCAGTGCATGTTGAAGATAATCGCCAGCTTTTACATTTATCTGCGTATATTCATAGAAATCCGCGAGAAATTCCGAAATGGTTTAAGAAGGAAGATCGCTATTCTTGGTCTAGTTATCAGGATTTCATAGGAGAAAATCGATGGAGTGATTTACTTTTGTCGGATATTGTCCTCGGTCAATTTAAAGATAAAAAGCATTATCACGAATTTGTCAAGACCAGTCCAGCTAAGATTTTTGAAGACGAGTTGCCTTATTTAGAGAACCTTTAGTAGCTGGTCAAAGCCGAGCTTTGACCAAGTATAGAGACAGGTTATTTCTTGTCGACGAATGAGAGGGCCATTTTTTGTTCCTTCGGGTCGAAGAGAGTTATTTTAAAGGTGTAAACTTTGCCCATTTCAAGTTTCTCGCGCAATTTTTCTTCTGAACCAAATTCGGAGACGTGCACCAGTCCGGCCACACCCTCTTCAATTGAGGCCAGTGCTCCGTACTTATTAAACTTAATGATAACACCTTCAACAATCGTGTCTTTTTTATATTTTTTCTCTGCTTCTTTCCAAGGATTTTCTTTTAACGCCTTAATAGAAAGGGAAATTTTATCATCCTTGATTTCAATAACCTTGACCCGCACTTTCTCACCGATCTTAAACATGATTTTGGGATTTTCAACAAGACCCCAGTCTATTTCCGAAATGTGCACCAAGCCCTCAAGTCCTTCTTCAAGTTTGATAAAAATACCAAAATCAACGAGACCAGTAACTTCACCCACAAGCTCATCACCTAATGCATAATGGGCCACTATATTCTCTTTGTCTTTGACCTCGGGGTTTTTTTCAGAGAAGATAAGTTTACTTTCCTTGGGGCTGGCGCCGATGATAGTCACTGAAAGTTTTTCTCCAACAAACTTTTTTAACTCATCGAGAATCTTATCTTTATCTCCGTCGGAGATGCGCGGATAATGTTCCGGTTTGAGTTGAGAGGCCGGTAGAAAGCCCGAAAGACCCTGCCAATTAATAATGAGTCCTCCTTTGTTGGCATCCGTAACCATTAGTTCGAAGGCGCGTTTTTCATTAATGGCCGCTTCCGCCTCGCTCCAGATGAGCGCCTGACGCGCTTCTTTGAGGGAGATTTCAATATAACCTTCTTTACTACCGATACCAATGACTTTACCTCGGACAATGTCTGAGATGTTAATCTTCTTGATAATATCTCGAGCGTTTATAAACTCTCGGCCGTAAATAATGCCCGTGCCGAAAGGTGGCAAGTCAATATAGACCGCGCCTTTATCAATACTAATCACTGGTCCCTCCACAAGATCATCGATGGAGGGGGGATTGGGGATACTTGTTAAAAACGCGTCAACTTCTAAAGTGTTGTTGGTCAAATTTAGTAGCCGTTTCCGGTCCTCACATTTAAGAATGTTTGCCAGAATGTGAAGGGTAATAGAAACGGTGGTTAATAACCCGCCTCGACTCGCGATCGCTCATCAATGCGAGGCGGGGGAACACAATCAAGCTATCAAAAAACACTGGTGAATGCAAGTAATTTATGCTAAAATAAACGCATGATAATTACTTACCACGGCGCGGAATGTTTTAAAATTTCCCAGGGAGATTTGGCCTTGGTACTCAACCCTCAATCCAAGATGAGTGCCGATATTACTCTATTCAGTAACGGCCGAAGCGAGACGGCGGAGAAATCCGGTTTCATTATCGATGGTCCAGGCGAGTACGAAATTAAAGACGTTTTTGTAAAGGGTTTTCTTTCTGAAGGACCTGCCAAGAAAATAAATACGATCTATCTCATATCTTTCGAAGGTATAAATCTTTGTTTTCTGGGTGCGCTGGCCAACGCGACACTACCGGATGAAATTCTTGAGACAGTGGAGAATATTGATATTCTCTTTGTACCTATAAGCGGCGCTTCTATTAAAGATGGAGTAAGTACGCTTGATCCGGCTTCTGCCTATAAACTCGCGATTTCACTTGAGCCATCTGTTATCATACCGATGCATTATACGAAAATCACGTTAGGACAATTTCTAAAAGAAGGCGGAGAAACTAAAGTGGATTCACTTGATAAATTTGTGGTAAAAAAGAAGGATCTGGACAATAAAGAAAGCGAGATAGTAGTCTTAAAAGAAGAATAGATAATGAGGGATAAACAAACAATAGTATGAGGAAATATTTAGCCGAACTTCATAAGAAACCGGATCATCACAAGAAACAGTTTGCGCTCTTGGCCTCGGGGACTATCACCCTATTTATTTTTGGAGTTTGGTCCCTGGCCACTTTTGGCATAAACGAAGGAATAGTCGCCAAAGATGAAGCGGGCCCGTTTCAGTCGTTTCGTTCAAATGTGGCATCGAGTTTGGAGGCCATCAAAAGCAATTTTGAACAACTTAAGGATGGATTTAAAACCATGGATTTTAAAACTGAATATCAAGAAATGAAAAATGGGGCATTAAATATTTATGGCCAATAATCCCAAGGAACAAGAAACTCCATCCGGCGCCGAGGATAAGAACTTGCCTGCCGGCAGGCAGGACAGGGTAATTTCTCGCGCGATTACGAGTGAGATGAAAGAATCGTTTATAGATTATGCCATGTCTGTGATCACCGATCGCGCCCTGCCTGATGTGCGCGATGGTCTCAAGCCGGTTCACCGAAGGATTTTATATACCCTTCACGAACTTGGTCTCAATGCTGGGGGCAAAACTCGTAAGTCTGCAAAAATTGTCGGAGATGTGACTGGCAACTATCATCCTCATGGTACGGTCGCTGTGTATGATTCCATGGTAAATATGGCGCAGGATTTTCGTATGCGTTACCCCTTGGTTATCGGCCAAGGAAACTTCGGTTCTATTGACGGTGATAATGCAGCTGCCGATCGCTATACCGAAGCCAAGATGTCAAGAATTTCTGCTGAAATGCTCAAAGATATTGATAGAGATACAGTAGATTTTCGTCCTAACTATGAAGCTACCCGAAATGAACCTACAGTGCTTCCTTCTACAGCACCCAACCTTCTTCTTAATGGTACTCTTGGTATCGCCGTTGGCATGGCCACCAATATTCCTCCTCATAATCTTTCTGAAGTGGTAGATGCTACGATGCATCTGGTAGATAACAAGGACGCGACAACCGAAGACCTGTTGAATTTTATTAAAGGGCCGGATTTTCCAACAGGTGGAATTATTTTTAATGAGAAAGATATTCACCATGCTTACGCCACTGGCCGTGGTGGAGTAGTGGCGCGCGGAGTGGCAGACATTGCGGAAAATAAGAGCGGGCAGTTTCAGATTATCATTACGGCCATTCCTTATCGGGTAAATAAATCTGATTTAATTACCAAGATTGCCGATTTTGTGAGGGAAAAAAAGATTGAAGGTATAAAAGGATTACGTGACGAATCCACCAAGGACATTCGTATTGTTATTGATCTTAAGAACGGAAGTCAGCCGCAGAAAGTTTTGAATACCCTCTATAAACATACCCAACTTGAGGACACTTTCCACTTTAATCTGGTGGCGCTTGTGGACGGCGTGCCGCAAACCCTCTCTCTTAAAAGCATGCTTATTGAATTTCTCAAACATCGAGAGGTTGTGGTTAAGCGCCGTACGGCATATGACTTAACTCGAGCGCAAGAACGCGAACATATTCTTCTCGGTTTAACCATCGCGCTCGACAATATAGACAGAGTCATCAAACTTATCCGCGCGTCGAAAACTATTGATGAAGCCCGCGCCGGCTTAAGAAGTGAATTTAAACTTTCCGAATTGCAAGCCAATGCTATTTTGGAAATGAGGCTTCAAAAACTTGCGGGGCTTGAGCGCAAGAAAGTTGAGGATGAACTTAAGGAAGTGCAAGTCTTTATCAAAGAAATGAAAGAATTGCTTGCCTCGCCCGCTAAAATTTTGAAGGTAGTTAAGACTGAACTTGAAGATATCAAGCATAAATATGGTGATGAGCGTCGTACCAAAGTAATTAAAGGGGGGGTCAAGGTTCTCTCTATTGAGGATCTTGTGGTAGAGGAGGAGAACACCCTGATTCTTACGTCAGGCGGATATATCAAGCGCACTAATCCGGACGAATATAGGCGACAGAAGCGCGGCGGTGTCGGGGTGGTGGATCTTGATACCAAAGAAGAAGATTTTGTCACCAATTTTCTGACCGCAAGCACGCATGCCGATCTGCTTTTCTTTACCGACAAGGGCAAGGTTTATCAGATTAAGATGTACGATATCCCTGAAGGCAAACGGGCCACTCGCGGCAAGTCTGTCATGAATTTCATCGCGCTTTCCGATGACGAAAAGGTAACTTCCATATTAGAAATACCCAAACTCTCTTCGGCGCGTGAGGGCTCGTTGTTTATGGTGACTGAAAAAGGCACTGCCAAGAAAGTCTCCGCCAAAAGTTTCCACGATGTGCGCTCTTCCGGTATTATCGCCATAAAACTGGCGGCTGGAAATAAACTTGTCTCGGCCGAACTTGTTGAGAAGGGAGATGATATTTCAATCGTAACGAAAAAGGGCCAATCTATACGATTCAAAGAATCGGCGATTCGCGAAATGGGCCGTAGCGCCGGAGGAGTCAGAGGGATTAAAATGAATAAGGGAGATATCGTAGTCGGCGCCCACTGCATTAAACCGGATTGGAAATCCGGTCATTTGTTGGTTATCTCTGCCAATGGTTACGGCAAGCGCACAAATCTTTCCGAATATAAAGTACAGGGCAGGGGCGGCTCGGGAGTTCTGACTTCCAAGGTAACGCCGAAAACTGGCCAAGTGATTGCTTCACAGGTGGTTACTGACCAAGAAAATGAGGTAATCGCCATTTCTAAAAAGAGCCAGGTGGTCAGGGTAGGGCTTAAAGAAATTCCTCTGTTGGGTCGTCAGACTCAAGGGGTAAGAATAATGAAACTTCGCGAAGAGGATTCAATAGCATCCCTAATTTGTCTATAGATAAATTAGGAAAATTTTCAATTTTCAATAAATTTCCTTTTCGTAATATTTGACATATTTTTTATTTAATATATAATCACATACAGAAAGTAAAAATTAGTTCTTGGAGGTTCCATGAAAAATAGTGCGATTGTCGTTACCGTACACGATTTCTTCAAATTATTGGCCGAGGGAAACGGGGAAGACTGGGAGAAGATGGATCCCGTCCGGAAATTAAGGTTCAACAATGCAGCGAGCAGATTAGAAGTTGATTTGATGGGATTATTGGGCGAGCCGGATAAAAAGATGGAAGAACAGCCAGACCGTGGTCCCGGATTCTTAGCGAGAATCGAGGAACGGGGCGGTAAGTGGTAAACGAAAGGAGAACGGTTATGGATCAGCAAATAGCGTTGGGTGCCGTGGTCCTTCTTACGATTATCCAGCTCGTGCATTGTGTGGCTGGATATTTTATGCACGAGTATCGGCAATGGCGTGTCTGGAAAATTACGAAAGAAATGGAGGAGAACGACCGTGGCGAATAAAAAGAAAAAAATAAGGAAAAAACTGAAGTCGAAGCATAAAGTGGTTCACATCTGTGATGATCATTACAGAAATGTACAAGCTCTCTACGCGGGACTTCTTTGTATATGAAGAATAGTTTTGAGTGGCAAGGTTCTTAATTCAACAAACTGTGCAAAGCTCGACTTTGCACAAATAGATTCGGATTTGATGTGTATGTTTGGAAATTGCAAATTTTAAATTGTGCTATTATTGATACATGTCTAAGTTTCAAATTGTTCTCATCGCGTTTTTTGCGGTTTTTATTGTTCTCGGGGTGATGGCCTTCTCCCTCTACCGCGGTTCCAGTAACGAAAATATCGCCATGACCGTCTGGGGCGATATTTCTTCCCAAGATTTTAATCTTTTGCTAAACACCGCGGCGATCAATCAGGATAGGATGTTTAACGTGAGTTATGTGGAAAAATCATCTGAAACAATTGACGCAGAGTTCACCGAAGCGCTCGCGCAAGGAGTGAGCCCGGATCTTATCATCCTTACTCAAGACAAACTTTGGAAAAATAAGGCTAAACTTTTACCCATTTCTTATTCAAAGATCAGTGAAAGAGATTTTAGGGCAACGTTTATTGAAGAGGGAGAACTTTTTCTAGGTGAAACGGGAATATCCGCCCTGCCACTCTCCCTTGACCCTTTGGTGCTGTACTACAACAGGGATTTACTTTCAGCCACGGGACAAGCGCAACAGATGCGATATTGGGACGAGATTTACGCCGCCGCGACCAATCTTTCTAAGAGGGACGCGGCCGGTAATCTAGTCTCGTCAGTCATGGCTTTGGGAGAAGCCAGAAATATTCCTCATGCCAAAGATATTCTCTCTTTACTCTTGCTCCAGGCGGGTACGCCCATTACGGGTTTTATTAATAAAGAATTACGTTCACGAATGTCCGACAATTTTAATCTTCTGATTTCGCCAGGCGAAACGGCTCTTGATTTTTATACTCAATTCTCAAATCCGGCGAAGGTTTACTACAGTTGGAATCGCTCACTGATTGACGCCCAAACGCATTTTACGAGCGGTGATTCCGCTTATTATTTGGGTTTTGCTTCGGAGCTTCGGGTGCTAAAGAATAAAAATCCCATCCTCAATTTCGGTGTTTCCACCGTACCTCAATCTAGGGTCTCCGGCAAAACTATTACCTTCGGGCGCCTGCGAGCGGTGGCTATACCTCGCGGTTCTCCAAACCCCGATAAAGCATTCACGCTCGCCACCAAATTAATCTCAAAAGAGACCGCTCTCGCGCTCTCCAAGATTCTTGCTCTGCCGCCGGCGCGACGCGACCTCCTCTCTGTTAGGCCAACCGACGCGATTTTCCCAGTCTTTTATGACGCGGCTTTGCAATCTAAGGGGTGGCTTGATCCGGATATAATTGCTACTGATACAATCTTCCGCGAGGCGATTGAGTCCGTAACTAGCGGTCGGGCTCGCACGGTGGAAGCGATAAACAAGGCGAATCAAGAAATGGAGTCGCTCATAAAATAACAATTATGTGGAGAACTTTAATTGTCTGTAATAGTCCTCCAGATTTTCCAGAACCATGTGGCTTTTCTCATCTCATATTACTTGCTCAAAATCTCATAAATGATCTGATAGTGATCTCCACTTTCCTAGCCACGGCCGCTTTTGCTTACGCTGGTTTTATTCTTCTAACATCAGGCGGCAATGAAAGCGCTAAAAATAAAGCCAAAGAGATTTTTAGGAAAGTACTCTTCGGCTATCTGTGGATACTCGGGGCGTGGCTTTTAGTTTACACTATAACAAGCGCCCTGCTTAATCCCGGATTTTCTATCTTAGGCGCGCCGTAATACTTCAACCATATGAAAAAATTATCCACTGTTCTCGCCTCCTTTTCCATCTTCTTTGTTGTTGGCGCGGTTTCTGTTTATGCGCAAGTGATAAATCTCCCAAACCCCTTCAACTGTGGCGCGGCGGATTGCACGCTCTTCACTCTTCTACGCAAAGTTATAAATGACATCCTTCTTCCTATCGGCGGAGTACTTGCGGTGCTTGCCTTTATTTACTCCGGTTTTCTTTATGTTACGGCGCAGGGTAATGAAGCGAAACTCGCCACTGCCCACAAGGCGCTTCTTTATACATCTGTGGGTACGGCCGTGCTTCTCGGTTCGTGGGTGATTGCGCAAGTGATTGAAACTACTATTAATCAACTAAGATAGTTTATGACTACTCCGAGCAATTTCAAAGAACTGGCGGACATCTTGATTGATTTGATACGAACGGCCCTGCCTGTGATCACAGGTTTGGCCTTGATGGTATTCTTCTGGGGTCTGGCTAAATTTATTTTCCGTCTTGGTGGGGATGAGAAGGCGGTGGAAGAAGGTAAAAAACTCATGCTCTGGGGACTTATCGCGCTTTTTATCCTGTTATCATTTATGGGAATTCTCGCTTTCTTATATCGGGATTTCGGTTTTGGCCGACCGTTTGGCCCGCCGCTTTTACCCATATAATTAACAAATAATTCAAAATGACTGGAATTAAAGATCTTATTACGGCCGTCGGTGGTCTTATTAATCCGCTTATCGTTATCTTAGTCGGCGTCGCTCTTCTGGTATTCTTCTGGGGTCTGGCTAAATTCATTTTTCGTGTCGGTGGAGACGAGAAGGCGGTGGAAGGAGGTAAAAGACTCATGATCTGGGGACTCCTTGCCTTATTTGTGATGATCTCAGTTTGGGGAATAATCCGCTTTATGCAAAATGCCCTTCTTCTTCCTCTTCCCGGTAGCGGTGGTTCTCCAATTTTAACCCCAGTCTAAGTATCATATAGACCAAAATAATAAGGGGATAACTGTGTTGTTTCCCATCTTCTTTGGTGTATCATGTAGGCATACCGTGTAGGTATATTAAAAGTAATATTAGACAGTTAAATAAATGAAAAAAGTTATCCTCGCCACTTTGGCGCTTGCTCCGGCATTTGCTTTCGCCCAGACACTCGGCAACGTAGAAACATTCGTACGGTCTATAGGACGACTGGTAGATCTGGCTCTTCCCATTGTTGTTGGTATCGCGCTTCTGGCATTTTTCTGGGGATTGGTTAAGTTTATTTTTGCCCAAGGCGACGAAACCGCTAAAGCGGATGCCAAGAAAATCATGCTCTGGGGTTTAATCGCTCTCTTTGTAATGATTTCTGTTTGGGGACTCGTTCGATTCATAGGCACTGCTCTTGGTGTCAATCAAGGTGATACCATTGTGGTTCCAAGGGTTCCGGGTCTTTAAGGTTTAGGGGGAGATGAGCATCTCTAGTTTACTAAACAAAATCAACCAGTTCATACTGAATCCTCTGATTCTTCTTGTCTTTGCCATTGCGTTTCTGGTGTTCTTTTGGGGTATCTTTCAGTTTATTTCCTCGGAAACTGTTGATGCTGGTCGCGAAGAGGGTAAAAGAAAAATCTTCTGGGGTATTTTCGGTATGTTCATCATGATTTCCGCTTATGGCCTGATACGTCTGATTCTTGGCACTTTCGGTATTCCCACTCCCAGTTATCCGTTCAATTATCCGGCCTACTAAAACTAAAAAAGCCCGCCCGACTGAATGACTTCAGTCGTTCGGGCGGGGGCGCCCCCGACCATTTGGTCGTGGGCGCCCTTGTGGTACACGCGCCTTTTATTGGCGCGTGTACCACAGCGGATCGGGGTCGTGGTACCTGTGGATCTTGATTGTCACATTATTCACCCCTCGAGCCTCAAAAACTCTGAACTTGTCTGATTTTTGCCATACGGCGTAGCTCGTGAATTTGCTCTTATCTCCCCACCAGACAATCATCTGCTTCGGCTTCATCTTCACCTTGGCTGGACATCCTAAGTGGACGATTGTCATAAAGACATCAGGGGTGTCATCCGGTACTTCTTGAAAGCAGTCACTTTTTCTAAATTCACTCTCCAAGTCTGATTGCTCCCATGGGTAATAGTGATAGGCAATCACTACATACCCAATGCCGATTGCCCACCAGAACCATGACCATCTCCATTTAATTCTGAATTTACGATTTCCGACTATTCCAATAGGCTTTAGTCGTGGAGTAGGTGCCACGTCAGACCAATGTTTATAAGCCGCGAAGCTTAAAAACACTGTACCCAAGATGCCAACTACGATTATCATTGTAGTCATGAGTTGATCCTTTCTATTTTGAGATATTTTGTTCTGTCTACTTATATTATATCACGGTTAAGTCATACCTGTCAAATAAAAAGTGCCACCGTCGGCCTCATAGACGGTGGCACACTAAACTTTGTCATTTCACACTTCTTTCTTACTTCTTGATCTCTTGGCCAAGTCGGATGATGCCTCCAATGGCGCCAAGGTCACTTGGCATGATAACCAAGTTGGCTTTCGGTAGGACCTGTTCGGCCACATCGAGAGTGGCGATGAAGCGGGCGTTGTCGTCAGTCATCACCGCTGCCATTGCGCCAATTCGAGCGGCTTCACCCTCGCCTTTTCTTTGTTCAGAAAAGGCATCAGCGTCAGCTTGTAGTCGAGTCGCTGTTGCCATACCCTCTGCCACTCGGATCGCTTCTTGCTTCTTACTTACCGAGGCAGCGGCGTCTGCTCTGGCCTCATTCACTCTCCGACCAGGGTGGATACTTTTGATGTAAGCATCCCGAATATGGATACCCCAGGGTCTATCAATTTCACCTTTTTCCCCGACCAGAATCTCTATCCTCTCCCTTATAAGTAAGCTGAAGAAGGGCATTATTTCTTGGGCATGACCGAGAGTAACGGGTCCGAGGAGTTCCTGCAGTGTTCTGGACGCCATATCCTCGATACGTTTCCTGACCTCCTCTTCTCGATTACGTTCACTCTCTGGAATGACGTTCTGGATGAAATTTTTAATAGACCTCTCCTCGTCATCCTTCAGATACCACTCGACGACAACTGCGATTTCTCCGGTTAGTGGTGAATGAAGCGAATCCTCCTCCAAAGCCGTTTTCTTAGCTTCATCGAGTTCTTGGAAATGAACCTGGTTCCATTCTGTTTCGGTCTTCTTCATATAGAAGATGGCTTCCCCCTTTCCTTTCATGAGAACGCGGAAGGGGAGTTTCTTTCCTGCTTCTGCGACGTCATGGACCCGATCGATCATGTCGGCCTCCGCCGGGAGTTCTTCCTGGTGAGTCTGGGTCGAGTAATGCTCGACAAACTCTATGAGAGGTATTCTGAAGTTGAGACCGGGTTGCATCACTCGCACGAATCTCTTGAACCGGAACACCACCGCGATTGACCCTGTTTTTACAAGGGTCAATCCAATGAAACCTATCAGAATAATCCACACCGAAAGAAAACTGATTACTAACCATATATCCATTGTCATTGTAGTTCTCCTCTTCCTGTGGCCAAAATATGAACCAACTGTCTATTCTCATTATACAACAAGTATTTATAAAACACAAGTGTAAACGGTAAGTTTTTTTAAATGTTATATCGTCTCGGGTCTTTTACTTCTCTTCGGTGGTTACACCATTATCACCGGAGTACGCGTTACAGCCGGCATTGCCGCTCTGGTGCTTTTCTTTATCCCGGTCACTTTCACCATACATGCTTTCTGGAAACCCGCCCGACCGAATGGTCATTCGGGCGGGGAAGAGGGGCAAGCGCGCATGATGGAACGAGTTCAGTTTATGAAAAATTTAGCGATTCTCGGCGCTATCCTGATGCTTCTTACCATTCCAATCCCTTGGCCGATGTCTCTGGGGTCATAGATTATACCCCTTGACTTTTTGAAAGTGTAAGAGTTAGACTGCGGAAGGACAGTAAAAATTTTTTAGGAGGTGCGATATGACCGAGACGGTAAGTGTGAATGGTGGAAAGGGGCTGCTGTTTCTTACTGTGCACAACGAGGAGGCAGGGTCTGAGTGGAGTAATCCGCATAGTCTTCTCCTGGCGGACAAGCTTTGGTGGTACTATGATGTTAAGGTGGTGAGCACTCCGGAGGAGTACAAGCCATCTGATAAAGTGGTGGTGCCGTTATTTGATCGGCAGGTTGGGTTGCATAGGTTTAGTCTGGTAAGAAAAGAGGCACGAGAAGTGCCATTATGGGCAAAAACATATTCAACCGCAATATGTGTTGCTGTCAGCCCCCGGTGCGTGACTTTTGCTGGAGTTGTAAAGACATCAGCTCGGCAAATCGCGAAAACATTTGCGAAAAGCACCGATCCATTGTTGGAACAACCAACGCCCATATTACGGTCTGATCGAAAGTTTCCTCGCGCATGGCGAGCCACTTTTAGCAGGTGGCCTCGCACATTCTGGCGGTGATAGCGATAATAGCGTCCTTCGTCAACCGTTTCGCCGACAGGCATCCTACAAAAAGGGAGTCTGTCGGCATTTTTAATTATTCAAGACTTGATAATTTCAATAATTTTATCGTGGTCATCGACAATGTGGAAAAGATTAAGATCTTCAGTCGTGATGGCGCCGCGACTGAGCTGTTCTTCCTCCATAAATTTTTTAAGTTTATTCCAATATTCAGAACCGACACAAATAATCGGTATGCCAATAATTTTTTTAGTTTGGACAAGAGTCAATATTTCAAAAAATTCGTCCAGAGTGCCGAAGCCGCCCGGGAAAAATATGAAAGCTTCGGCCGAGAAAGATAATAAAACTTTGCGCACAAAAAAATAATACGAAGCGAATGATTTGGTGATGTATTTGTTTGTAATCTGCCCTTCAGGAAGCTTGATTAAAAGACCGAGTGAATTACCGCCCGCTTCAAATGCGCCCCGGTTGGCCGCCTCCATAATGCCCGGCCCGCCACCGGAAAAGACGGAATAACCGAGTTTTTCAACTATATGTGAAGCGAGTTTACGGGCATCCGCGTAATGAGGATTATCCTCCCTAAATTGGTTCGCGCCGAAAAAAGTGACTGACTTAGAATAATCCGCGAGGAAGTCAAACCCCTCCGTAAATTCCCTTGAAATTTCCGCCACTCGTTTTAGGGCGAGTTTCTGCATTTCTACCCGGCTTAGGGTCAAAATATTATCAGTTGATTCTTTCATAAGATTATCATATCATATAGCGAGTACGCCTATAAAGTATTAAGAAAAAAATATTAAAAAAATATGAAAAATTTGAATAAAAATCAATGGGTCGCTGTGTTTGTCAGTCTGGCTTTCTTAACGTATCTTTTATTTACTGATCCTATTGTGAATCTCTTTAATCCTTCCGATGATAATTTAAATACCGCAACGTTAGAGACCGGTGTGGAGACGCAGGACCTGGTGGTGGGAGATGGCTCCTTGGCCCTACCCGGTGATACTTTAACCGTGCATTATGTTGGTACTCTCTCGGATGGCAAGGTTTTTGACAGTTCTCTTGATAGGAACACTCCGTTTAGTTTTACTCTTGGGGTTGGCCAAGTTATTCGCGGTTGGGATGAAGGGTTTTCCGGCATGCAAGTCGGAGGTAAGCGGCTTATCATTGTTGCTCCGGACTATGGTTACGGTGAACAAGGGGTGGGTACGATTCCGCCCAATTCAACTCTCATCTTTGAAGTTGAACTCTTAGATGTTGAGAAACCTTCATCACGCTAATCTTCTGGTCGGGACTCCGGAGGAAGCAGAGTTCTATTTACGCTCGCTTTGCGGCGGCTTGGATATCGAGCTTTCCAACAATCCAGATTTTTTTATTCTCAAAGCGGAGACTTTTGGTATTGATGAGGCTCGAGAATTAAGAGTGTGGTCCACGCGTAAGGCTGTTACTTCCAGTAAAATTTTTCTCATTTTGCCGGCGCGCCTGACACTGGAAGCGCAAAACGCGTTGCTTAAGACATTTGAAGAGCCGTTTTCCAATACCTATTTTTTTCTATCTGTGAGAGAAGAGAGTCTTATCACGCCGACTCTATGTTCCCGAATGCAGACAGTCCGTGTATCTGAAAACAGTATTTTCACATCCGCGGTGGCAGAAAGATTTCTGTCTCTATCTCTCAAGGACAGACTCATTTTTGCGAAGGAATTTGCCGATGAAGAAAAAAATCTGATGGTCTTTCTTGACGATCTTCTGCTTTTACTAAGAAAAAGAAGCGAAATGCGCAAGTCCGTGGAGAAAATTTATGCTATTAGACGTTCAATCGGGAACTCCGTTATCGCGTCTCGTCTAGTTATTGAACACTTGTCATTAGTGTTACAATAATTTCATGGCGTACGATTTCAGCGAATTCAAGGATGCGAATGCCATGGTGCTTGGTTGGTTAAGGAAAGAATATTCCAGTATTCGCACTAATCAAGTCACCTCCGGTATCTTAGATGCTGTCTCTGTCGAAGCTTATGGGTCTCGGATGCCCATCAATCAAGTGGCTTCTATCCTTGGATCTGGTCCGAGGTCTCTAATCATTACTCCCTGGGATAGCAACGTCGCTCCCAATATAGACAGAGCCATTAGAGAGTCAAATCTAGGATTGTCTGTCTCACTTGATGCGCAAGGAGTGCGTGTTTTCTTTCCCGAATTAACCAGTGAGCGTAGAACTCTCTTAACAAAGTTGGTAAAAGAAAAGTTTGAAGAAGCGCGTGTTAAAGTGCGCGCAGAACGCGAGAAAAGTTTGGAAACTCTCGATCGGTCGGAGAAAGAAGGTGTTCTTAGTAAAGACGACAAATTTAGACTCAAAAATGAGCTCCAGAAACTGGTTGATGACATTAATCAACAACTTGAAGAACTGGTTCTTAAAAAAGAGAAAGAAATTTTAACCTAATTCTATCGTGTCAGTTATCATTTTTATCATAATTTTAAGCGCGCTTATTATCGTCCACGAATTTGGACATTTTTTAGTAGCCAAAAAATTCGGTATTCGCGTTGATGAGTTTGGCCTTGGTTTTCCACCACGGATCAAGAAGCTTTTTACTTGGAAAGGTACGCCGTTTACGCTTAATTGGTTGCCATTTGGCGGATTTGTAAAAATATTTGGAGAGAATCCCGAAGAATCCAGCCAACTTGGACAACTTGGAGGCTCAGCCTCCAAGTACTTGGAGGCTCAGCCTCCAAGTGAGAGTTTCCAGTCTAAAAATAAGGCGATTCAATCAGCGGTGCTTGTTAGCGGGGTAGTAGGCAATTTTATCTTTGCTTGGTTGTTGTTTTCTCTCGGTTTTATTATCGGCTTACCCGCACCGGCCGATTTCTCGCTTCCGGTTGAGAATCCGCATACCGTTATTACCACCGTTTTACCTGCCACGCCGGCGGCCATTGCCGGTCTTAAATCCGGAGACGTCATTTTAGCGCTTTCAAGGGATGGGGTTCATTCCGAACTGACACCAGAAGCAGCTTCTCTTTTCATTGCTGAATCGGTAGCACCGGTTACTTTTATCGTGGAGAGAGGACAGAGTATTTCTACAAAAGTGATTGTGCCACAAGAGGGAATTGTTACAGACAAATTAGCCGTGGGCATATCTATGGATGTTATAGGAATTGCCAAGCTTCCGCCGCACGAAGCTCTTTGGTATGGATTGAAAACTACTTCCGAACTTACCATATTAACCGGACAGGCAATTATAATTTTCATTACTCAAGCTCTGGGAGGTGTCGCAGATATTTCTGGTCTAACGGGTCCGGTGGGTATAGTAGGTATGGTTGGTGATGCGCGGGAACTTGGACTTGTTTATTTGCTTACTTTTACCGCGCTGATATCGATTAATCTATCTATCATAAACCTTTTGCCCTTTCCCGCGCTTGACGGCGGTCGTCTGTTCTTTATTTTGATTGAAGCGATTACCCGCAAACGAATCTCATCAAAAGTTTTCAATATCGTAAACACCGCCGGTTTTGCCCTTCTTATTCTTCTGATGCTCTTAATCACTATCCAAGACCTCCGCAATATTTTCTGATTGGGCTTTGTTTTTAGTAAGACTTTCTGTAGAATAGCGAAATGCGACAAACCGAACTTTTCACAAAGACGCGTAGAGAGGCGCCCAAGGACGAAGAAGCCAAGAATGCCAAACTTCTGATCCGAGCCGGTTTTATCAATAAGGAGATGGCGGGTATCTATGATTACCTGCCGCTTGGTCTCAGAGTTTTAGATAAAATAGAAAATATTATTCGAGCGGAGATGAACGCTCTCGGCGGACAAGAGATCTCCATGTCGGCTCTACAGAGACGCGAACTCTGGGAGAGAGGGCAAAATAGATGGGCGGACGATAAACTACCTTGGTTTAAGACTAAATTAAAGTCAGGCAACGAGTTGGGTCTAGCCACCACACACGAGGAACCAATCACAAATATGTTGGAACAGTTTATTTCGTCGTATCAGAATCTGCCTTTTTCTGTCT
>Ga0208246_1000970_pt1 | contig 18396 bp, 18 predicted proteins | sample RifOxyD2_FD_184039 | JGI IMG/M metagenome (GOLD analysis project Ga0208246, IMG submission 184039) | Soil microbial communities from Rifle, Colorado - Rifle Oxygen_injection D2 (SPAdes) | ecosystem: Environmental > Terrestrial > Deep subsurface > Rock core/Sediment | place: Rifle, Colorado... | reverse complement strand
GACCCGCTAACGCTGCATTTATTTGTGTAGAAGTTCCCTCAAGCTGGATAGAAATTGCCGTTGCACTAACAGTAGCCCCATGTCCGCTAGCCGTAATACCAAGCGCACCTTTGCCCGAAGCGATACTTACTGTTGTTGTTAAAGTTGCATTTTCGGCATCCGTTACCGTTATGGAATTGCTATTTCCCGAACTAAAGACTAAAGCAACATCTTCATCTATGGTTTGAGCGGAGGGAACGGTATTTACAGGCGTTGCATTTTCATCATCGTTGATAGTTCCTGTTGCCGTGCTTGTACCAAGTGTCGCATTGGTCGGGTTTGAGAGAGTTGCGGTGATGGTTTCATTGCCCTCAAGGTTTGTATCTCCCCATATAGCCACCGTAAATGTTTTTGTGGTTTCTCCTGCGGCAAAGTTCAGAGTTCCGCTTGAAGCCGTGTAGTCGCTTCCTGAGCTTGCAGTACCGTTGCTTGTAGCATAATTAACACTTACCGCTCTGCCTGAAGCTGCACTAAGGGTTGCCGTAAAAGTCATATTTTCAGAACCTGCATGCCCCTCACTCAAGCTAGTATCAGCAATAGACACTGTAGGAGTCGCATCATCGTCACTTATGGTTACCGTTACACTTTGCGTGCCACTCTCGGTTGCTCCGCCACCTCCGCTTACACTATCAATGCTGACTATAGCCGTCTCGTCCGCTTCATCTAAAGTATCTTGAACGCTTGTAACGCTCGCTGTACCTGTGGTTTGCCCTGCAGTTATGGTTATCGTCGTGCTAGAAAGAGTGTAGTCTGTTCCGCCTCCCGTTGCCGTGCCTGTTGCCGCTAGAGTTACCGTGGTATCTGTTGAAGCGGCTTTGCTTAGAGTCGCCGTTACGGTAGCGGTTGCAATGCTTTCCTCTAGAGTAGTGTCATCTACAGATAAAGTAACGCTCGGAGCTGCCGTCGTAAAGTTATAGGTCGTGTTGTCAGTGATTGCTGCTAAAGAGTTTGGAGTATCTGCAGTATCTACGATAGAGCCTACTGAAAACTGTACACTGTACTGTGTACCTGCTTTAAGATCTCCGTTTGGATTGATAGTCAGTTTATCGTTGCTTATGGTTGCGGTGCTGCCGTTGCTTCCCGTAGCACTTCCGCTTGAAACCGTAAAAGTTTCGACTGTTTGGCTTGTAGTAACATTGTAAATGGTAATCGTCCCCGAACTTCCAAAAGCTATGTTTTCGCTAAAGTCGATAACGATATTTGAGCCTACAGCCACACTAGTTGCGTTATCTGCTGGGGTGGAGTTTGCTCCGTCTAAGGTTGGAGCAGTTTCGTCAACGGTCGGAGCATCGGAGGAAAATTCATTTGCGGCAACAGTAACAGCACCGGGCCCGGAGACGTTAACGGTAAGCGTACCGGTGGCAGAGGTATCAAAACTTGTCAAAATCAATACGTAGGTTTGACCTGCTGTTAAATCATAACTAAACTGTGAAAAAAGATTGCCAGCGGTATCGTCTTGTGCCAAAATCAGATTGACTAGTGGGTTGGTGGGATCGAATGAGCCATTATATAGCAATAAAAAAGTATCACTAAAATCGGCAGCCGTTACAGTAAATGTAAATGTACCGCTCGCACTAGGAGTAACATTTCTAGTAAAGTACTGAAATTGAGCTCCATATAGTCCTGTAATGTCGCCTACTTCTGCCGCATAATATGTGTCACTATAATAATCACCTGAATCATCTGCATATGTTTTTGGTCGGTCAAACGTATTATCCGCTAACAATGTTCCGCTGATATCCGTGCTAACAGGCGATAATACACCATTGAAATAAGTTAATTGTTCTTCGGAAAAAATAAATTTGCTTTCCACTACCCCATTCATTGATTCTAGCACCCAATCCCCGCCAAAATCGCTAGAACCCGTCAAATCATCCGATGCCGCAATATCCGCTTCCGTTAAGTCTGCCAGAGTTTGTATAAACTCTACACCGCTTTGTCCATTTGCAACATTACAACCATAAAGCAAGATATCACCGTTGGATGAGAGAGAAGAGCCTATGCGAGAGAGTGTGTCAGAGTAAACAGAAGCGTTGGCGTTGCTAAGAGTTAAAGAACCAAGGTTAAGTTCTCCCCCCCCGTTGAACCATGTGAAAAAAGATGTATAGCATCAAGGTTACTATAATCTTCTAAGATATCCGCTATTTGAGAAAGTGCATCGTCTTTTGAGTCAAGCACAAACACTTGAGCATCAGCTATATTTTGAGTTAGCGAGTTGTAGTCTGTTATATTGTCTAAAACAAACACTATGTTTTTCATTTTGTTGCCTTTTTTTTGAAAATAAAATGAGTGCATTATAAACCATTTGTGTTGCATTTGTGTTGCAACTTAATATTTTTTCTTGTTATCGCCCAATATACGGTTTAAGTTGAGCGGAAAATCGCAAGATCTTATTTACAGTTTTTAAGTACAATAGCTCTATGAATTCAAAAAAAATATGGTCATTGCTATTGTTGTTTGCGATAAGCTTCTCGGTAGTACATGACTATACTTTTGCCGTTTTGGATAACAAGCACTCTTCCATAGAAGCTTATGTAGCCGAACTTTCATCTCCGGTTATGGGCAAACATGCGGATATGTTGTGTGATATCCATTTTGAATACCACACGCCATATCTGTTTTTGGACAACTCTATCTCTTTTCCTATCATTGATGCAGAAGATGGTCTTTTTGCATACAACGAAATATTTCTTTCTCTCGACTACTTCAACTTTTTTAAACCACCTATCGCATAATCCTTTTTTAATACAATTATTACAATCTTAAAAATAAAATATTCACAGCTTTGCTTGTGATAAAAAAGGTAACTATGAAAACTTTTCTATTATTGATTATTCCATTTATTGTTTTTGCTTCTGGCAAGATGATGAGCAACGCCGATTATTTGTACTTTAACGGCATAGACAAACAGCCATTTGCGCAACAAAATGAAAAAGCAAGATTATATGCTATAGATACGATAGGCGAAAAAAAAGCCCACGCTATAACTAAAGAGCTGACAAAAGAAGATGTCATGTCTCTAAAACTAACCCACAGCGGCAGATATCTAATATACAAAATAACGACACAAACTTATAGAGTTATACTCAATGCGCTTGATGGCACCGTTATAGAGAAAGAGCCGAAATGAAATCTCTATTTTTTCTTCTGTTTTGCACCCTGTTTTTAAACGCATCAACGCTTAGTTTAGATGATATTTTGCAAAAGCTTAAAAACGAACATCCTTTGGCAAAATCAATTCAAGCTTTAGAGTTCGCAAACTCTTCACAAATCAAAGCACTCTCATCAAGAGAAGCAACTAAACTTTTAGCTGATACAACTTATGCGAAGCCGCAAATAGAGAGTTCAGGATATGAGTACAGCATCGGACTTGAACAAACTTTTATGAATCCCAATGTCAAAAACAGTATCGTTAAATCTGCCGCATATCAGGGTGAAGCCGAGATCTTAAACCTAAAACATGAGTTTATGCTTCTAGAAAATGAGGTGCGTCTTCTTTACCATGTAAACTGCCTTGATAAAGAGAGCCTTGATGAGTACAAGAGATCTTTTGAGGCTTTTCTTGAGCTATACAAAAAGAAGGAGAAAGCATATTCATTTGGAGAGATTTCCAAAAAAGAGCTTTTACAGCTTCAACTTGAGCTAGATCGCCTCAAAACTGAGTATAAACATTATGAGGATGAAGTAGAAGTTTCTCGTGCCGCTTTAGGATCTTTCGTTCTTTTGCCGCTATTTAGCGATAAGCAACTTTACTGTCAAGATGTCCAGCAAGTTACAAAAGAGCTTCTCTTTAACAATCAAGAAGAGTCCCTGCAAGAAGAGTCGCTAAATAAAAAAGTTCAAAGTCTTCAAAGCGATTTTGATCGCTACAGTTCACAGTTTGACTCATTTACGCTCAGTGCGGCTTATCAAAATGAGATTGATACGGATAGATTTGTAGTCGGCTTGTCAGTTCCGCTGAACTTTACAAGCTCTCTAAATGAAGAGAGCCGTGCAATGCTTATGCATAAAAAAAGTGCGATTATGCATGAAAAAGAGGGAGTTAAACTACAAAAAGCATCCCAAGCGGATATGTTAAAAAACCAACTTTTGCAACATTTTAAAAAGATACATGCCACAACGGATATGCTAAATAAGTATGAAAACACCCTTATGCCTCTTATTGAGAATGCTTATACTATGGGAGAGAGTTCGGCTATTGAGTATCTGCTATCAGGGCGTGAAATATGGAAGTTAAAAGAGGAACTTATAGAGCAACGTAAAAACTATTATAAAACACTGTTTCAACTCTACGGCGTTTTAAAAATCAAGGAACAGATATGAAAAAAACAGTTATTTTATTACAGGCATTATTTAGTATATCACTCTTAGGGGACATCACACTTACTCCCCAAGATGAGAAAAATTGGCAGATTCAAACCGCTCTGGCACAAGAGGTTACACATGTGCCGCTGGATGAGTATATGATGAGCGTTACGACTCCGCCAAAACTTCTCCATACAATTTCCCTTCCATATGAAGCTCATGTTACAAGGCTTAATAAAGCCAATTTTGAGAGTGTCGGCAAAGGTGAAATCTTAGCTGAGCTAAGTGCTTCTGAGTGGATTGAAGCTCAAAAAGAGGTGATTGCAGATTCATTAGAATTAATGCATAACGAGAATGAAGCATCTCGTAAATCAAAACTTTGCAAAGAAGAAATTATTGCCCAAAAAGAGTGCCTTTTGGCAGATTCGGAGCTTAAAAGAAGCAAAACAAAACTCTCCTCATCAAAAGCCCTGCTTAAAACTTACGGTGCAGACGATGAGATGATCAAGAGATTAACCAAAGAGCTTAGCGTCTCTTCGACCATAAAATTGGCATCTCCTCTAAAAGGGGTTCTTCTTGAAGTAAATATCCAATCCGGAGATAACATATCTCCCTCAAGCTCTCTTTTTGTTATAAAAGCTGAGGGTGAGAACTGGCTTGAGAGTGATCTTCCCCAAGCAGTTGCAGATAAGCTCAAAGCATCTCAAGATGTAATCATAACCATTAATAGAAGCGAGATAAAATCAAAAGTATTGCTTCTCTCTCCATCACTCAACCCCCTAAACCAGACTAGATATGTTCGTTTTTCGCTTCCAAAAGAGGCAAATCTTCTGGCGGGCTTAAAAACTAAAGCCACGATTAGCATTGAGAGAAAAGCTTTTTTAATCAACAAAAAGGCAATCATACAAGATGGTGAGAGCTCGGTAGTTTTTATAAAAGATGCTCAAACATACCGTACTATAAAAGTAGATATAATTGCCGAAAATCGCCAAATGTGCTATCTTGAGTATAACCCTGAGTTGAAAAAACCGATTGCGGTCAGTGCAACGAGCATATTACAAAATATGCTCCAAAGAGACGAATAATGAAAGGATTAATCTCTTTTTCACTTACGCAAAGACTCTTTATATCCCTGTTTGCTGTTGTGATTTTAGGGTTCGGCGTTAAATCCTATAACAATCTTCCGGTTGATGCTTTTCCAGATATTTCGCCTACGCAGGTAAAGATTATTATGAAATCAAGCGGCATGACGCCTGATGAAGTCGAGTCGCGAATTGTTATTCCTATTGAGATGGGAATGCTCGGTATTCCTCATCAAACTGTTATGCGCTCAACCGCAAAATACGGTATTTGCGATATTGCCATTGACTTTGAAGAGGGCACGGATATATACTGGGCAAGACAGCAAGTAACTGAGAGGCTAAGCGGTATCGCTGATGAGCTGCCTGCAAATCTAGAGGGTGGATTAGCACCTATCAGTACGCCTCTGAGCGAAATTTTGATGTTTACTATTGAGTCAAAAACACTTGATTTAAGCGAAAAACGCTCTCTGCTTGATTGGGTAATTTCGCCGAAAATCCGCTCTATCAGCGGAGTTGCAGAAGTTAATGCGCTTGGCGGCAAAGTAAAAACTTATGAAGTTACACCTAAGCTCGAAGCTATGCGGACTTACGGTATCAGCTTGGAGAGGCTTATATCAACGCTTGAAGAAAACAACCTAAATGACGGTGCAGGGCGTGTCACGCAGGGAGTAAACAGTATCCTCGTACGAAGTGTCGGGCGTGTCAACGATATATTTGATATAAAAAACCTAAGTGTTGCTTTTGTTGGCGGCAAAGTAATCTCTATCGCCGATGTGGCGGATGTAAAAATAGGATACCTCAGCAGAGCGGGCTTCTCTTCTAAAAATGGGCAAGGAGAGGCTGTTCAAGGTGTTGTGCTAGGACTCAAAGGTGCCAATACCTCAAAAGTGCTCAAAGATGTAAAAGAAAAACTTGCAGAAATGGAATCCTCTCTGCCCAAAGATACAAAAATAGATATTTTTTATGACCGTTCCACTCTTGTCAATCTGGCAACCGATGCCGTTAAAAGCTCATTGCTTGAAGCCGTTATATTGATTGTTATCGTACTTTTACTATTTCTAGGAAATTTTGCTTCAGCTTTTAGCGTAGCACTTATTTTGCCTTTTGCCCTGCTGATGAGCTTTATAGCTATGGATTACTTTGGACTCAGTGCCAACCTGATGAGCTTGGGCGGTCTTGCCATAGCCGTGGGCATGCTAGTAGATTCAGCCGTCGTTATGGTTGAACACATAACGGCAGAACTCGGAAATCCAAAGCGAAAAAATGAGAATAAAGTACATATCATTTATAATGCCGCCGTTGAGATGGCACCCTCAATAGTTACGGGAGTGCTTATCATCATCATCGTATTTATGCCGCTCTTGACACTTGAGGGACTTGAAGGAAAGTTGTTTAAACCTGTAGCTCTAAGCATCGTATTTGCTCTCTTTAGCTCTCTAATCCTCTCTCTTACACTTATTCCGGTGCTGAGTTCATTTATCTTAAAAATTCGTGAGGATAAAGAGTCTTGGCTTATAAACACCCTGTTAAAATTTTTCAAGCCATCTCTTGATCTTGCCATAAAACACTATACTACAGTGTTTGTAACGGTATTTCTTCTCTTTGGAGACTCGCTATATCTTGCTTCAAAAACAGGAAAAGCCTTTATGCCAACGATGGATGAGGGAACTATGATTGCGATGATAGAGTCCCTGCCCTCAATCTCCATTGAAGAGAGTATCGAGCTAAATAAAAAAATTCAAACCAAACTTATGTCCGATGTACCTGAAATTTCATCTATTATCGCAAGAACCGGTACGGATGAGCTAGGGCTAGATCCTATGAGTCTCAACGACACAGACACTTTTTTCATACTAAAACCCATGAAAGAGTGGCGTGAGCAATCAAAAGAGTGGATGAAAAACCAGATAAGAGCCTCACTTGACTCCATGGTAGGTGTCGAATATGTATTTACACAGCCTATTGAGATGCGTGTATCGGAGATGCTCACGGGAGTACGCGGCGATTTGGCAATCGATATCTTTGGAGACAACCATGATGAACTTGAGAGAATAGCCGCCGAGATAAAAACCATCTTAGAACAGGTTAAGGGAAGCAGCGATGTCTATAAAAAGAGCAACGAGGGAATCGAGTACTTTGAGCTTAGCTTCAACCAACAAGCTCTGGGTCATTATGGACTAAGCGAGAGAGAAATTGCAGCTTTTATGAAAACAATGGTTACTGGTGTGCAAGTAGGCGTCGTCCAAGAGGGCATGCGTCGTATCAAATTGATGGTAAAAGGTGAAGATGTCATGCACAACTCGCTAAGTGCATTGGAGTCACTCCACTATGTCCTAAAAGACGGCACAAGCATCTCTTTGGCAAACTTGGTAACATTTACAAAAACGACTGGACCGGTGCAGATAGAGCATGAAAACGGATACCGCAAAACAGTTGTACAGAGCAATGTGCAAGGAAGAGATTTAGTCGGTTTCGTCGAAGACGCAAAAGCTCAAATCGAACAAAAGGTTCAAATGCCCGCCGGTTACTACGTGACATACGGAGGCGAATTTGAAAACCAACAAAGAGCTGCCTCAAAGCTGATGATAATTATTCCAATCGCACTTTTACTTATTTTTATCCTGCTTTTTGTCTCATTTAACTCCATCAAGCAAGCCATGTTGGTGCTTATAAATGTACCTTTAGCACTTATCGGAGGATTTGCGGGATTATACATAAGCGGCGAGTATCTGTCCGTTCCTGCCTCGGTCGGATTTATCGCACTACTTGGTATTGCCGTGCTTAACGGTGTCGTTTTGGTCAACTACTTTAACTATCTCGTTCAACATGGCTATGAAGTCATAGATGCCGTAAGAGAGGGAACTCTCAAGCGTTTTCGTCCTGTTCTTATGACGGCAACTATCGCCGCACTCGGTCTACTGCCGATGTTATTTGCCACCGGACCGGGATCAGAGATCCAAAGACCACTTGCAATCGTAGTTATCAACGGCTTGATAAGTTCAACACTCTTAACCCTAATAGTGTTGCCTCTGCTCTATCTTAAGTTTACTAAGTCTTCCGGTAAGGAAAAGTAGAATTTTAAGAACTCCTGCACATTATGTGCAGAGTTTAGTGTAGATCTCGTAGAGTTATCTCACAGCCGCAAAATTCAAAATCAAGTTCCGCCGATGGTTCTTTATAAAGCAGCGGACTGTCTAAATCTATATATTTTATAACATCACGGTAGGCAAACGCCAAATAGAGTGCTATGTTTATGGAGTAAGGTCCTTCAAGCATAGAACCGAGCATACATGTAATGTTTTTCTCTCTTGCATACTCCAAAATCTCGATAGCCTTTGTAACTCCGCCGCACTTCATAAGTTTTATATTTATCATGTCGGCACTTTTTGACTCTATTACTTTTTTGACATCCTCTAGTGTAAAAACCGCTTCATCCGCCAAAATGGGAATATCAGAAGCCTCCGTAATCTTTTTCAAACCATCCAAATCAGCCGCGATGACAGGCTGTTCTATAAGCTCAATCTTCACGTCTTGCATATTTTTTATAAATATGAGTGAATCCTCAAGAGTCCAAGCCTGATTTGCATCGACCAATATTTGTACATGTAGAAGCTCTTTAGCTATTTTTTTTATAACGTCCACCGCATGTAAAACATCACTGCCGACTTTTACTTTGAGTATGTATTTGCCCTCATCATACGCCTTTTTCGCATCTTCAAGCATAACATCCGCAGAGTTGAGACTGATAGTCACATCTGTTTTTATAGGCGTAAAATCCTCTATGCAAAAATACTCCGCCAAACTACGGCTTTCTTGTTTTACACGTAAAGATATAAACGCCATATCAAGCGCCGCTTTCGCACTTGAACCGATGCGATACCCCAAGGGCACTTCTTCGTTCCTCACGGCGCATGAAGAGTGCAACAGCTCCAAAGCCTCTTTACATGTAAGGTTTAAAAAGTGCTCTCTTACGCTCTCGATAGAGTTTAAAATTATCTCAATATCTTCCCCCGTAATCGCCTTTGTAGCAGGCGCTTCACCGACACCGACATGCCCGTTTTCATCTTCAACGTGTACTCTCACAAACTCTACATGTGAAGTCTCACGAAGTGCTGTTTTAAACGGGGTTTTTAGCTCTATGTATTTTATCTCTGTTTCTATTTTTGTTATTTTCATTTTACTTATCAACCTGCTGTTACTTTTGACTTCAACATATTTTGAACAAAAGCATTAAGAGACATTCCGGCTTTTAGAGCTTCTTGATGGATTTTTTGATGCAACTTTGGGTCAATTCTAACATTAAAGACACCTTTGTATGTCTTTTGCGGCTTTCTGCCTAGCTCTTTGCAGGTTTGCAGATATTCATCAACTGCATTATGAAAGTTGGTTTCAAGCTCACTTGCACTATCTGCCTCAAAGGTCACTAAGTCATCTATAAGCTCTATTTTTCCAAAAAATAGTTTATCTTCACTAGAATACTCTATTGAACCGACATAGCCTTTATATTCAATTGTATTAGCCATTATAGTATCTCCTTTAGCTTAACTTGTATCTGCTTAACAAGATAGATTTTTAAAATATTGCTTGGATGTGGTTTGTGTAAGTTTATAAGACTATCTTTCTCTTTGTTGTAAAACTTAACAGCAGAACCGCTACCTTCTATCTTTTCATAACCAAAACCCAAAAGCAAAGTTTGAAGTTCGTCAAATGTCAAATCTTTGTATGGTGGTATTTTTAAAAATCTCTCAAGTAATTTATCTTTTTTCCTCATAACAAAATGATACCATAAAATAGTTACAAAAATACGATAAAAATTCAGTTCAAAATTTGTACGATTTCAAGAAATTTTTTTAAATCATCTTCTTCTTAAAAAAGCGTTTTGCTCTATTCTTTATTGACCCGCTTTATTCAGCAAAAAAACTGTTATAATAAAAAACATTGATTGTAAGGCTATTAATGATTAATGGAATAATATAGTTTATATAATAAATTAGGATGTTAAATGCCAATAACAAAATATGAAGATACGTATATTCAATTTAATGATCAACTAATCGGAATGTCTAATACTTCTTTATTATCAAATACATTTAGTTTCCATGTCCAAGCTTCTTATGATTTAGAAGGGGAGTTATTTTCAGTATTATCATCAGAATATTCAATGAAATTATCTGTGTTACAAGGAATGGTAAAATTTGAACGTAATCAATATGAAGCAAGTATTCATATTGGAAATAATGTAAAATATTTTTTCATTACACTGTCATACGATCCTACTAAATTTCATCTTTACATCCATTCTGTTTTAAATAATGGAGAGAATATTGAACAAGTAAAAACAATTGATACAAGTCCATTATATATTCCCATAAATCTTATTAGGTGGGCTCAACGTCATAATTTATTACCAAAAAAAAACTATTCTACTTCATTAGAATTTTTAACAACGCTATTGGAAGATATACGCTTAAGCGAAAAGAAAATTCGTGATACAAACTCTCATATTCTCTTTTGGGATAGACAAATAAAACAAGGTATAAAAAATAAACTTTTACCAAAACTTGAACCAGAAGCAGCAACTGGTATTTATGCATTTCTTCAAGATAGTTCAATTAATCACGGATATGAACTTATGCACGAAACATCATCTTCATCAGGTTCAGTAGACTTATATGTTATAGCAACAAATACAAATGGCGGATTTATAAAAGTATGCATTGAAATAAAAAAGGCACATTCTGATGATATAGAACATGGATTAAAAGAACAACTACCAGAATATATAAGAGGTAAAAATGCTGATTATGGTATATATCTAGTATTGTCTTATAAATGTGAAAAATTTGAAAGACCGTTAGAAGAATTGTCAAACTTAAAATTAAAACTTACTAGACTTAATCAATTTTCCAATATATCTGTTGAGATATTTGATTTATCAATACCACTACCTCCAAGTAGTAAGAAGTTTGTTTATCAATAAATTATAATGCTCCTAAAGTCTAAAACAATAGTTTAAATTTACAATGAAGCGTGGTCAGAGTTTCACTTTTTACCCTATTGTTGCAAAAATCTTTTTAATGCCATGGATAGTTCATCATCACTCAAATTTTCTTTATCGGTTTTAGAAAAAATGGATATTAATACGATTTTGTTTTCAAGTTGTTGGTAGATGATGATTCTAAAACCACCGCTCTTACCTGTCGAGATGAATGAGTTTTTGACTCTTTTTTTAAAAAGGTTAAATCCCAGATGAACTCCAAAATCTTTTGAAGATTCTATCTCATCGATAGCAACCCTCAAATCTGACTTCAAAAGTTTGAATTTTTTTGATAATGCTTTTGCCTCTTTTAAAAAGTTGTCGCTATACTCAATTATCAAGCTCGCTCCAAAAATTTTCTATGGGTTGAACTTTGCCTGATTTTACATCCTCAAGTCCTGCTTGAATAGATTTTATTATTTCATTGGCTTCTACTATTTTCATCGCTTCTGCCATTTTTTCATACTCATCTTTAGAGATAAGTACCGCTTCGACTTTGTTGTTTTTTAAAATTGCCAGTTTTTCTACCGTATGCTCTCTAATCTGCCCAAGATATGCACCAAATTTTTTGGCAAAATCGGATGACGGTATAAGTTCATTTGTCGCATATGTTACCACAATATACTCCTTGATATTTTCCGTAATATTTTACTCTACTGTAACTTAGGTTAATCTTTTAATTGTTTGCCGATTTTATTATCTTAATTAGCCATCCAAATCAAAATATTTCCGACAGCCAAGCCTACAAAAGTGCCTATTATAAAGCCCATCACTGCCATCAAAACACCTACGCCTACAAGTGATTTGTTGTAAGTTGCGGCCAAAATTGATGCGGATGCCACTCCGCCTATATTTGAGAGTGAAGCAACGGCTATGCTAAAGAGATCCAGTTTGAACACTTTTGCGCCTGCTATCATAATAATCGCATGAATAACTAAAATGCAAAATCCGGCAAAGACATAAATCCCCACTCCGCTAAAATTTTCAAACAACGCTTTTGAGCCGATAAGCGCTATAAGCATATAGAGCATTGCAGATCCTGTTGAGCTAGCACCGTTCATGGTTTTTAATTTTGTAAATGAGCCTAAAATGCCGAGTGCGGTTGCGAGGATTACGGTTGTAGTTGTATAGTTAAATATCTCAAATCCGCTATATGCCGCAAAATTGACACTAAAAGCTACAAGAAAAGAGAGAAGCAGTAAAAAGAGGTATCTTTTTGACCCGACTTCGGAAATATATCTTATATTAGCAAGCTTTTGCATCTGCTCATGCGAAGCCGTGAAACTGTTAAAATAGTGTGCGAACGGGGTTAAGAAAAGTAAAAACATCATCCAGAGAGTGTAGTTTACGCTATCTACTATAAGCGCATATCCGAATGCTTCTTGTGAAACATCCAGAGCCGTGCCGACCGCTACCATATTTGCCATACCGCCGCTCCAGCTTCCTGAGAGTGCGCCAAATGCGCCAGCCATATCCGCATCAAAACTAAATGCCCAAGAAACTGCTATAAAACCAAAGACAATGGAAAAAACAGCCAGAGTATATGCTATAAGCAGAGATTTTCCAAGCTTGAAAAAATCTCTGATATCTACCTGTAACAACATCAAAAAAAGCATAGCGGGAAGCAGATATTTTTTTGTATTTTCATATACCGTATCTATAGCTTCATTTTGTTCAAACAGATCCAACGAAGCAAAAACCATGCTAAAGATATAAATTAACACCACTGCAGGAATGTATTTAAAAAATTTCAAACTTCCCTTTTGCTCTAGTAAACTAATAACGCTCACCAAAAGAGCAAGCGTCAAAAGATATAAGAGCGGTGAACTAATCATTTATGTCCTTGGGTACACTCAGCGCCCTTAAAACCGCTCACTTGAGATCTTAGTTCATTCATAAACCTAACCGATGGATCATCTTTGGCAGTTCTATACTTTTTATCGACCTCAAGCCACAAATCACTATTCTCAAAGCATCTGTACTCATAATGCCCTATCAGGTATTCAACAGTCGGAAACATTTTTTTCAGCTCTTGCACCAACTCTATATTGGCTCTTAACTGCTGCGAAGTAAGATTGTCCTTAGAGTTTTGTCCACCAACATTTTCTATCCCTATGGAGCTGTAGTTTAGTCCTATCACATGTCTTGCCATAAAATCAAGCGGCATCAGCTGATACACTGTTCCGTCACGATCTACGATAAAGTGAGCCGAGACATTTACAGCTCCGCCGTTTGCGATTTCAGGTCTGTCGCTTGGAAGCGTTTGTGAAGTAAATCTCGATAACGACTCGTTAAAATCATCTATCGCCGTATGATGAACTACAATAATTTTGGGAACTATTTTTATATCTTTAACATCGAGATTGTAATGTTCTTTGATATATTCTTTTGTCAGCCGAGTTCTAACTTCGCCAAACTCAATGGGAGTCTGCTCTATTTTTAGTGCAAAAAGAGAGATAGGTATCAAAAAAGAGAGAATTATAAAATTGTACATGTAAACCTTTTTGGATATTATACTACAACAAAAAATAGGAACTGATATTTGGCAAAGAGATACATCATTTTAGATACGGAAACAACGGGAACAGGCGAACTAGATAGAGTAATCCAACTGGGTTTTATGGTTTTGGGAGAGAAAAAAGTAGAGGTTCAAAATGAGTTTTTCAGCTCAGATGTTCCCATCAATTTTGCTGCGATGGAGGTTCATGGAATCACTCCGGATATGCTTGAGGGCAAGAGCACATGCAAAGAAAGCACATCATACAAAAGGCTTTTACAACTCAACACAAATGAGAACTATCTCATAATTCACAATGCAAAATTTGATGTAGACATGCTCAAGAAGGAGGGATTTGAGACTAAAATGAAGGTAATTGATACACTCAGAGTCGCAAAACATATCTTTCCAAACGAAGAGGCGCATAGGCTTCAGTACTTTCGCTATAAGATGGAGTTGTATAAAGATGAGCAAAAAGAGGCTGACTCACTCGGCATAATAGTCAAAGCACATGATGCCATCGGCGATGTTTTAGTTTTAAAACTGCTGCTTAGCAAATTGAGAGAAGCTGTACAAATGCAGTTTCCAGATGAGAACCCTGTTGAGAAGATGGTTGATTTAACTATGACGCCTATCTTGATAAAATCGTTTAACTTTGGAAAATATAAAGGAAAAACGCTGCAAGAAGTCGCAGCAAGCGATGCACCCTACCTTAGATGGATGCTTAGTAGCATGGAAAATCTTGATGATGATATGCGTTACTCTATCCATACGGCCTTAGGTTCTATAGAAAACTAAAGAGCACAAAAAGCACAAGTGCGACAAAAGCACTTATGAGAGCATAGGGTATCTGTGTGTTTACATGCTCTATCAACTCACAATCACTCGCCATCGCAGATATGACAGTCGTATCTGAAATGGGCGAGCAGTGATCTCCAAATACGCCTCCAGATATTACAGCTCCGATGCAAAGAGCAATATTCGCATCCATAGCAACCGCCATAGGAACGGCAACGGGAATCATTATGCTAAATGTTCCCCAGCTTGTTCCAGTTGAAAAAGAGATAACGGCTCCTAGTAAAAATACAACCCCTGCCAAAAGATATGGACTCAAGTTTTGATTTGCAAGTAACGCGAGATGTTCTCCGGTTTTTAGGTTTGTAATAACCTCGCCTATTGCAAACGCAAAAAGAAGTATAAGCGCAATCGGAACAAGTTTTAAAGCACCGTCAAAAGATATTTTGCCCCATCTCTTAAGAGTCATGTTTTTTGTTCCGACATAGTAAAAAAGCATAAAAAGAAGCGTTGTGAGCATTGTGTAAAAGATAGAACTTGAACCGCTACCTTTTATGATATCGCCGCCACCCGTGATATACATAAAGAGAAAAACTAAAACTATCATAAAGAGTATTGGCAAAACCATATAGAACATATCCGCATCTTTTGGATCATCATGAGAGCTTACTACTGCAGAGAGTGTCGCATTTTTCATTGCACCGATATCGATGTTAAACCAGATTGCAGCAAATGTGACAACAAGAGCAATCATGGCGTAAAAATTATAGAAAATTGCATCCATCAATAAAGATAGCGGATTTATATTCATATCATTTAGCGTTGCTTGAGTCGTAATAAGTCCAAGCAGAAGTGCGCCCCAACCGTTGAAAATGAGAAGAGAGCAAATTGGTGCAGATGTTGAGTCACATACAAACGCTAGTTTTGCATTTGGGATTTTGTATTTTTTGCAGAATGGTTTTCCGACAGCACCCGCTACTAAAGATGTGATAGATGACTCCACAAAGATAACAACTCCTATCATGTAACTCAGAACAAGTGCTGAACGAGGCGAAGAGACAAGAGCTACTCTATTTTGCATATAATCTACAAAACCCTCGATACCGCCGGATTTCTCTATTAGCTCCATAATACTTCCTACCAAAATCGCAAAACCTAAAGTTTTTAAGACCCAAGGCTCACTAAGCATAGAGAAAAAAAGTTCAAAAACAGCATGCAAAGAGGCGGCAAAAGAGAAATTGCTTAGTATGAAAACTCCGGCAACTATGCCGCCCAGAAGCGACAAAATCACATTTCTACTATAAAGTGCCAAAACGATAGCAAGAAGTGAAGGAAGAAGTGAAAGAAATGAAGCTTCTATATTAGCCTACTTAAAATTCAATTGACAATAAAACTAAACCTGCTCTACCAAAGATTTCTTTATATGGATCACACTCTTTTTGTTTTATCTCTTTAAAGCCAAGTTTTTTGTAATATAAAAGCGTTTCCAACGAACCGATTTCAACTATTGTTTGTGCTATGCGATAGCCTTTTAGTCTGGCATTAAGAAGGCTCTTATGCATAAGCGCTTTTAAAATACCGACATCCATAAAGCCCTCAAGCTCCTCCATATAGTCAAAAACAAGAGTTCTATTGTTGAGAGCAAATCCACAAATATCCATAAGCCCTAAATACTCGCTCTCCTCGCCGTTTACGCCTATCTCGCTAAGAGAAGCTAAAAAGACCTCCCTTGTCACAAGCCTCGGTTCATAGCTGCAAAGTGAACCTACACTTTTGCCGTCAATCTCCGCAATTAAAAAATTACTAAAATGGCAGTTATATTTTGCTGTAGTAGTTGTTAATTTTTCTAAATAATTTAAAAGCTGCTTTTCATCAGCAGTCTTAAAAATCAAATCGTAAATACCAATTTTTTTATCAGCTCTAGTGCTTTGTAAAATCATTTGTGCTAAAAACGGGGCATCAGCACTAGTTGCTTTTCTTATGTTAATACTCATAAACTTTTTTTCCATATCCAAAAATTAATCTGTTTCATATTTTAGTAATAGTAACATACTTTATGGTAAAAAGTTTCTTAATTCTTATAATTTGCAAAATCTTTCTATTTGCCGGCGAACAGATAATTCTGGTGGTTGCAGATGATTTTAATTCCCAGAGAGCGACACTTAGCTGTTTTGAAGATAATAAAAAAGTTTTTGACTCATTTGAGGTAAATCTCGGTAAGAGTGGACTTGGTCACGGGCTTGGTGAAGTGGAGTTTGTACATAGTCTGCAAGAACCTCTAAAGCAAGAAGGCGACAAAAAAGCTCCTATAGGTATCTTTGCTCTTGAAGCCGTGTTTGGCTATGAAAAAGAGATAGAAACAAAGATGCCATATCTTTATGCCAGTGAAGATCTTATATGTGTAGACGATTCTGACTCAAACTTCTATAATAAAATAATTAAAACACCAAAAGTGATGCCAAAAAGCTTTGAAAAGATGAAACGAGATGACGCTCAATATGAGTTAGGCATAGTTGTTGGACACAATAAAGAGCAGATAAGAGAAGCAGGTTCTTGTATTTTTTTACATGTAGAGAGCACAAAAGATGCGCCGACGGCTGGATGCACTTCTATGAAATTAGAAGAGATTACAAGAGTAGTCTCTTGGCTTGATAAGAGTAAAAACCCTACCCTTATACAAGTCACAAAACAGCAGTTAAGTCAGATATCAAAACTATATCCGGATCTTAAGTTTTAATTTTCTTCTTTGCTCATGTAATCTTTTGCGGTTATCCCCATCAAAGAGAGACCTACACGAAGAGACAAGCCGACGAGCATTAAAAGTTTAAGAAGTTTTGCTTCATCCTCCGTCCCGATGATTCTGCAATCATAGTAGAACTTATGCAGTGATGCAGCAAGGGATTTTAAATATTCAGGTAGCTTTTGAACTTGTCTTGAGGCAAACGCATCTTCCACAATTTCAGGAAGCAAAAGTGCATCAAACATAAGAATATCCGCATTTTCATCTAAATTTCTCAAACTTGAGGACATTATCTCATCTTCGCTTAGGCTACTTTTTGAAATAATTGTTTTTATTCTTGCATGTGCATACTGAATATAAAAAATAGGGTTTGAGCTATCTTGCTTTTTAAACTCTGCCAAATCAAACTCTAGTGCCGTATCGCTCTTTTTTGAAGCGAATATAAATCTGAGTGCATCAGCACCTATTTCTTCAACTATATCACTCATAAGTATTACATTGCCGGCTCGCTTACTCATTTTATACGGCTCGCCGTCTTTTAAAAGACTTACCATTTGAGAGAGGAGCACTTCAAGTTTAGAGCTGTCATAGCCTAAAAATTCAACTGCAGCTTTCACTCTGGCAATGTAGCCGTGATGATCGGCTCCCCATATATTTATGTAGTGATTATATTCTCTCTCAAATTTTTGGTTATGATACACGATATCACCCGCAAGATATGTAGGACGACCATCTTCACGAACTACGACTCTATCAGAATCATCGCCTCTTTGGCTCGATGCTATAAAAATTTTATCATCTTTTTTATAAATGCCATCGCCCATTTTAGCCATGACTCTATCCCAGTCATCATAAAGAGAAGATTCATAAACAAAAGTATCAAAGAAGATATTTGTGTCTG